>Ga0209134_10000483_pt1 | contig 10532 bp, 11 predicted proteins | sample LauGreSp1BDMLBSN_2_FD_187566 | JGI IMG/M metagenome (GOLD analysis project Ga0209134, IMG submission 187566) | Freshwater lake microbial communities from Lake Michigan, USA - Sp13.BD.MLB.SN (SPAdes) (version 2) | ecosystem: Environmental > Aquatic > Freshwater > Lake | place: Lake Michigan, USA... | reverse complement strand
ACACCTACAACAGGGAAAAATTCACCTGGGCCAATACTGGCGGGGGTTGTTGGAGAAGACATGTATGCACTCTAAACTGAATACATGTCAGCTATCAACACAGTCGTTTACGTAATTCACTTATTGGCTGTTTTAGGCATCCTTGTCTTGTTGCTGCTTCAGTCCAAAAAATCTCCACGCACACTAAACCCAGGAGTCCTTCACGCAAGCCTTACTGCGCTAATTGCTGGAATAATCCTGGTCGGTCTTCATAACTCGGTTAAGCCGGATGAAGAGCTCAATCACATCAAGGTCGGCATTAAATTCATATTTCTTCTAGTCATTCTTGTTCTTGGCTATGTGAATCTTAAGAAGCCAGAGCTTCCAAAGAAAATATGGCTAACGATGCTTGGCTTAACCCTTACAAATATCGTCATTGCTTCCTGGCGCTAGAAAGTAACAATGCGCACTTTGTATCGATTAATTGCGATTGGTCTTGTCTCAGTTTTTTCGGTACTTCCTGCGCAGGCAGTTTTAGGACCAGAATCTTTTCCAGCAGCTTTTGATGAACTACTTAAAAATCAAAATCTTTCTAACCCTGCAATGATTGTTATTGATAGCAATACAGGTGCAATTTTGTATGAAAAGAATGCGTACTCACAACGCAAACCAGCATCGGTCATGAAGCTTCTGACAGGTGCAGTAGTACTTGAGCACCTAGATCCGCTGTCAACATTTAGCACCACCGTCAACATAAATCCTGATTCAAAGACTGTAATTGTCAGAGGTTCTTATGACCCTTGGATGAGTTTGGATCACAACACTGCACGAAAGATGAATCGATCATCTCTTCCCTATATTGGTTTCCGCACCATGAGTTTTGTTAAAGAATTTAATGGTGGATCTTTAAAGAATTACAAAGTGATTTATAGTGGACTGTATTCAAAAGATGTTTCTAACCTAAAAGCTTTTTGGGCCAAGCGAAATTTTAAGCCGGCCATGAAGTCAGTTACTGATGAAGAAGCGTTTATGGCACTTGGCGAGCAGGTAGTGGCGGAGAATTCACCAACAGTGGCAGCCTTGCTGGAATGGATCATGCTCTGGAGTGACAACGTGATTTCAGAACGATTGGCGCGTTTGTCGGCTAAAGCAGCTGGATTTACGATGGATGAAAAAGGAGTCGACGCGGTCTTTAGACAGATATTAACCACACTCGAAATTGATCATTCAAAGTTAGTTGTTGCAGATGCCAGCGGGTTGTCAAGAAAAAACAAAATCACTGCAAAGTTAATGGGTGAACTGCTTTACAAACTTCGCAAAGATGAAAAGTATTCATTGATTTATGCAGGCCTACCAATTGGTGGAGTTTCTGGAACTCTTAGAACCAGGTTCCTCACTACGGCTCCGACAGCAGTGGGATTAGTCAGAGCGAAAACCGGAACACTTAACGGCACCGCAACCCTTGCTGGTTATGTTCAAGCAACAGATCGTGAATATGTCTTTGTGACCTTGGCTGATGACATACCTAAAGGAAACACCGCCCTTAATAAAGCTCGAGCAGCAATCGATCGGGTACTTGGTCGAATCGCTGCTCCAAACATTCCCGCAGAGATTTCTCCTGCACCTTAATTGTTAGAGAAGATCTTTATCTGTCCTTTGTAACAAGCAACCCAGGTATTTCCAGTTGGAACATCGTACGTAATCCCAATTGGCTCATTACAGACTTTGATGTTTTGGGTTACTTTCATGTCACTTGTTCTAACGCGAGACATAGTGTCACTCTTGTAATTGACAACGTATAGCGCAGAACCATCGGCTGAAATTGCCAGACTTCGCGCAGCTTCTCCAGTTCGTACAGATTTGCCTGGTTTGTTACTTACTAGATTCCACGAGGCAACACGTCCTGAAAGATTCATCGTGACATACATAGTCGAATTATCAGGTGACAAAACTATTGCCCGAGGATTACTTCCGATCGGGATAAATGAGGTTGAAAAATCCTGCAGATTAATTACGTGGATTCGATTTCCGCCCATTTCAGCAACATAAGCTTTTGTAGAGTCGTTGCTGATAGCTATTCCACGGGGATACCGACCAATTTTCACCGTCTTAACTACCTTGTTTTGTTCTATTGAAACAACAGAAACTGTGTAGGAGCACCAATTTGCAACCAATAAGTACTTGTTATCAGGGGTAATCTCTACAACTTTTGGCACAGCTCCAACGGGGTAAACAGAATCAATTAGGTAGTTACTTCGGTTAATTCTGTACACGAAACTTTTGTCATAACCATCAGCAGGCGAACAGGTATCAGTTCCCTCTTTATTGAAACCCTTGCCATACATCGCATAGTTACTTACATATAGGTACTTCCCGTCAGGAGAGAAAGTACCTTCTACAGGAGCACCCTTGTAGTTTCCAGAATTCTTTGAGAAACCAAAATCTTTGAGTGCTACTGAATCTGGAATTGTTTGCAGTAGTTCAAATGTTTTTGCGTTGTACACGGTAACTGAGTGTCGGTACATCATGTTGTGTGCGCTCACAACCCCGTCACCTGAACTTCGTACAGATTTTGGAGCAATCGATCCATTGACTGTGTGAATCAACTTCATAGATGGTGATACAACTTCAGCCTGAGCTGGTGCTCCAATCACACACAGCGAAGCAAGTGCGAAGAAGATAAAGAGCTTAAAGCGCATGTGCTAACTGTACTAGTTAGTCGTCATCGCCTTCTTCATCATCGTCATCGTCGTCATCGTCATCGTCATCATGATCACGACCATGATCATCATCATCGTCATCGTCATCATCACCGCCACCGGTAGGTAACTTTGAAATTGCCGGATTTGCCAACTTACTGGCTGCAACTGTTCCAACTACAGCTGCCGCCGTTGTTGGATTAGCAACAGCGGTTTTAACCGTTGAAACAGCTTGCGCAGTCGCATTGTTTTCAGGTTGCGCAGATTGTGAAGCATTAGTGTTTGAAGCAGAAAGAGGCATTACACCTTGAGTTTGTGCGGTAACCGCACCTACGCCCAGAATCAACGCAGCAACAAGCAAGGCACTTACAGGTAGAGACTTTGAAACCTTACGTAGCTCTGGCTTCTCATCTGCATCAGTGATCTCAAACCATTCGGGCTTGTTGTTCTCGGTCATTGCCTTACCTCTTCTTCTTGATCTGCGGTCTCCGTTGAGAGCAAGGTAACTATTATGCCTGTGAGAGGTCTGGGAGGCGTACTCCAAAAGGCTGGGTAATCTTGGCGCGTGAGCAGCGCTATGCGGGGATACCTCGATCTAATGAAGTTACGAGTGGTAGAACTCTTACTTGTTTCAACATTACCCGCGATGGTTTTGGCTGCCAAAGGATTACCAGAGTTTGGATTAGTTTTTGCCACAATTTTTGCGGGAACTCTTGCTGCCGGAAGTGCCAATGCTTTCAATATGGTTATCGAAAGTGATCTTGATAAATTAATGGCGCGTACTGCAAAGCGTCCGGTGGTTACAGGGCAGATTTCAAAAAAGAATGCAACTGTGTTTGCAACTTTAATCGGAATTATCTCGTTAGTGATTTTCTGGATTTTCACGACAGCACTGGCAACACTTCTTACTTTTATCGCAATTGTTTTCTATGTGGTTGTTTACACAATAGCTCTAAAGCAACGCACTGCGCAGAATATTGTTTGGGGTGGGGCTGCAGGTTGCATGCCAGTACTTATTGGCTGGGCAGCAGTTACTAATTCCTTGTCGCTAACAGCTTGGGCTTTCTTCTTTGTAATTTTCTTTTGGACACCACCACATTTTTGGGCGCTAGCGATTAAGTACAAAGATGATTACGCAGCTGCAGGAACCCCGATGCTTCCGGTTGTTGCGACAAAGGGCCGAGTCCTTAAAGAGATGTGGTTTCACACAATCTTGATGATTGCTTCATCGGTCTGGTTGATTCTTGCCGCTGATTTACCAATGTGGTCCCTAGCAATAACAGTTGCGTTAGGCCTAGTTTTTGCTCGTCAACTCATTGCACTTAAAGAAGGTTCAACTGAGTATGCAAAAGTTGCTGGCAAGATATTCCAGTGGTCAATTACTTACTTAAGTTTGTTATCTGTCTTGCTAGTTGTTGCACAACTACTTAGCTAGAGCTTGTTGTAAATCCTTAATCAAATCACTTGAGTGCTCTAATCCCACAGACAAGCGCAACACTGAAGGTGTAATTCCCATATCTGCCTGAACCTCTGGGGCTAACCGTCGATGGGTAGTTGATGCTGGGTGCGTAATTAATGACTTGCTATCACCTAAGTTATTTGAAATATCAATGACTCGTAGCTTGTTCATGAAGGCAAAAACTTCGGCCTGAGAACCATTGAACTCAATTCCAATTGTTGATCCTCCACCGTTATTCATTTGCTTCATCGCTAATTCATGACCTGGATGTGACTTCAAGCCTGGGTAACGCACAGACTTGATTGCGGGTTGCTTCTCTAAGAATTCCGCAACTGCCTGTGCATTTGAAACCATACTTTCCACACGCATGTGCATAGTTTCCAGAGACTTAACTAAAACCCACGCATTAAATGGACTTAATGCTGGACCTGTATGGCGCACAAAAGGCAAAAGTTTTTCTTGAATATATGAAGCCGAACCTAACAGAGCACCGGCAAGAACTCGACCTTGTCCATCGATGTGCTTTGTTGCCGAATACATAACCACATCTGCACCAAGTGCTAAAGGCTTCTGTAAAACTGGTGATGCCATCACATTGTCAACAATTACAGTCGCACCAACCTTATGTGCAAGATCGCTGACCATCTTGATGTCAACAATCTCTAATAATGGATTACTTGGTGTTTCAATAAAGACAGCCTTGGTTGGTTTGTTAAGCGCTTTGGCCCAAACAGCTGGATCATTTCCCTTTACTAATTCAAAGGTCACGCCCCATTTAGGTAAAAATTCTGTAATAACCACATGGCAAGAAGAAAACATTGCAGCTGATGCAACAACGTGGTCGCCTTGTTCAACTAAGCAGGCAAGGGATGCGAACATTGCCGACATTCCAGAACCTGTCGCAACGCACATTTCTGCGCCTTCAATTGCAGCCAAACGGTTTTCAAACATCACAATTGTTGGATTGTGGAAACGACTATATAAATAGTGATCAGTTTCTTCTGCAAAAGAATCAAAAGCTTCCTCTGCTGATGTGTAAGTAAAACCACTATTGAGATACAAAGCCTCAGATGTTTCACCAAAACCAGATCGAGCTAAACCAGCGCGCACCGAATGTGTCTGTGGATGTAATTCCCAGTCAGGTCCCAGTGAACTCTTACGAGGTTGATAGCCCCAAGGTAGTTTGCTCATGCCTTAATTGTGGCAGAGTAAGGCCATGACTAAAACTGCTATTTCGGTCTCAGATCTATCAAAGAAGTACGACGATCGCTTAGCGGTCTCGCATATTAACTTTGAAGTACCGCTCGGTACTGTGTGTGGCTTTGTTGGCCCAAATGGTTCAGGCAAAACAACCACAATGCGGATGCTGCTTGGCCTGATTACACCAACAACTGGGCAGGGTCACATTCTTGGCGAACCGATCGAACATCCCGAAAGATACTTAAGCCGAGTTGGCGCGATGATCGAAGGCCCAGCTTTCTATCCTGCTTTATCTGGTCATGAAAACTTAATGGTGCTTGCACGCCTTGGTGGCTTTCCTGTTGAACGAGTGCAAACCCTTTTAGAAAAAGTTGGACTTGGGGAACGTGGAAAATCAAAGTACAAAACATATTCACTTGGCATGAAGCAACGCTTAGGTATTGCAGCAGCGTTATTGCCTGAACCTAAATTACTGATGTTGGATGAACCGACAAATGGTTTAGATCCCGAAGGTATTCAAGAGGTTCGAGCATTGCTGCGCGATCTTGCAAATGAAGGAACTACAGTATTTGTATCTTCACACTTGTTATCCGAGCTAGAAATCATTAGCGATTACATTGTCATGTTGCGAAAGGGTGAAATTGTTTTTGCCGGCCCAATTGGTGAATTAATGGCGCAGCAGCAACCAACGATCATTGCGAAATCCCTTAAGAAATCTGACTTAAACCGCATTGTTAAAATTGCAAAGGATGCAGGGCATCACGCTGTAATTCGGGATGGTGCTGTTCATGTGTTGGCTGACATGAAGTGGGCTCCTGTGCTTAATGAAGCTGCTTTTGATGCAGGAATTACATTGGCTCAACTTGCTCCCCAGCTTCCAAATCTTGAAGAAACCTTCTTTGAAATGACGGGGGACAAGTAATGTTTAATGTAATCAGAGCCGAACTTCGTAAACTGCGTCGCCCAACATTGTTTTTTGGCACCATGGGCGCAGTTGTTTTCTTCAGTGGACTCTTTTCTGCGTTGTTGTACTTACTTATTGATTCACCGCAAGGAAATGCCGATCGCGGACGGGTGATTAGTCGCGAAGTATTGGCTTTGGCAAGCGGTGGTGTTCAGGGTTTTGCAAACGTAGGTGGCTTCTTAGGAATCATCGCATTATGTGTTTTTGCAGCCCAGACTGCGCAGGAATACACATACGGAACGCTTCGCAATTTATTGGTTCGCCAACCAAGTCGAATGAAAATCTTGTTTGGAAAACTAATCTCGATGATCATTTTTGCTTTAGCGATGATCACAATTTCTGCAATTGTAAGCATCGGAATTTCGGCGATTTTGGCCCCAACGGTAGATGTTTCAACAGATTTGTGGTTTTCAAGTGCCGGTATTGAGTACATCTACACAACATTTGTTAACGTCATCATTTCAGTGGTCGGTTTTGGAATCATCGGTATGGTTCTAGGACTACTTCTACGTTCGCCGATCAGCGCAATTTCATTTGGAGTTCTCTGGTTATTGATTGTTGAGATTTTGCTGATAGCGGTGAAGAATTCATTGCAATCGTGGCTGCCTGGTTATCAGTTAAGCACTATCGCTTCTGGTGGAACTGTCGACGTCACCTACTCACATGCCCTAGCTGTCGGAGGCGCTTATGTTGCTTTTGGCGCTATAGTCGCATCAATACTCTTTGTTCGTCGTGATGTAGCTAATTAGGGACACTCACACCTAAAAACACGGTTTTCCAAGGTTGGGCATTTATTCTTGAACCCTTCCCTTCCGAAAGGTAATTGTGAAAAAGAGTTTTAGGGCGATTTCGCTTGCGGTAATTGTGGCTCTGGCGATTCCGTCAGTTCCGGCATTTGCGGCCCCTAAACCAACTGTGGCCGAAATCGAAGCCGCTAAAAAAGTAGAAGCAGCGAAGAAAAAAGCTGCTGAAGCGCAAGCAAAGAAATTAGCCGCTGCTAACCAAAGTTTAAGAACATTAACCGCTAAAGCAAATGCAGCAACTGCGCTCTATAGAAAAGCACAAGCAGAATTAGCTGCGGCAACAACTGCGGCAAACATCGCCGCAAAGCATGCTGCTGAAACCGCGGCTGCTGTTTCAGAAGCTCATAAGACCATCGGAAAGCTTGCAGCTAATGCTTACATCATGGGTGGAAGCCTGACAGATGTTCAATCATTGCTAAGTGCTAATGGTCCACAAGATTTAATTGATCAGCTTTCAACACTTGGAACACTTGGGTCTCAGAACTCTGTTGCACTAGATCGATTCAAGGTTGCTGAAGAAGAAGCCCGCAAAGCTAAGAAGATTGCTGATGATGCAAAAGCGGTACAGCAAGTTGCAACAGAAAAAGTAGCTGCAGCTAAAAAGGTTGCAGATGATGCCAAGGCTGAGCAAGCAAAAGAAGTAGCAAAACTGCAAAAGGTTCAAGATGAATTAATGCGTCAATTAATGAGCGCGCGAAAAGTAAGAACAACGCTTGAACAGCAACGACAGTTGGCATTACTCGAAGAGAGTCAAGCAAGTACTGCAACGCAGACACCTGGACAGAAGAGTGTTTGGCCAGATCGCGGATTCCAAGGCAGATCTACAATTAGAACTACCCAAGCACAACGAGACAAAGCAGTTGCATTTGCCAAAACTCAAGTGCTCGCGCGTAAGCCATACATTTGGGGATCAGAAGGACCAAATTCATTTGACTGTTCTGGTCTGGTTTATGCCGCGTACAAATCTGCTGGTTTAGGTTGGCCTAACTGGGATCGACTCAACTCTGCCCTTTATTCAGGCTATACCAAGCATGTTTCGCTCAAGGAACTAGTTCCAGGCGATTTACTTTTCTATTCCTACAAAGGAAATATCTCGACCATTCACCACATCACAATTTACGCCGGTAACGGAATGATGTGGGAGGCCAATTCAAAGGGTAAAGGCCTGCTTTATTCAAACATGTACAGCATCAAAGGTTTGATGCCATTTGGTGGCCGCGTCTAATTCAGCACTACTCTTAAGCCATGACTACAGCGGTCCCAGCGGTTCGAAATGCTGTACGCACCTGGCTTGAAAATTTCGAAGCCGGTGACACCATTCTTGTTGCAGTTTCTGGCGGTGCAGATTCTTTGGCGTTAGCACATGCACTTTCTATCGAATCGAAAGAGTTTGTAATTTCTGTAATTGGCGTGACAATTGATCATCAATTACAAGAACAATCTGGTGTTCAAGCTGAAAAAGTTAAAGCGCAATTGAAAAACTTTGGTTTGGATTGCATTATTAAAAAAGTGACGGTCAATCTGCAAGATGGCCTAGAGGCATCTGCTCGTAAATCTAGATATCAAGGATTACAAGAAGTTGCTACAGAACAAAAAGCAGTTGCAGTTTTTCTTGGACACACACGTGATGATCAAGCCGAAACTGTTTTACTTGGATTAGCTCGCGGATCTGGAACACGTTCTCTTTCCGGAATGGCTCACCACAATGGGCTTTACATTCGACCACTTCTTGAAATTACTCGTGTCCAAAATGAACAGTATTGCGAAGAAATGAAGTTGCAGTATTGGAACGATCCACACAATCAGAACCCAGAGTTTTCAAGAGTTCGAGTTCGAAATGTTGCCTTACCAATTCTTGAAGAAAGCATTGGTCCCGGAATTGCAGAAGCATTGGCTCGCACTGCACACCTTCTGCGCGATGATGCTGATGCGCTAGATCATTGGGCTAAACGTGAAGAGGTTCATTTAGACCTGGCAGATTTAGAGTGTTCCCATCTTGAAGAGATGCCTCGCGCCATCCGAACTCGAATCATTAGAGCCGCGGTCTATGCCGCTGGCGCTCCTGCCGGCACCGTCACCATGGAGCACGTAAGCGCGGTTGAGGCGCTTATTTGTGCGTGGAGCGGCCAAGGTGCGCTCAATTTGCCGGGCGGTGTGAAGGTTGAGCGGATTTCGGGCAGACTTTCGCTCTTACAGCACCGACCTTAGGGAGAACCGTGGACTTAGAAGCAGTCAAGGGCGATATCGAACGCGTAGTCGTGACCGAAGCACAGTTGCAAGCACGACTTAAGGAGCTTGCAGTTCAGGTCGAAAAAGATTACGAAGGTAAAGATTTGCTCCTCGTCGGAGTTCTTAAGGGTGCAGTCATGGCCGTTGCAGATTTTTCACGTGCACTACAACGCCATATTGATATGGATTGGATGGCGGTTTCTTCATACGGTTCTGGAACAAAGTCCAGTGGAGTTGTTCGAATTCTGAAAGATCTTGATCGCGATATCACCGGAAGAAACGTTTTGATCATCGAAGACATTGTTGATTCAGGTTTAACGCTTTCCTGGCTCAAGGCAAACCTTGAATCACGCGGAGTCGGATCAGTAGAAATTCTTTCAATTCTACGAAAGCCAGAAGCCGCAAAAGTTGAAGTTGATGTGAAGTATGTCGGCTTTGATATTCCAAAAGACTTTGTAATTGGTTACGGACTTGATTTTGATGAAAAGTATCGCAACCTTCCATTTATCGCTGTGCTTGCTAAGCACATGTACGAATAGTTTCTGGAGTCCCCATAGATGTCACAAGTTCAAAAGCCAAAGAAACCAGTGAAGAAGAGTTTCTCTGGCAAGCAACCAACTAAGAAGGCTCCGACCAAGAGTCAACGACTTTTCCGCGGACCGCTTTTTTGGATTGTTGCTGCGATTTTTGCAGTCACGGTTTTTGGACAAATCTCTTCTGCCGGAAACAAGTACACACAGATTGAAACTTCTCAGGCCTTGGATGCAATTTCAAAAGCCCAAGTTCAATCTGCAGAACTTGTTGATAAGGATCAAAGGATTCGCCTAATACTCAACCCTGGCACAACAATTAAGGGTGCATCAAAAGTCGAAGCTTTTTACGTTGCTCGCCAAGAACCAACAATTGTTGATGCATTAACTGGCAATCCACCTCCAAAGGGCTGGAATGTAAAGGTTCCATCTCAATCAATTCTTGTGTCATTTCTATTTTCAATAGTTCCGTTCTTACTTATTGGCTTCTTATTTTTCTGGTTTATGAGCCAAGCCCAAGGTGGCAATAAGGTTTTCCAATTCGGTAAATCACGAGCCAAACTTCAAAATCCTGATGTACCTAAAACCACTTTCAAAGATGTTGCTGGTGCAGATGAAGCGCTAGCCGAATTAGACGAGATCAAAGACTTTTTGGCTAAACCAGAAAAG
>Ga0209134_10000482_pt1 | contig 10542 bp, 15 predicted proteins | sample LauGreSp1BDMLBSN_2_FD_187566 | JGI IMG/M metagenome (GOLD analysis project Ga0209134, IMG submission 187566) | Freshwater lake microbial communities from Lake Michigan, USA - Sp13.BD.MLB.SN (SPAdes) (version 2) | ecosystem: Environmental > Aquatic > Freshwater > Lake | place: Lake Michigan, USA... | reverse complement strand
ATGCCAAGAATTTCAATTTATAGAGCGTCGAAAGATACAGCCCAACGATTTCATCAATGATGTTCTGAATCGGGGTGTCGGTTTTGCTCACCACCTCGTACCGCATGTCCTCAATGTCTTTGAGGGACTGCTCCAGAAACTCAATGATGTTTGTGGTCTTCTTGGCGCTCATCAGGCTGATGGGACCAATTAGACCATGACGGCCTTGGTATGCCTCGGCAAACTTGTCGGCCAAGTCGATCACTTCGTCGTAGAACGTGTTCAGCGCCGAGTGCTTGGAGAAGCTGCGGGTGTTCAGGTGAACCGAGTGGGCCACGTCGCGGGCCAAGAACAGTTCGCCTACAAAATCAGCGCATTTCATTCATCTCTCCTTGGGGTGGCATCATCTCTGGCTGCATTTCGGGCTGCATCTCGGGCATCTGACGCTGCTCATTCATCATGACCATATTGTCGTTGCTTTCCATCGCAGCCGCCACAACACCCATAGCGATGTCTTGAATCTGCTGCTCAGTCATACCAGCCTGCACGGCGCTGATACGCTTAGTCTCAGCATCAAATGCTTTGATCTGGTTGGCCTGTTCCTTGATCTCTAAGTCACGGACTTCCATGCTCTTGTTGACGTTTTGCAACATCTGGAACATGTTTTCCATCTCAGCGGCCATTGCTTCCATCTGCTGGTTGGCAGCGGCCAAAGCTGGATCATCTTCGTCGGCCAGCACTTTGGGGTCGATGGTTTTCTTGAACCGCTTGGCAAGGTCTTGAGCACCGGGCCAGTCCATGTTCTTGACAAACAGGTCGCCAGCGACTTGCCACAACTGTGGGTTGCCTTGCAGCAACTGGGCCATGCTCTCCAAGGCTTCCTGACGCTTGGTAGCGTAGCCGGGGCCGGTGATCACGCGCACATCGTACTTGCCAACAGCCGGGTTGTAGATTTTCTCGATCAGCGTACCCTCTTGGTCCACGATACGCTTGACCGGCTCTTGCTGTCCGGGGTTCATCTTGACGGTCGATGGTTCACCATCTTCACCAATGATGCGGGCAATGCGCTCGGTGTCGTAAATCTTGGGAATCAGGTCCACGAGTTGACGACCAATGTGACGAATCGCACGGGCCAAGTTGTCAACGTAGTGGTAGGTGCCAATGTCACCTTCGCGCTGGCGGGCCAAAATGGCTTTACCAGAACGCTCGTTGCTGGTCATGCCCAGCGATGCGTTGTATTGACCGGTGGCCGACTTGATGTCTTCGGCAGCGCCTGCCTTGGCTTGCAACAGGCCGCTGGAAGCCATTGGAGGCTGTGCCCGCTGGGGTAGTGGCAACACAGCGCCTTGACCGTCTGTAACGTCAGGATTGACCTCAAGGTAAGGCCAATTGTTCGTGTTGGCAGTCTTCCACTGCTGCTCGTAGCCTTCAAACTGCCCGCCGTACCCGATGAACGGGGCTTTGGGGGCCAGCGCCAGCATCTCAGCTTCCTGCGACACCCAGTAGTTGTACATGCGCTGGGCATCCTTGGCGTTACGCACCAAGCCCGACACGTACATCTGGCCGTCCACCTCAAACTCGTTACCGACCACGCGCACCACGGGGATGTAGGCACCGGCCCAATCGCGTTCTTCAAGGATGTCGTAGCCGTTGATCTTGCACCACTTGACCTTTTTGCGGTCAGCTTGGCGTTTGCGCAGGGGCGCACCAAACATGTCGCGCAGCATCTTATCCTCGGGCGTACCGCTGAATGCAGTCTGGTTGCCGGGGTACAGGTTGAGCGTGTGCTTTTCGTATTCGATGTAGAAGTACTCGGCGATGCGGATGGTGTTCTCACCGATCCACTGGGCGATAGACTGATCGCCCACGCCAAGGCTCATGAGGGTGCTGATAGGCGCTGCATCGGGGTACAAACGCTCGTACTCAGCTTTGGGTATGTCTTCCGTGATAAAGCACCAACGGGCATCTGCGCCTGCGGGGTCTTGAATCAAGGGGTCCATGTAGACGCTAAAGCTGTTGCGGATGCGCCCGATCTTGATGTCCTGATCAAACGACTTGTCGTCGCAGTACTCGGTCAAGACCCGAATGTAGCCTTCGCCGTAGGACACTTGGTTCTCGCAGGCGGTGTCGTAGGCCACGTCAGCATCGGAGATGTACTCGATGTGACGAATCACGCCGTTGAACACGTCTGCCATGTCCACATCGGCCTTGTCGTCAGCCGGGATCACTTTGATGCCGGGACGGTTCATGCGCTGCTCGTTCGTCACTTGGTGAACGTGCTGCGGCAGCTTGTTGATGGTCAGGCAAGGGCGGGCGTTGATCGTTTGGCCCTGCAAAGAGCCACGGGTCTGGAGCACATCAGCGGGCCACTGCCACTGGTTGTCTGGAGAGCCAGCGTAGAACCGCAAATCGTCGAGTTCGTCTTCACGAGTCTCGGAAAACGCAGTCATTGCTGTGTTCAAACGTGAACGGGCAACGGTCAGAATTTCCTTGGAACCGCCTTTTGACGGGTTCGGTCCGTTTTTTGCCACATTTGCTGCGGCTACGATTCCGGTGGTGTCTTTCATGCGTCAAATACTCCGAGGGTGTGTGATTCCCTCATGACCAGAAGGTTGTCACCCTCGTATTTTAGGTCTTGGCCGATGGAATCACCAAATAGCACTTTGTCGCCGACTTTCACGTCCTTGGCTTCAGGCCCAACGGAGATTACCACACCCGTGCCAGTTTGTTTTTGCCTCAACAGGATAAACAACTCGTGTTTTTCCATGTCTGGACGCACAATCAGGCAGTCTTGCAGGGCTTGGAGGCTCATTTTTTGGTCTTCATTGTTGGTTTTTTGGCAGCTTCACGCTTGACGGAGTAGGCGATCGCAACGGCCTGCTTTACGGGTTTACCCGCAGCCACTTCAGCCTTGACGTTCTTGCGAAATGCCTCTTTTGAGGGTGACTTGACGAGTGGCATCACTTGGCCTTTTTGGCAGGTTTGGCCGTTTTAGCGGACTCTTTGAAGTCCTTGGCAGAGGGCGCACCAGCAGCGCCGGGTTTGCGCATCTTCTCGCCAGAGCCAGCAGCGATACGTTCGCGTTTGGCGTTGATGTTTGCATACAGTCCGGGTTTTGTAGCCATGATCAGCACTTCCATCGTTTAAGCGCCGCCTTGGCGCGTTCACCGTCTTTGGCGTTGGCCGCAACGGCTCCCATTCTCGCGCAAAATGAGTCTTTGCGCCCTTGATCTGCTTTGGTTTTCGGGTTTGGGGCTGGCGCTTTGAGATTGCTGCCAGTGGCTGCGTTGTACTTCTCGCGGCCCTTGGCTGTCAAGCCCGCGCCCTTGGATGCAGGCAGCTTCTCGCCACGACCAACACTGAGGGAGACACTTTTCTTGGTAGCCATCACGAACCCATCCATGAAGTTGTGGCAGCACCGTTTTGAGCGTTGCGCCGGGTATTTGTGCGCTCATTGTACTCCCGATGTGCCACAGGGTACGCAAAGGTTACAGCGATCGCATCAGCCGCATCGGGTGACGCAACTCCACGCGCTTTCATCTCTTTCTTGCCTTCCAAAAAGATGGTGCCTGCCGAGTTGGGCTTCTTCATCGGGCCGATCAGGTCGGACTTGAGCAGCCTGTCCTGCGGGATGCTGGCGGTCTTAAGCCAGTCGCGCATCGCACCCCAAATCTCAGCCCGCTTGTTGCCCCACATGGTCGGGTTCTTGGCCTTCCAGCCGAAGTTGACCCCGCGCACTTTGTACTTCTGCTCGGTCAATCTGTCAAGGATGCCGTAGCCCAGACCACCCTCGTCGATCACAGTCAACGCTGGCCGGTACTCCTCGATGGCGTCGATGACGTGACCCACCACGCTCATGGTGTCCTCGCCCTTGAACCGCTTGATCGCCACGATGTCCCGCCCTTGGCGCACGGCGATCACGGTGCTGTCCATGCCGCCCCGGGCCGGGTCCACGCCGATGATGATGGGCGCGGTCATGTCTTTGTACAGGGGCCGCTTGATGGCATCGTCCACGATGTGTGGTGTGATGAACTGGTCTTGGCCCGACTTGGGGAAGTCGCCGTAGACCTCGACCCGCGCCTCGTCCGAGTCCTCACCGTACTCGTTGATGATCTGCTGGTAGATGGTCTTGTCGGTGCCCTCGACTGTGCGGGCGTCGATCTTCTCGCTCTCCCAGAACTCCCGTTTGCTCCCGTCCACCGCCTCGTAGAAGTACCCGGTGTTGCGCCGTCCGTTGCTGAACGCCAGCCAGTACCGGTCCAAGATGTTCTCTGTAAAGAAGCCCGCAGCCACGGACCAGATGCTGTCCGGGATACCTGACGCTTCGTCAAAGATCACCATCATGCCGTCCATGTTGTGGACACCGGCATAGGCGTCTGGGTTCTCCTCGCTCCACAGCTTACCCTCGGCTCCCCAGTACCGGGTGCCTTTACGCAGGTCACGCTCAACCAGATCGGTCAACCAGTTGGCCGGGTTCAGGCTCGTGGCCGTGGGTTCCCACCAGTGGGCGTTGAGCGCCATCGTGACCCACTTGGTCAACTCACCCCACGTCACCTTACGCAACTGGTTCTCGCTGTTGGCCGACACGATGACGGACGATCCGATGCGAGTGGTCAGCATCCACAGGATCAACCAGCTAACCAGTGCTGACTTGCCCACCCCTCGCCCAGACGATACAGCCCTGCGCATCGCGTCGATCAACTCGTCGTTGGTCAGCTTCCCCCGGTTCTCTTTGATGAAGTCCCGTATCCTGCGCAGGGCTCTGCGCTGCCATGTGCGAGGGGCTTTAAAGTGTTCGAGTGGGGTGTTCTTCTGCCCCCAAGGGAACAGGAACAAGACAAACGCTTCAGGGTCATCCTTCAGGGCAGGACTCCAAAGCTGACTCATCAGGGTCTGCTCATCTTCTGGGCTGTACCGGGGCTTCTGCATCAGTCGTTCTCCAGTCTTGGTGTCACGTCGATCACCTCACCCTCGATCACTCTGGCCTGTGCCTGCGCCAGCGCCTCGGTGATGGAGATGGTGCCACCGAGTTCAACTTGCTTGATCTCGCCGTAGCGTTTCTTGTTGTGTGCGCTCATGAGCCACTTGCGCGTGTCGATGCGCAGCTTGTCCCTGTTCACCGTGTCGTTCGATGTGGGGTCCACCGCTTCAACGCCATCGGCAATCTCTAGGATCTCTCCGGCCAAGAACTCAGTGCGCATCTCCTGCGCTTCTTTGAACCGTTCGTGGCGGGTGGCATCCCGCTTGACCCAGCGCAGGAAGTCCTCATACGAGATGGCCCTGTGGTCATCCTCAATCAGCGATTGCAGGGACCGACCACGGTAGATGTCCTCCACGACTCTCTCAAAGATCTGCTCATATTCGACATGCAGCAACGCCCTTGCCTCCTTCGAGGTTCTGAGGGGTTCTGGGTCAGGCACGGACAGCCAGTTGGGCAGTTGATTCTCACTGGCGACAGCCGTGCCTACAAACGAGGTGTTCTCTTGTTTCATAGTGCTGTGAATCGTAACACAGTGATTCTGCGGGTGCAATGGGATGGTTATGACCCATTGGGTTTCTGATTTTCTAAAAAATTTTCACGGGATTTGTGATGCCTACGTAGCCGTGACCACTGGGCGCTCGGCCCTACCCCCCTCCCCCTGATTCAACTGCACCCATTCACCCAATGGGTCTGGGCATCCGTGCGCCATGGTGCGCAATGGTGACAACTGTGACAAACCCCTGTCACAACTGTCGCCACTTTTGACGCCATGAAACGGGGGGGCTTTTGACCCGGTGGGTCAAGGAATCAGGGGGAAATCAGGGATTTTTGACCCGGTGGGTCAGGGGTTTAACCCGGTGGGTCAATGAGTCATGACCCAATGGGGCAAAACAAGGCGATTAAGGGGCAGTGGTGACAAATTCACCTTTCGCGCAGGGAAGCAAAAAATAGACGACTTTTTTTTACCCACTAGAAATCAGGAATCCCCAGAATCAACCCCCAGAACCAAAAGGAACATTTGTCACTAACTGACGGAAACCTTACAAACACGCAAAGGTGCATACCCAATGGGTTAGGGAAAGCACTTAGAAGATATTTTCGTGTAGGCTATTGACACAGTGACCCAATGGGTTAGAATTGACACATCAACAACCCGTAACCCTGTAAGGAACCGACACCATGAAATACGATCACACAGATTTTTTAGCTAACCCTAAAAAGTACAGCCTGTTTAAGACAGCGACGACAGCAGCGCATTTTTTCGGTGAAGACGGTAACGACTTACCCGAAGGCACGATTGTGGGCCTTGAATACTTAGGTGTAAGGCGTAACCAACTCTATAGACGCGACGAACCGATCTATCGCCTTAACACTGGTCACACTGTCTACGCTAATTCACTGGTCAACTTTGTACTGTAAGAAAACACAGCCTAAAGCCTTCACGGGCTTTGGGGTGACTTTTCACCAATCCAATCAAATACAGTAAAGGCCCAAAATGTCAAACGTCAACTGGTCAACCCTCTTATCCGATGCTGTCAATCAACCAGGCATTGTCAGCAAGTGCTACAGCACTTTTCACAATTACAGCATCGGTAACCAGATGCTCGCCTACTCGCAGCTCGCAGCCCGTGACATGTCACTGTCACCGATAGCGACATTTAAAAAATGGCAAGAATTGGGCAGGCAAGTTAAAAAGGGCAGCAAAGCAATCGCACTGGTCATGCCAGTGACAATCAACAAAAAAGACGACGCAGGCGCAAAAACTGGTGAAGTGTTTTCATTGTTCACCTTGAAAAATAACTGGTTCACCCTTGACCAGACCGAAGGCGAAGATTTTGCAAACGAAGTCAACACGCCTAACTGGTGTGCGGACACTGCCCTAACTGCCCTTGACATTCTTCAAGTGCGTTATGACAGCGCAAATGGCAACTCTCAGGGATACGCTACCGGGCGCAATATAGCGATAAACCCGGTCGCAGCCTTACCCCATAAAACCCGGTTTCATGAGTTGGCGCATGTAGTGTTAGGACACACACTCGAAGGCGCTATGCACGATAGCGAGACTACACCGCGTGACATACGCGAAGTTGAGGCTGAGTCAGTGGCTTACATCCTTTGCAGCGTGCTTGCCTTGCCGGGGTTGACCGAATCACGCGGCTACATCCAAGGTTGGTTATCTGGTGGCGAGATAACCGACAAGTCAGCGCAGCGCATATTTGGCGCAGCAGATAAGATTTTGAAGGCAGGCAAGGCTTGATTTTCAGTGTTAGGGGGCTTACCCCTAACGCGGACAATCCGTCCGGTAACAGTAGAGTAAACATCATGACCAAAATTGGAAGCAATTATTTTGCCGAAGTTGAAATTTATGGCAAACGCTATCTCGCCAAGGTTTTAAAAGTACACCCGTGCGGAACCCTTGACGTTGAATTGTCATCGGGCAAATGCTTCCGGGTTAGTGGCTTGGCGGTGACAGCATGAAACCCCATTACACCTACCATACAGCCCAAGGCAATGCCATATTAAACAAGGGGGACGATTTCCCTTTGGTCAAAATCGGCAAATTCAAAACCGAAACGCAAGCCATTGAAGCGTGCAAGGCGCATTACGCTAAGGCTTGCAAGGCTTTGGAAAACTTCAGCAAGCCCATCCCAACTGTTTTCTTTGCTTGAAAGGCGCACCATGAAAAACCTACTCATTGACATCGTTAACGCGGCTTTGTTTGCGCTGTTTATCGGCGCACCATTTGCCGGGTTCTTTTACTTTTACGGAGCCTGACACCATGAAAACTTATCAAATTGAATTGAAGCGGGTTTCTTACGTCAATCTGACTATTGAGGCGGCGAACGAGGAAGACGCGGAGGCTCAGGCTTGGAAACAAGTTGAAGCAGACTATTACCGCGACGACGGCGCATGGGAGATTGAATCTATTGAACTGGACGAACCCGCGACAGACGACAGCCGCAGTTATGGCCCGCACCATCAAGATGAAGATCAGTTTTATGGCCCATCGTGCCGCATTTAAGGAGAATCAACCATGATCAAATTTACACACGCAACAACCCGTTACACAGTCAAGCCCGAGAACGCGCAGGAATACCGCCGACTGGCGGCAAAGCCACCCAAGCAAAAAAATAAAGTGACTTCGTTTGACGCTAAGAATGACAGCATGAAACGCACATACCCTGAGTTTTATGCGGGTATGACTACCCGCGACTATGTGACCGAATACGCGGCAATTAATTCTCGACTGTTGCTCAGTGAAACACTGTTCAATTACACCGACCGACCCGCGCCTATGCTGGACGCTGCACAGCCTGAGGTGTTAGAGGAGCACGACCCGGACTATGTGCCCGACTTCCTGAGCACCACTGCAAAGCCCAAAAAGCAGACAGTCGCAAGCCTTAAGGCGTCAATCACTGAAGCCCTTGCACTACTCGCACGGGGTGACGTTGACACAGCCCAATGTGTCTTGAGTGAGTCATTGAAGTGATCACAGCACTCCTGATCGCCGTGGGGGTAGCCGTGGCGATTCCCTTACTTGAACGCTTTTTCGATTTGTAACCCCTAACCCTTGAACCCCGCAGCCCCTGACACCTTGTTAGGGGCTTTTTTTGACCTTACCCTTAGGACACCCCTAACCATGACACAAACAGCCCCCAAACAACCCAAAACCCCTATTCCCGGCACTGTTGCCCAACGGGTACGCCAAACCGTTGACCGCCTAAACCTTGATGAAGGGCAGGCCGCTGCCTATTTCGGCGTCCCCGTGTTCACCGTTCGCAAATGGCTCACGGGTGAACGTGAACCAGGGGCAGCGGTCGCCCGTCTGCTCGAAGTTATGGGCCTGCTTGAAGCACTCGCACCAAACCTGCACCAGACGTTTCTGGTCAATCTGACCGTTCGGCCTACCCGGGGCAGACGTGCCACCCCCTCCCCTGCCCATAATTCGGTCATGTCAGAAAATCCCGTTTGAAGGAGTCAACCATCAAAATAAAAAGCCCGGTCAACCCGGGCTTTTCTCATTTGTCCATGTCCGGGGTGTACCCCTTGACCAGCTTTCGGTCGTACCCCTTGGCCGTGGCGTGGCGGTAGATGTAGTCAGCGTGGCGCTGCTTGGCCTTGATGACCGTCTGCCGGTAATCCTTGAACATCTCGGGCAGCGTGGGGTTGATGGCCCATGTGACCTTCTTCTTGTGCAGTTCACTCTCGATCTGCACCGCCCAACCAGCCTGCTCGATGACCAGCATGGCGTCCATGATCGCCTGATCCTTCTGCCAATCGGTCTTACCCTCCAGTGGCCTGCGGGCCGACCGTTTGAGGCTACGCAGGTCAATGGTGTGCACCTCACCGCTGATCTGCACAATGTAGTCAATCATCCACTGATCAAACGTGTCAGTGATGACCCCGCCCACTTCGCCCAGGGCGTAGCGGTAAGCCGGGATCACGTACCCGCGCACCAGACTGACGACCCTGTGGACAACATCGACTGACACCACGGGGCTGAAGGGTGACTCGATGACGTGGAACATGAGGATCAACCGGCCAGCCAAGCCCTCCAGCTTGCCGAAGGCCGTCATGTACTCTGTGCCGCTGTCCAGCACCCGTTCGTCTTGCTTGGCCGACTCGTACCACTGCTGGAACTCCCTGAAGGCTGTGTACGCATCTGTGGATAACTGATACGTCTGCACGGGCAGCGCATAGGTCAGGCGCAGGGTGTTCTCCCATGCCCCGGCGCTGGTCAGGTACTCGGGGATGGGCTGGCCCAGCTTGGTCTTGTTCCCGCGCAGAATAGCGGGGATAAACCGTTGCAGCAGGCCGTCAGCCGACAGTGCGGCCAGATTGGCCTTGAACACCTGGGGCTGGATGTTGCCGTAGATCGACACAGCGAGGTTTTCCGCATAGATCGACCCAGCGCCCACCCGGTCCATCTCGTAGTGTTCTGACTCGTAACTGACAACCCACGCTGATCGGTCTTCACCGCTGCTCTTGTCTGTCAGCTTGCGCACCCAGCTATTCATCTCGTCGAGGTAACACAGCAGGCCACGGGGACGGTCTGCCGCTTGGCGCACCAGCTTCTGACTCGTGATGTCGCTGACCGTGATCTTGAGAGGCACCGGCTGCGTTGACAGGTCGGGCACAAGCGGTGCCTGATCCCCGCCCAGCATGGCCTCGGTGGACGATGACCATTCAAGGAATGCCTTTTTGGCGCTGGCGTGTTGCGCCTCCCTCCCCTCCCAGTCGAGTAGCTCCTTGCCGTAGCGGGGACGGTCCTCGGCCTCGATGTTCTTCAATGGCGACAGCATGGGCCGCGAGCCGGGTGACTTCTTGTCCGCTGGGTCGCCCAAAGTCATGAGCCACAGCACCGGGGGCACACGAAACCCCGGCATGAGTTCCAGCCGTGTGCGGGCATCAATCACCCCGCAGACAGCGGCCAACCCAGCGAACAAAGGGACCAAAGGGTCACAGCCCACGCTTTCTGAAATCTCAGTGGATCGGGTCTTGAGGATGTTGGGCCAAAGCGACAGGTCCATCTCGGGTGGCTTGGGCCGCAGGCCGTCCATCACGCTCAACGGCTCCATCAC
>Ga0209134_10000481_pt1 | contig 10547 bp, 8 predicted proteins | sample LauGreSp1BDMLBSN_2_FD_187566 | JGI IMG/M metagenome (GOLD analysis project Ga0209134, IMG submission 187566) | Freshwater lake microbial communities from Lake Michigan, USA - Sp13.BD.MLB.SN (SPAdes) (version 2) | ecosystem: Environmental > Aquatic > Freshwater > Lake | place: Lake Michigan, USA... | reverse complement strand
TCGAACAGCCCCTTTTAGGGACTGCTGAGCGGAGAGCCGCAACACTATCCGCAGTACCTTGAATTGTCAAACCAGCAGAGCTTCCTGAAACAGGCGGCAGCGGCCGCGCTCATTGGCTTTCAGGGCTTATTGAAATGTATGCAAATCCAAAGTGTTAGTGATGATATCTTGAGACATATATCGGTAATTTCCCCCAAAAAATTAATGTGTTTTTTTTCAGAAAGAACTTATAAAAACAGAGCTGCTCGGGCATAATGCCCGCCATTGAGTTTTTGAAAAGCAGTGCTGATAATATTTATCTATCACATTAAAGAATTCTGATTTATTTGTTCTTGGTGTGGCTTGGTTGAAGTTTGTAAGGGTGTCCGGTTTCATCAAAGAGTAAACAACTGTGAAAGACAAACGTCCGGTTAATCTTGATCTCAGTACCATTCGGTTGCCACTTGCAGCATGGGCATCCATCACCCATCGCGTCTCTGGTGTCATTCTTTTCGTCGGTATTGCCATCCTTCTTTATATTTTCGATCTCTCTCTTTCCGGGGACGCTGGTTTTGCGGAAGTGAGGGAGCTTGCAGGTTCAGGTTTGTTCCGCTTGATACTGTGGGGCCTGCTTTCTGCCCTGGCTTACCACATGGTGGCCGGCATCAAGCATCTTTTGCTCGATCTTGGCATTGGTGAAAGCCGTGAAGGAGGCCCCTTGGGTGCCCGCATCGTGATTGCCGCCAGTATCCTGGTCATGATTCTGTTGGGAGTGTGGATATGGTGAGCAATATCTCGAATCTCGGGCGTAACGGTGTTGCTGACTGGTTGATTCAGCGTGTGTCCGCATTGGTCTTGCTGGCGTGGATCCTGTTCCTGGTGTTCTACATCGCGGTTACTGATGCCCTGACAGCACAACTGTGGCAGGAACTTTTCAGCCAAACCTGGATGCGTGTGTTCAGTCTGGCGGCATTGTTGTCGCTATGTGCTCATGCATGGATCGGCATGTGGACCATTTCTACTGATTACCTGACTGCAATGGCCCTTGGCAAAGCGGCAACTGCGGTGCGACTTCTGTTCCAGCTTGCCTGCTTGCTGGTGTTGCTGACCTATTTTGTCTGGTGTGTCCAGATTCTCTGGAGTATTTGAACCGTGGCTCAACTCAGGATCCTGTCTTTTGACGCTGTAATTGTTGGTGGCGGTGGCTCAGGGCTGCGCGCTGCCTTGCAACTTTCCCAGTCAGGTTTCAACACTGCCGTCATTTCCAAGGTATTCCCCACTCGCTCGCACACTGTGTCCGCCCAAGGCGGCATCACCTGTGCCATTGGCAGTGAGGATCCGGATGATGACTGGCGCTGGCACATGTATGACACGGTGAAAGGTTCCGACTATATCGGTGACCAGGACGCCATTGAGTACATGTGCAGTGAAGGCCCGCAGGCTGTGTTTGAACTGGAACACATGGGCATGCCGTTCTCGCGCAATAAAGACGGCAGGATTTACCAGCGTCCTTTTGGTGGCCAGTCCCGTGACTATGGCAAGGGCGGACAGGCGGCAAGAACCTGTGCTGCTGCCGACAGAACCGGGCATGCCTTGCTGCATACCTTGTTCCAGGCAAACCTGAAGAACGACACCAAATTCCTCAACGAGTGGTACGCCATTGATGTCGTCCGCAACCAGGATGGTGCAGTAGTTGGTGTAATCGCCATCTGCATCGAAACCGGCGAAGTCGTTTTTGTGAAGGCCAAAGCCACGGTGTTCGCCACCGGTGGTGCCGGACGTATTTTTGCTTCTACCACCAATGCGCTTATCAACACTGGCGACGGTATTGGCATGGCCTTGCGGGCGGGCTTCCCGGTGCAGGACATGGAGATGTGGCAGTTCCATCCCACCGGCATCTATGGTGCGGGCACGCTCATCACCGAAGGCAGCAGGGGCGAGGGCGGTTATCTGCTCAACAAGAATGGTGAACGCTTCATGGAGCGCTATGCGCCCAATGCCAAGGACCTCGCAGGTCGTGACGTGGTAGCCAGATCCATGATCCTGGAAATCATTGCCGGCAGAGGCTGTGGTCCCGAAGGGGACCATGTGCTGCTGAAGCTGGATCATCTGGGTGAAAAAGTCCTCAACGAGAAATTGCCCGGTATCCTCGAGCTTTCCCGCACCTTTGCCCACGTGGATCCGGTCAAGGAACCGATCCCTGTGGTGCCGACTTGTCATTACATGATGGGCGGTATTCCAACCAACGTGAATGGACAGGCAATCACCACGGATGCCAACGGCAACGACAAGATTGTCGAAGGCCTGTTCGCTGTCGGTGAGGCTGCCTGTGTATCGGTACACGGAGCCAACCGCCTGGGTGGCAACTCCCTGATCGATCTGGTGGTATTCGGACGTGCTGCAGGCATTCATATTGAAAAGATGCTGCGCAGCGGCATTGAGCAGCGCGCAGTATCCGAAACCGATATCTCCACCGCGATGGAGCGCTTGAACCGCTTGAATGCTTCCACCTCTGGCGAGCGTGTCCCGGTCCTGCGCAAGGAACTGCAGGGCATCATGCAGAACCATTTCGGTGTATTCCGTACCGGTGATTTCATGCGTGAAGGCATCAGCAAACTGGCTGGCCTGCGCGAACGCATTGCCAACGTGCAGTTGGAAGACAAGAGCAACGCATTCAACACCGCACGGATCGAAGCCCTTGAGCTGGGCAACCTGCTTGAAGTGGCCGAAGCCACTGCGATAGCTGCGGAAGGCCGAACCGAAAGTCGTGGTGCGCATGCTCGTGAAGATTTCACTGAACGTGATGATGTGAATTGGCTCTGTCACACGTTGTATTTCGCCGACAAGAAAGTCCTGAGCAAGCGTGCGGTGAATTTTTCACCCAAGACTGTGCCGACTTTCGAGCCAAAAGTAAGAACCTATTAACCTTGGTGAAAAGCCCTAACTAAAGGAAAGCACCGTGTTAGTCAGTATCTATCGCTACAACCCGGAAACGGACAGCAAACCATCAATGCAGGATTACCAGGTAGAACTGCCTGCCGGCAAGGACATGATGGTTCTGGATGTGTTGCAGCTGGTGAAGGACCAGGATGAATCAGTTTCGTACCGCCGTTCCTGTCGTGAAGGCGTGTGCGGTTCCGATGGCATGAATATCAATGGCATGAATGGTCTTGCCTGCATCACCCCGGTATCCAGTGCCGTAAAAAACGGCAAACTGGTGCTGCGGCCATTGCCAGGCCTGCCTGTGATCCGTGATCTGGTTGTCGACATGAGCGCGTTCTACAAGCAGTACGAACGCATCAAGCCTTATCTGCAGAACGACAATCCGCCGCCGGCGATTGAACGCCTGCAGTCTCCTGAAGAGCGCGCCAAGCTTGATGGCTTGTACGAGTGCATCCTGTGCGCCTGCTGTTCCACAAGCTGCCCCTCGTTCTGGTGGAATCCTGACAAGTTCGTGGGACCTGCCGGCCTGTTGCAGGCATACAGGTTCCTGGCAGACAGCCGTGATACCAGAACCCAGGAGCGCCTGGCTGAACTGGAAGACCCATTCAGCGTGTTTCGCTGCAGGGGCATAATGAATTGTGTGGCGGTTTGTCCCAAGGGACTGAATCCGACGAAGGCTATTGGACACATTCGCGACATGCTGCTTGAACGCAGTATCTGAGCAGGGGTGAATACTATGGGCATGCAGGAAAGCATACGGGAAATCTTGCGCAAGACCAGCCATCTGTCCGGTGGCAATCTGGATTATATCGAAGGCCTGTTCGAAAGCTGGATGGCTGATCCTTCTTCTGTTTCAGAAGAATGGCGCAAATATTTCGATGGCCTGCCTCCCGTTGAAGGCAAAATGCTGAGCGATGTGTCGCATGCGCGCGTTATCCGTGATTTTCGGGATATGTCGCGCCGCGGGTCTGCGCGCATCATCAGTGCTCCCGGCAGCAATTCACCGGGGAGCCTTGAGCATGAGGCCAAGCAGGTCAACGTCGTGCAAATGATCAGTTCCTATCGCGTCCGCGGTCACCAGCAAGCGAGGCTTGATCCGCTGGGACTGATGCACAGGGAAGAAGTCCCCGATCTCAAGCTGGAGTTCCATCATCTGTCGAGTGCCGACTTTGGCACCGTCTTCTCCACCCAGCCCTTGTTCATCCCGCAAAAAGCCGCGAAGCTCGGAGAGATCGTTTCCGTGCTGGACGACATTTACTGTGGTTCCATCGGCTATGAATTCATGGCGATCGTGAACATCGAGGAGAAGCAATGGATACAGAAGCGTATCGAAGGCAGTGGTGGCCGACCCAATTTCAGCAATGAAACCCGGATCCACATCCTTGAGCGCCTGAGTGCGGCGGAAGGGCTGGAAAAACATCTCGATTCAAAATATCCGGGTACCAAGCGTTTCGGTCTTGAAGGTGGCGAAAGCCTGATTCACGCCCTGGACGATATCATCCAGCGTGCCGGTGAAGCCGGGGCCAAGGAAATTGTGATCGGCATGGCACATCGCGGCCGTTTGAATGTGTTGGTCAACACGCTTGGCAAAAATCCCTCGGTTCTCTTCGATGAGTTTGAAGGACGCGCGCGATACAACAGTTCGGGTGACGTGAAATACCATCAGGGTTTTTCGTCCAACATCATGACCCCGGGTGGCGAAGTGCATTGCAGCATGGCCTTTAACCCGTCGCATCTGGAAATCGTGGCTCCAGTGGCCGAAGGCTCGGTGCGAGCGCGCCAGGATCGCCGCAAGGACCCTGTTGGCGCCACCGTACTGCCGATCATCATTCATGGTGATGCCGCCTTCGCCGGGCAGGGTGTCGTCATGGAAACTTTCCAGATGTCCCAGACCCGCGCGTACTACACGGGCGGAACTGTCCACATCGTCATCAATAACCAGGTTGGTTTTACCACCAGTCGCCAGGACGATGTGCGTTCTACTGAATATTCCACTGACGTCGCCAAAATGGTGCAGGCGCCGATATTCCATGTGAATGGCGACGATCCCGAAGCAGTAATGTTCGTGACCCAGCTGGCACTGGATTTCAGGAACCAATTCCACAAGGACGTCGTTGTGGATCTGGTGTGCTACCGTCGCCGCGGCCATAACGAAACTGATGAGCCAAGTGCGACCCAGCCGGTCATGTACAAGGTGGTGCGCTCCCTGGCGAGTACCCGTACCTTGTATACAGAGAAGCTTATTGCCGAGGGTTTGTTGTCCCAGGCCGAAGCCGATGAAATCAATACCAGTTATCGCAAGGCCCTGGATGAAGGCACCCATGTGGTGAAGAGTCTGGTGATGGCGCCCAACACCGCACTTTATGTTGATTGGCGTCCGTATCTCGGCCATGACATGAACACCACCTGCGATACCACCATCAATATGAAACGCCTGAAGGATCTGGCCCAGAAACTGGTGAAAATTCCTGAAGGCTTCAGCCTGAACCGCCAAGTGGCGAAAGTGCTGGATGACCGTGCCAAGATGGCAGCAGGAGAACTGCCGGTGGATTGGGGCTGTGCCGAATTGCTGGCCTATGCGAGTCTGGTAGACGACAACTACAAAGTGAGGCTTACCGGCCAGGATGTAGGGCGCGGCACGTTCTCGCATCGCCATGCTGTATTGCACGACCAGAATACCGGCAATACCTTCGTGCCAATCAGTCACATCAGCGAAAGCCAGCGCAAATTCGTCATCTACGATTCGTTGCTGTCGGAAGAAGCAGTCCTTGCGTTTGAATATGGCTACGCGACCACACGCCCTGATGCACTGGTGATCTGGGAAGCCCAGTTCGGCGATTTCGCCAACGGTGCCCAGGTAGTGATCGACCAGTTCATCGCCAGCGGTGAGTACAAATGGGAAAGACTCTGTGGTCTGACCTTGTTGCTGCCGCACGGTTATGAAGGGCAGGGCCCAGAACATTCATCTGCGCGCATTGAACGCTTTCTGCAGTTGTGTGCCCAGAAGAACATCCAGGTTTGTGTACCGACAACGCCCGCCCAGATTTTCCACATGCTGCGGCGCCAGGTAATACGCCCCTTGCGCAAGCCGCTGATCGTGATGTCGCCGAAGAGTCTGCTGCGTCACAAGGAAGCCGTGTCCACGCTCAAGGAACTGGCAGAAGGAACCTTCCAGCTTGTCATTCCCGAGACTGACAAGCTGAAAGCCAAGGACGTGAAGCGACTTATTCTTTGCAGTGGCAAGGTTTATTACGAACTGCGTGCCAAGCGCCGCGAGCTCGGACTCACCGATGCCGCCATCGTGCGTCTGGAACAGTTGTATCCGTTCCCGGAAGAAGTACTGCAGGAAGTGATTGCACCCTACGAGAATCTGGAAACCGTGATCTGGTGCCAGGAAGAGCCGCAAAACATGGGTGCCTGGTATAACAGCCAGCATCACATGAAAAACGTCATTATCCGGCACAATCCGAAGTTGGCCTTGCTCTATGCTGGCCGTGAGGCCTCGGCCTCGCCGGCAGCCGGTTATGCCGCGTTGCACAACAAGGAACAGCAGCAGTTGCTCATGGATGCATTTCAGCTGAGATAAGCCGCGACAAATAGAATAATAGTACAACTCCATCAATTTCAAGACGGGTCAGGAATAGACATGGCTACAGAAATCAAGGCTCCCACGCTGCCAGAATCCGTGCCAGATGGCACTATCGCCACCTGGTACAAGAAGGAAGGGCAACAAGTTGCCCGTGATGAGCTGTTGGTGGATATTGAAACCGACAAGGTGCTGCTTGAAGTAGTTGCACCGTGCGACGGCATATTGAAAAAGATCAACAAGCACGAAGGTGCCACCATCCTCAGCAACGAGATCCTGGCCGTGATTGAGGAGGGCGCTGCAGCAGCAGTCCCAGCCCAGGCACCGGCTGCGGCAGGCAAGGTGGAAGGCAGGGTAGAGGCCCCGCAGACATCCGGCAACGACGATGACAAGAGCGGTATAGAAGTACTAATGAGTCCTGCTGCCCGCAAGCTCATCGAGGAAAATGCGCTGAACCCCAACACGCTGCCCAGCACTGGCAAGGACGGTCGCATCACCAAGGAAGATGTGGTGAATTATCTTGGCACCATGAGTGCCTCCCCAGCCAATACAGCCAAAACAACCGGTAAACCAGCCGATGGCGGAGCAGCGACCGTGATGAACCAGGCCAGACCTGAACAACGAGTCCCGATGACCAGGCTGCGCGCGAAAATCGCCGAGCGATTGCTGCAGGCAACCCAGTCCGCGGCGATGCTGACCACCTTCAACGAAGTGGACATGTCGGCAGTGATGGCACTGCGCAACAAATACAAGGACATGTTCGAGAAGAAACATGAAGGTGTGCGTCTTGGCTTCATGTCATTCTTCGTGCGTGCCAGCGTCGAGGCTCTCAAGCGCTTCCCTGCAGTCAACGCTTCCATTGATGAAAGCGACATCATTTATCACGGCTATCAGGACATCGGCGTCGCGGTATCCTCGCCACGCGGTCTGGTAGTGCCGGTCCTGCGTGATGCCGATTCGCTGAGCTTTGCTGGTATCGAGAAGAGCATCAGTGACTACGGCACCAAGGCGCGTGACGGCAAGCTCAGTATTGAAGAGATGTCCGGCGGTACCTTTACCATATCCAATGGCGGTGTGTTTGGTTCCTTGCTGTCCACTCCGATCCTGAATCCGCCACAAACTGCGATATTGGGCATGCACAAGATCCAGGAGCGTCCGATGGCGGTCAACGGTGAAGTCAAGATACTGCCGATGATGTATTTGGCCCTGTCTTATGACCACCGCATGATCGATGGCAAGGAAGCGGTACAGTTCCTGGTGACCATCAAGGATTTGCTGGAAGATCCGGCACGTATTTTTCTGGAAGTTTGAAAAAAGTCAAAACAGGAATCAAAGATTATGTCAGCTGATTACGACGTCATTGTGATAGGTGCCGGGCCTGGTGGCTATGTAGCCGCAATCAAGGCTGCCCAGCTCGGCCTCAAAACCGTTTGCATCGAGAAATGGATTGACGAGAACAGCAAGCCTGTTCTGGGTGGCACCTGCCTGAATACCGGCTGTATCCCATCGAAGGCTCTGCTGGATTCTTCGCACAAGTTTGTCGAAGCCAGCAAACATTTTGATGTGCACGGCATCAACGTCGGCAAAGTGGCTATCGACGTCCCCACGATGATTGCCCGCAAAACCAAAGTGGTGAAGCAGCTGACTGGCGGTATTGCGGGTTTGTTCAAGGCCAATGGCGTCAGCAGCATTTCCGGCACAGGCCGCTTGCTGAAAGACAAAAAAGTCGAAGTGACCGCACTGGATGGCAGCAAGCAGATCATTAGCGCCAACAACATTATTCTTGCAGCTGGTTCAGTGCCGATCGAAATTCCGCCAACGCCTTTGCAGGATGGTGTGATCGTGGATTCCACCGGGGCCCTTGAGTTCCAGGAAGTTCCCAAGCGCCTGGGTGTCATCGGTGCCGGTGTCATCGGACTTGAACTCGGCTCAGTTTGGTCCAGGCTCGGTTCTGAAGTGGTGGTACTGGAAGCCTCAGAGTCATTTTTGGTTGCAGTGGACCAGCAGATTGCCAAGGAAGCCCAGAAATTGCTGGGCAAGCAGGGTCTCGACATTCGCCTGGGCGCGAAGGTAACCGGAAGCTCGGTATCCAAGGGCAAGAATCCGAAAGTCACCGTGCAGTTCACCGACAAGGAAGGCAACAAGGAAGAAGTATTCGACAAACTGATCGTGTGTGTCGGCCGCAAACCTTATACCGTGAACCTGTTGAGTGACGATTGCGGCGTCCAGAAAGATGAGCGTGGCTTCATCAAAGTGGATGAGAATTGTGGCACTGCCGTAAGTGGTGTATTTGCCATTGGTGATCTGGTACGTGGCCCGATGCTGGCACATAAGGCCTCGGAAGAGGGGATTATGGTCGTTGAGCGCATTGCCGGCCACAAAGCCAACATGAATTACGACCTGATCCCCGGGGTCATCTATACCCACCCGGAAATCGCCCAGGTCGGCAAAACTGAAGAACAGCTGAAAGCAGCTGGCATCGAATACAAAACCGGTGTGTTCCCGTTTGCCGCAAGCGGTCGTGCCTTGGCCGCCAATGACTCCGATGGCATGGTAAAAATGCTGGCTGATGCAAAGACCGACCGTGTTCTTGGTTGTCATATCATCGGGCCTTCCGCCGCAGATTTGTTGCAGACCGTGGTCGTCGCAATGGAGTTCAGCAGCAGCGCCGAAGACATCGGCATGACGGTGTTCTCGCACCCCGCCTTGAGCGAAGCGGTACATGAAGCGGCACTGGCCGTAAATGGCCATGCGATCCACATTGCCAACCGCAAAAAACGTTGAGTTTTTGAAGGAATCTGAAACATGAATCTACATGAATACCAGGGCAAGCAGTTGTTTGCCGAATACGGCCTGCCGGTTTCCACCGGTTATGCCTGTTCCACGCCCGAGGAGGCTGCTGCTGCAGCCGACAAGATTGGTGGCAATCAATGGGTAGTGAAAGCACAAGTGCATGCTGGCGGTCGCGGCAAGGCGGGCGGCGTCAAGCTCGTGAAGAGCAAGGACGAAATCCAGGCTTTCGCCAAACAGTGGCTTGGCAAGAATCTCGTCACTTACCAAACCGACAAGAACGGCCAGCCGGTCAACAAGATATTGGTCGAGTCCTGCACCGACATCGCCCAGGAACTTTATCTGGGTGCGGTGGTGGATCGTGCCTCACGTCGTATCGTGTTCATGGCGTCCACCGAAGGTGGAGTCGAAATCGAGAAAGTGGCGCATGACACGCCGGAAAAAATCCTCAAGGCCACGATTGATCCCTTGACCGGAGCGCTGCCTTATCAGGGCCGGGAACTGGGTTTCAAGCTGGGCTTGAACAACGAACAGATCAAGCAATTCACGCAGATTTTCCTCGGCTTGGCCAAGCTGTTTGTGGAGTGCGACCTGGCGTTGCTCGAAATCAATCCGCTGGTGATTACCAAGGAAGGCAATCTGCACTGCCTCGATGCCAAACTGAATATCGACGGCAATGCGCTGTATCGCCAGCCCAAAATTCGCGCGATGCATGATCCTTCGCAGGAAGACGAGCGCGAAGCTCTGGCCACGAAGTGGGAACTGAACTACGTAGCGCTCGAAGGCAACATCGGTTGCATGGTGAATGGTGCTGGCCTGGCCATGGGCACCATGGACATCGTCAAGCTGCATGGTGGCCAACCGGCCAACTTCCTGGATGTGGGCGGCGGAGCGACGCGCGAGCGTGTCAGCGCGGCGTTCAAGATCATCCTGTCCGATGCCGCGGTAAAAGCGGTATTGGTCAACATCTTTGGCGGTATCGTGCGTTGCGACCTGATTGCAGAAGGCATCATTGGTGCCGTTGCTGAAGTCGGCGTGAAGGTTCCGGTGGTCGTGCGGCTGGAAGGCAACAATGCCGAGCTGGGCAGCAAGATCCTGGCAGAAAGCGGACTCAACATCATTGCAGCCAAGAGTCTCACCGATGCTGCGCAGCAAGTGGTCAAGGCAGCAGGAGAACAGGCATGAAGCCGCGCCACCGACGTTTGCTGATCATTGCGCTGGCGCTGGCCGCATTTGGCGGCGCAGCGGC
>Ga0209134_10000480_pt1 | contig 10562 bp, 9 predicted proteins | sample LauGreSp1BDMLBSN_2_FD_187566 | JGI IMG/M metagenome (GOLD analysis project Ga0209134, IMG submission 187566) | Freshwater lake microbial communities from Lake Michigan, USA - Sp13.BD.MLB.SN (SPAdes) (version 2) | ecosystem: Environmental > Aquatic > Freshwater > Lake | place: Lake Michigan, USA... | reverse complement strand
TAGGCATGCAAGCCATCCTTGCGCTTGATGACGAAATCACCGATGCATGTTTCCAGTTGTTGGGTGCAACTTCCCTGCATTCTGTCGGTGAAAGTGACCGGATGGTTATCGACCTTGCAGCGAATCGCAGCACCTGCCTGTCGGGGCAAGTGGCGGTCGCGACAATAACCGGGATAAGCGCTATCACTACCACCGGCCAAAATACCGCGCGAGCAGGTGCAATAGTAGGCGAGACTCTGGCTTGCCAGACTGTCCAGGATCATCTCGTAGTCTGCAAACCGCTGGCTCTGAAAAACGATTTCGCCATCCCAGTGCAGACCGAGGCGGTCCAGTGTGCGCAAGATCTGATCCGTTGCGCCAGGGATCTCCCTTGGCGGATCCAGATCTTCGATACGGACATACCAGCGCCCGGCATTGGATTTGGCATCGAGATAACTGGCCAGGGCGGCCATGACGGAACCCGCATGCAAGGGTCCCGTGGGTGAGGGCGCAAAGCGCCCTCGGTACAGAAGGTCGTTGTTGCGGGTGGAGGAATCAGGCACTGCCGAGCTGTTTTTCCTTGATTTCATCCAGGGTCTTGCAGTCGATGCACTTGTTGGCAGTCGGTCGGGCTTCAAGACGTCTGATGCCGATTTCCACACCGCAGGAATCGCAATAGCCGTAGTCATCGTTGGCGATCAGTTCGATAGTACTGTCGATTTTCTTGATTAGCCTGCGCTCGCGATCACGGGTGCGCAGCTCGATGCTGAACTCTTCCTCCAGCGTGGCCCTGTCAGCAGGGTCTGGCGGGTTTGCTGCCTCATCCTGCATGTGATGCACTGTGCGGTCGACTTCCTGCATTAACTCGTTGCGCCAATCAAGCAGGATGCGTTTGAAATGCTCTTTTTGCTTTTCATTCATGTAGTCCTCACCCTTCTTGATGTCATAAGGGATGAAGCCCTTGCCATCACCATTGATCGTGGTGGTCACGGGTTTTACAGGGGCTTTGGAGGCTTTGGTGGCTGCAGCCGGTTTGGCTGGAGTCGGGGTGCTGCTTGCTGCTTTGCTGCTCATACTTATGCTGGTCTTGCTGATATCTGGCTTGGTTGTCGGAATCGGCTTCACTGATTTTGTGGCCGCGGGTTTTGGTGCAATTTTGACAGGTACACTTTTGGGCTGGACTGTCGGTTTTGCCGTTGGCTGTGCTTTTGGCTGTGCTTTTGGTTGTGCCTTCGGTTGTGCCTTCGGTTGTGCCTTCGGCTGGCTTGCTTTTACTGGCGCCTTGCTCTTTGGGGCGGAGCTGCTTTTAACGGCGACTTTGGCCTTGGGTGCTACTTGTTTGTTGGATGCTACTTGTTTGGCGGCCGGTTTGGCGGCTGGTTTGGCAGACGCCTTCGAGGCTGGTTTGGCCTGAGGCTTTTTGCTGCTGGCCGATTTACCCATGGACGATTTTGGACTCGCCGCTTTTTCGATGGTTTTTGTTTTAGCGGGTTTGTGCACTACGGGCTTGGCCTTTACCTTTGTGGCAGTTTTGCTCGCAACTTTGGGGGCTGGTTTGCCAGCCACTTTGCTAGCGACTTTGCCAGCCACTTTGGTTTTTGCAGTTTTGTTGGTTGCCATCTCGGATTCCCTGCTTCGTCGTTGCAAAAATTCTATTCGTTACGGATACGGCAGTGAAAACGCTGGTTCAATCTGGGACAACAAGGCAGCGTATTTCACATGCTACATAGTACAAACCCTGCTTCAGGAAAGCGCGCTACGCTAACAGATTCTTGCTGAGGGTGCCATAAGTATATGCCCGCTAAATGGGCTGCGCGCAGGGGCTGGGGGAGGGTAGTTCGGACTCGTCAAGATGGATTGAGTTATCCGCAATGGAACACGAGAGTTGCCACAGGCTCTCCCCACGGCAGGGTCCTTGAATGCACAGGCCGGTCTGTGGTTCAAACAGTGCGCCATGCGTGGCGCAGCGGATGAAAACCGCTTCACTGTCCATGAAATCATCTGGTTGCCAGTTGAGCGGTACGGCCAAATGCGGGCAGCGATTCAGGTAAGCGGCAACTTCAAGTTGGGACAGGCGTGCGACCAGGATACTGCGGGCACCAATGACAAACCCGCGAGCGGAGCCAACGGGGATGTCATCAAGTTTGCATAGCTGCATGGAACCCGCTTCCGCTTCAGCCCAGGGCCTGGGCGAAATCGGCCAGCAGATCCTGGGTGTCCTCGATACCGATCGAGAACCGTATCATTGAATCCGCTACTCCCATCGAAGCACGTCTTTCCGCGCCCATCTCCCAGTAAATGGTGTGTGCCACTGGAATCGCGAGAGTGCGGGTGTCGCCCAGATTGCTCGAGCAAATGACCAGCTCCAGCTTGTTCAGGACGTCGAAGCAATCGGCGCCATCCACCAGATCAATGCTCATGATGGAGCCAAAATTGCGGAACAGCGCACGTGCCCGATCGTGCTGCGGATGCTGCTTGAGGCCAGGGTAAAACACATGTGCAACCTTGGGATGCAGGGCGCAGAATTCCGCGACAGCCAGTGCGTTGGCGCAGGCCTTGTCCATCCGCAGCGCCAGTGTGTCCGATCCCACAGAAAGATGATGGGCGGAGTCAGGGGACATGGCGGCACCGAAATCCCGCAGTCCTTTCTTGCGAATTTGCTGGATGCCCCACATGGAGGTGTCGGCAATTTTGTAGTTCTCGTAAATATGGGGATAGGTTGTCCAGTCAAACAGTCCGGTATCCGTGACACAACCGCCGAGCGCATTGCCATGACCGCCAATGTATTTGGTGAGTGCGTTGATCACGAGGCTGGCACCGACCGCTTTGGGTTTGAAGAGCCACGGCGAAGTCATGGTGTTGTCGACGCAATATACGAGGCCGCGCGCGTGGCACAGCTGGCCGATTCCCTCAAGATCTGCCACTTGGGTAACCGGGTTGGCAACGGTTTCCGTGAACACCATGCGGGTGTTGGGCTGGATTGCGGCTTCCACGGCGGCAGCAGAAGTTGCATCCACGAAAGTTACTGCAACACCAAAAGCTTGCAGCGTTGAAAACAGGCTGTTGGTATTGCCGAACAAATATGCACTGGAAACAATGTGATCGCCCTGGCGCAACAGCGACAGGAAGGTGGAGCCAATGGCGGCCATGCCGGTGGCAAAGCAAACCGTCGCCAACCCGTCTTCCATGTTGGTGATTTTTTTGGCTAGAGCTTCTACGGTTGGATTGCTCTGGCGGCCATAGGCGTAGCCGCTCTTCTTGCCCTGGAAAATGGCGGCCAGCTCCCTGGAATCGGCATAGCCGAACGCAACGGATGGGTGGATGGCTTTGTGCAGTACGCCGTGCTCAGGGTTGCCCTGACGATCACTATGCAGGGCTTCGGAGGTAAAGTTCTTCTTGCTCATGTCAGATCTCTGCCCAAAAAAGAGTGAAGATGATACTCCCATCCAAGAGCAGGCTCCACCGTCCTGCTGTCGAGCCAATATGATGTTTGCATTGTGACTACCTGATTTGGCTGGAAAATTCTGTTCCAAGGATGGCTACTTGCGTTACCATGCGCGCACAAATCAGTGGTGAACGCTCGAGGAACTGCTCATGAAGCCAACTCTTACTCTGTTGACAGCAATGCTGCTGTTTACCCTGACCGCCTGTGCCACTGGTCCATCGAAAGAAGAAATTGCCGCGCAGCAGGCTGCACAAGCGCAAGTTGAAGCCGAACGTATGCAGCAACAGGCAGACCAGGAGGCTGAACGCCTGCGTCTGGAGCAGCAGATGGCTGAGCAGCGTGCGCGCGAAGCTGCAGAGCGTGAAGCCACCGAGCGTCTGGTTGCTGAAGCCAGGGCAAGGGCAGAAGACGAGGCGCAGAGCGCCCGCTCTGCAGCAGCCGAAAGATCCCAGCCCAGTGTCAGCGAGCGTGAACAAGCGGTTGCCAGGCAACAAGCGCGAATAGCTGAACTGCGCGCGCAGGTTGCTGCCAACAAGGCGGAAACCGCCAATATAGAAAAAGCCAACGCTGCATTGCGCGAAGCCGTGGTCGCTGCCGAAGAGCTTACCCAGGTATTGGCCAGCGAGCAGGAAAAATACACCAATTCCAATCCGGCTACCGGACAGACCTCGGAAGAGCTTTCCAAGACCAGTATCGAGACCTTGAGTGCGGAAGTGGAGCGCTTGCGTGCGCAAGCTGCAGAGCTGGCAGCAAAAAAATCCCCCTGAGCGGAAGTACTACCCTTATACCTGCCCGTCGGGCCCTTGATCCGCCAGGGCTTGGCGCACCTCCCGCCAGGCTGGGCCTGCCCGTAATTTCTAAAGGTTTTCTCCCGGCTGTACCCTGTCCTGTGCGAGTTCCTCGATTTGTTTGTTTGTCAGTAACCTTATGGTAGAGTTCAGCGCGTTTTTATAACCATAATTCAGTAAAACAATATCGTTAGGGGAGTTTAGCTGCATGAGTTCGACACTACTGATCATTGTCCTGTCCCTGTTCGGGCTTGGCGTTGCTTTCTACTACATGAAAAAGGTCGTCAGCATTCCGCTGGACCTCGGCCTGAACAAGGAGGAGAGCGACAAACTCAAGTTCATTCATGGTGCCATTGCTGAAGGTGCCATGGCTTTCCTGAAACAAGAATACAAGGTGCTGGCCTATTTCATGGTCGCTTTTGCCGTTGTTATTGCACTCCTGACTGACAACCACGAAACCGACTCTGCCAACGAAGGCTTGTGGACTGCTGCAGCGTTTCTGTTTGGCGCGCTGATCTCCACCCTCTCGGGCTTTATCGGCATGAAAATCGCCACCGCGGGCAATGCCCGCACTACTGTTGCCGCACGCAACAGTCTGGCGGCTGCCTTCGACGTCGCGCTCAATTCCGGTGCTGTGATGGGCTTTGCACTTGTAGGCCTGGCTGCACTTGGCCTGATCTCGATTTATCTGTTCATGAGCTCAGTGCTGTCGAGTGTGCCCCCCAACGTAATCATGGAAGTAATCGCAGGCTTCGGTCTTGGTGGTTCCTCCATTGCACTGTTTGCCCGCGTCGGTGGCGGTATTTTCACCAAGGCGGCAGACGTAGGTGCAGACCTGGTCGGTAAAGTTGAAAAAGGCATTCCCGAAGATGATCCGCGCAATCCTGCCGTGATCGCCGATAACGTCGGTGACAACGTGGGCGACGTAGCCGGCATGGGTGCCGACTTGTTTGGCTCGTGCGCCGAGAGCACCTGTGCGGCACTCGTGATTAGTGCGCTGGCATTCTCGGCAGACATCAATGCGATGCTCTACCCGATCATGATTACCGCAGTAGGTATCCCGGTAAGTCTGGTCACCAAAATGCTGGTTTCTGTCAAAACTGAAGAGCAGGTGGGCCCGGCACTGAAGCGCTTGCTGCTGATTTCAAGTGCAATCATGGCCGTCGTAATGTATTTCGTGACCATGTGGATGATTCCGGAATCTTTCAGCATCGTTATCGGCTCAAGCGTTACCTATAGCGCAACAGGCGTGTATTTCTGTTTCCTCTCCGGCCTGATTGCCGGTCTCGCGGTGGGCTTGTTGACCGAGTATTACACGTCAACCGAGTACAGCCCTGTGCGTGAAATTGCCAAATCCTGTGAAACCGGTGCTGCCACCAACATCATTTTTGGTCTGGCTCTGGGCTACAAGAGTACTGTACTGCCATACCTTGCCATTGCCGTCAGTATTTATACTTCCTGGATCCTGGCTGGCATGTACGGAATCGCTATCGCGTCACTCGGCATGCTCGGCACGCTGGTCATTGCGTTGACAATTGATGCCTATGGTCCGGTATCCGACAATGCCGGTGGCATCGCCGAGATGACCGGCATGGACAAGGAAATCCGTCGTCGTACTGACGTGCTCGATGCGGCCGGCAACACTACTGCTGCCATCGGCAAGGGCTTTGCGATCGGCGCTGCCATCCTGACGTCACTCGCACTGTTCGGGGCCTTTATCACCCACTCCCAGAATCTGATGAGTGAAATGCCGGAGAAATTTGGGGCAGGTTATAACCTGGTCAACTCGATCACGCTGCTCGACCCACTGGTCTACACCAGCTTGTTCATCGGCGCGGTGCTGCCCTTCCTGTTCTCGGCAATGACGATGAAGAGTGTGGGTTCTGCTGCGTTCGACATGATTGAAGAAGTGCGTCGCCAGTTCCGCGAAATTCCAGGGATCATGGAAGGTCAGGGGCGTCCGCAGTATGGCCAATGTGTGGCCATCTCGACCAAGGCAGCATTGCGCGAAATGATCGCTCCTGGCGTGTTGATCATGGGCACGCCGCTCGTGGTGGGTTTCCTGTTCGGTGTTCCTGCAGTGGTGGGTATGCTGGCTGGCTCCCTGGTCACCGGTGGTGTGCTGGCGATCTCGTCATCCAACAGCGGCGGTGCCTGGGACAACGCGAAGAAATATATCGAGAAAGGCAACCACGGCGGCAAGGGCTCTGATTGCCACAAGGCCGCTGTAGTCGGTGATACCGTCGGTGATCCCTTGAAGGATACGTCAGGCCCCTCCCTGAATATCCTGATCAAGTTGTCAGCGATTCTCAGTCTGGTTTTTGCACCGTTCTTCGTGAATTACGGTGGCATCCTGGTGTGATTGCAATCTGTATGGGGTGATGATTCCGTGCAGCAAGAATGCCAGAAGATGATGTAAATGATGAAAAGGGGGCTGCGGCCCCCTTTTTGCTGTTTGCCATAACCCCAAATTTTTTATGTCTATCGGAGCAGTAGTCGATGAGTGCCACAACAGTACAGCGCAATGTCAGCCCCAACCTCAGCAAAATCCGGCATATCGTCGTGGTGGCGTCAGGCAAGGGCGGCGTGGGCAAATCCACTACCGCAGTCAACCTGGCGCTGGCCCTGCAACGCCAGGGTTGCAAGGTTGGGTTGTTCGATGCGGATATCTATGGTCCCAGTCAGCCCATGATGCTCGGAGTCACTGGCAGGCGTCCCCAGATCATCAATAACAACCAAATGGATCCGATCACGGCCCACGGCATCAAGGTCAACTCGGTAGGGTTCCTGGTCGATGAAAACCAGGCCATGGTCTGGCGTGGACCGATGGTCGTCGGCGCATTCAACCAGATCCTCAACGATACCTTGTGGGGCGAGCTGGATTATCTGGTGATCGACATGCCCCCGGGTACCGGCGACATTCAGCTCAGCCTGGCGCAGTCGGTACCGGTGACCGGTGCTGTCATCGTCACCACCCCGCAGGATGTAGCCTTGCTGGATGCGAAACGCGGCATCGAGATGTTCCGCAAGGTGCAGGTGCCGATTCTGGGCGTGGTGGAGAACATGGGGCTGCATATCTGCAGCAAATGTGGGCACAGCGAACACATTTTTGGTGAAGGCGGAGCCGATCGTATCGCTCACGCCTATGACGTGGAAGTATTGGGCTCACTGCCACTTGATGGCAGGATTCGCGCGCAATGCGATGCTGGAACGCCGGCGGTATCGGCTGAACCCAATGGTGCCATTGCCGGGATCTATGCGCACATTGCGCAGCGCGTCAGGGCAAAACTGGAGACTGCTGGCAGCAAGGCTACTGGTCCCAAAATCAGCGTGAGTGACGACTGAGCCCGAGTCTGGCGTGGCTCAGGGGGGAGATTGTTCCTGTAGTTCCCGCAGCAGTTTGAACAGCTTGCGGGAACCGGCAGGACTGGCGCCCTGTTCGTGTTCCTTCCCAGCCTGCCGGATCAATTGACGCAGTTGCTGGATGTCGGCGTCGGGGTAGGTGGCGATGACTTCGGCCAGCGCGTCCTTGTCACCGGCCACCAGACGGTCTCGCAATTGCTCAAGTTGGTGAAATTGTTTTTTCTCCAGCTCGACGTTGCTGTGAAACTGCGCCTTGATCTGCTCGACATTTGCCTCTGACAGGTCGCGCATCAAGCGACCGATGTACTGCAATTGCCTGCGCAGCGCGCCGTTTGCGGTAAGTTTCCGGTATTCATCAAGGGCTGCCCGCAAGGTATCCGGCAGATCGCATTTCGCCAGGATGTCATTGCGCGCTTCAGCAAGCTGCCGGCCCAGTTTCTGCAGCGCTTCGCTGTCGCGTTTCAGCTGGCTCCTGCTGGGGCCGTCATATTCATTCGGTAAGTCGTCTTTGGTAGACATGATTCTGTGCTCTTGTCAGTAACAGCTTTCAGTAAAAACTGTTTCAGTAAAAAAGTGTGGCCAGCCCGAGAAAGGACAGAAAGCCTACAATATCTGTAATGGTCGTCAGCACCATGCTGCCAGCCAGGGCTGGATCAATCTTCATTGATTTCAATATGAGTGGCAGGGCCGCACCGGATACTGCGGCCGTGATCAGGTTGATGATCATCGCGCCGGCGAAGATCACGCCCAGCGTGGGGTCATCGAACCAGGCGTAGGCCAGGAAGCCTGCAACCAGTGCCAGCAGCAAGCCATTCAATACGCCCACTGATATTTCCCTGGAGATCAGCCATAACGAGTTGGTTTTGCCGATTTGTCCCAGCGCCATGCTGCGTACCACGAGCGTCAGCGTCTGATTGCCGGCAACGCCGCCCATGTTGGCGACGATGGTCATCAGGACAGCAAGCGCTACGACCTTGCCAATGGTGACGGAAAACTGGTTGATAACCATGGATGCGATGAAGGCCATCGCGAGATTGAGACCCAGCCAGACCACGCGGCGCTGCATGGTTTTAATGACAGGGGCAAAGGTGTCTTCTGCATCGCTCAAGCCGACCAGCCTGTTGACCGAATGCTCGGATTCTTCCCTGATCACATCCACGATGTCGTCGATGGTGATACGACCCAGCAGTTTGCCGCTCTGGTCCACCACTGGTGCAGAGATCCAGTCCATGCGTTCGAACATCTGTGCCACTTCAGCCTGGTCCATGGTTACCGGAATGGCTTCAAAATCGGTGATCATCACATCCGCCACCGTGAGATCCGGATCGGACACCAGCAGTTTGCGCAGCGGCAGGATGCCGGTCAGGATGTCATTACGATCGACTACCAGAATGTTGTCTGTCATTTCCGGGATTTCGTCGTGGCGGCGCAGGTAGCGTAAAACTACATCAAGCGTATGGTTGCGACGGACGGTAATTGTATCGGTGTTAAGCAGGCCGCCTGCAGTGTCTTCTGGATAGGAGAGCACCGACTCCAGGCGCTTGCGGTCTTGTTCGTCCATGGCTTGCAGGACTTCATGGATTACCTTCTCCGGCAGGTTCTGCAGGATGTCGGCAATGTCGTCGGTATCGAGTCCTTCGGTAATGCTCGCCACTTCTTCGGGGCTGAGCTTGTTCAGGATGTCCGACTGGATGCTGTCATTGAGGTAGTTCAGAACCTCGCCTTCGTTGTCCTTCTCCACCAGCTTCCACAGTACGTCTCGTGTACGGGCTGGAGAGGATTCCAACAGGTGGGCGATGGTAGGGGCGGGCAAGTGATTGAGCATGCGGCGCACCTGGACAAAGGCGCCACTGTCGAGAGCATCCGTCAGTGCCCTCAGTCTTTCCTGGGTAAGCTGAGTCTTGTCCTGTAATACAGCTTCGTTCACAACACGCGGCTCCAGGAAATTTCGGGCATTATAACAAGCCCGGCAAGAAGCAGGGGGGACAGATTGTCTTTCGGGAAGGGCGGGAGAGTGGGCTCACCCCGGGCTTGGATCAGTCTTCCCCGAAACGCTGTTCGATCAGCGCCAGGATAGCCTGCAAGGCATCCTGTTCATCATCACCTTCGAGGGTAAGCCTGAGTTCGCTGCCTTGGGGGGCTGCAAGCAGCATCAGTGAAAGGATGCTTTTGCCATCGACGCTTTTTTCTTCATTTGCCAGTTCGATCCGGCTGCGAAAGGCGGATGCAGTAGCCACAAGCTTGGCAGCAGCTCTCGCATGCAGCCCGGCGCGGTTTGGTACAATAATGACGGTATTGATCATGTCGTGATGCCGATACCTGGATCAGGCCAGCTCCTTGTGTCTAACTTGGGCATTATACCCCTTGCTCGCGAAATGCTTACCCAGTTTCTCACATAAATACACGGAGCGATGCTGTCCCCCGGTGCAGCCAATGGCCACGGTAATATAACTGCGATTATTGGCTTGGTACCTCGGCAGCCATTTCTCGAGGAAGACCTGGATATCGCCAAGCATTTCCGCCACTTCCTTTTGCTGTTCAAGAAAGGCCGCGACCTCAAGATCGAGCCCGCTCAGGGCACGCAGTGATTCCACCCAATAGGGGTTGGGCAGGCAGCGGGCATCAAAAACTATATCGGCATCCACCGGCACGCCATTCTTGAAGCCAAAGGACTGAAACTGCAGGGCCAGGCCGTTGTTGTCGTTCAAGGCTACCCGGTTCTTTATGATGTCGCGCAACTGGTGCAGCGAAAGTGTGCTGGTATCAAGCGTCAGATCGGCCAGGGTGGCGATCGGTTCCAGCAATTCCTTTTCATAGGCGATGGCTTCCATCAGGCCGGTGCCGTGCTGGCCGTCCTTGATCTGGTCGAGGCGTTCGCCTTTCTGCCAATTCCAGCGCTGCCAGGTCATTTTCCCATTGCCGGCCATGGGATCGCCCATCGGACCCATGCCGCAGCAGAGCAGGGTGGATCCGTCAGGAGAAAAGGC
>Ga0209134_10000477_pt1 | contig 10583 bp, 7 predicted proteins | sample LauGreSp1BDMLBSN_2_FD_187566 | JGI IMG/M metagenome (GOLD analysis project Ga0209134, IMG submission 187566) | Freshwater lake microbial communities from Lake Michigan, USA - Sp13.BD.MLB.SN (SPAdes) (version 2) | ecosystem: Environmental > Aquatic > Freshwater > Lake | place: Lake Michigan, USA... | reverse complement strand
GTCTTGATTTTGTGTTAGCAAAGCAACCAATAATAATTGTATTAAAACGGAGGTTATAAATATTACTGATTTTTTTGAAGGAGAAGAAAGCGCAGTTTTAAAAATAGAGTTTTTCTTTTTAGTATTTTCTTCCGAATTGATTTTTAATGGAATGCTATCGTTATAGTCATTTAATTGCTCAACGTAAGTTTCGAATGAAGAATTGAATTTTGTTTTTTTCCAATCTAAATAATTGTTTGAAAGCTTTTTATTGCAGCCTTTACAAAATACCATTCTTTCAGAATTTACAGTATTCTTGTGTTGACAGTTATCACATATTAAATAGTTTGGCATATTATGAAAATATATAATTTAAAGCTAATAAATATTAATGGGTATTCAAAGTTTCTTCTATTTGTGATTGGTATACCTCGTCAAATAATTCAACATAAATATCTTGTTGCTTGTAACCCATTTTAATAAACTTTAAAGCGTTCTGTAAATGAGTTTTTCCAGATTCAGTTTTATTATTTTTCAAATAAAATAGTCCCAAATAATAACTGGCCTCAACCGGGAATTGCGATTGTTTAATGGCTTTTTTATAATGTTTTTCTGCTAATTTAGTAGCATTCATTTTCTCATAATTTTTAGCAATGTAAAAGTAGATATAGGAGTTGCAATTTTTTTGACCAAATTTTTCAATTTCAAATTTTTCGTTTTTTTCAAATTCTTTTATTGAATTTTCATATTGATTTAGTTGATAGTAACATAACCCTTTTAAAAAATGAATATTTTCTCCAACGGGAGCATCAGTAGTTGTAGGTGTCAAATCATCATAATGATTTAAATGTTTTAATGATTTTTCGTAATCTCTAAAATAATATAATAACACCCAGCCATAGTATCCTTCCATTTCGCTGGCGTTTATTGATAAACTTTTTTCGAGTGCCTGAATTGATTCTGAGTAATTACCGTTTTTAGTATTTTGAACAGAGTATGCATGCCAATTGCCAGCAGTTATGCTGTCATTTTTGTTTATACATAGAGTCATTAGTTTGTTGGCACATTTATCATTTCCATGATATGATATATATGTGCCCATTTCAATAATTTGTTCTTTTGTAAAATTATTTTTCTCTAAGGTTTCTAATATACTTTGAGCATTACATCCTTTGGTGCAGTATTCAAATTTATATGCAAAGCTCGCAGTGTCTGTTTGTGATTTCATTACCACAAAACCAAAAATTATAGATAATATCAAATAATTATTTAGGAAGTATTTCAATGAGTGTTCCTTTGTTAAATCTAAATGAATAAAATTTGCGAGAGTTGATGGCATTTTTATTTTCGTCATAAGAAGGTTTCCATGGTGACGTTTTTTTTACGGCTTGCAAAATTTGCAGACATAAAATTTCAATATCATTGGTAATTTGTAACGGTTGATAGTTTAAATCACAAATTTGCGTTGAATAAAAATTAGTTTCTCCTAAATAATTAATAAAGAAATTTACGGTTACAATGCCATTAAAATTCGTTTTGGCTGTTATCGTATTTGTAAATTCTTTTTTTATTATATAAAAATCTTTACCATTATAAGTAGGTGCAGAATAATAATATGGAAAAATGGGTTTGTTTCCAAAAAAGGAGCAACTGTCAGTTTGAGAAAAAGACATGATGCATACAAACAATAAAACTACCGTAAGTTTAAAAGTTGAATAATTATTTTTTCTTCGACAGATAATTTTCAAATGTATTTAAATCCATCGCATTTAAACAGTTATCTTTTGTTAAAAGCCCTTTACGTGCAATGTAAGTTCCGTAACGCATATCGTGATAGCCTTTTAACTGATGAGCATCCGGATTGATTGAAATCATAACCCCTTTTTCTAAACAATAAGGTATCCAACGCCAATCAATATCTAAACGATAAGGATGCGCGTTTAATTCAATAACTACTTTATTAGCTGCACAGGCATCAATAATTTTTTTATGATCAATAGGATAGCCTGTACGACCTAATAGTAATCTCCCAGTTGGATGACCTAATATGGTTGTATAAGGATTTTCAATAGCTTTGATTAAACGTGCATTTGCTTTTTCTTCATCCATTTTTAAATTTGCATGAACTGAAGCAACAATAAAATCAAACGTTTTTAAAATATCTTCTTCGTAATCTAAACTGCCGTTTCCTAAAATATCACTTTCAATACCTTTAAATATTTTAAAAGGAAATAATTGTTTGTTGAGTTTTTCTATTTCTTGTTGTTGTAATAAAACGGTTTCAACTTTTAAACCATCGGCATAAAATGCTGTTTGTGAGTGATCACAAATTCCTAAATATTGATACCCTAATTGTTTACAATACACGGCCATTTCTTCAAGTGTATTCATGCCGTCACTATACGTAGAGTGATTATGTAAAACTCCCTTAAGGTCTGTTAATTCAATTAATTTAGGTAATTGATTGTTTTTTGCTTTTTCTAATTCAAATAAACCTTCACGTAATTCGGGCTCACAATATTGTATGTTTAAATTAGAATAAACAGTTTCTTCGCTACTGTACTTTTTTGTTTCTAAAACTTTATAATTTATTCCTTCCAAATGTTCTTTAGTAGATGATGTCTCTACTAATTTTCTATAAAAAACGTTTTCGTTAACTTGAATAAAATTTATTGGAATTGTTTCAGAATAATACTCGTCTAAATCAATACTTTCATCCCCCACTAAAATATCAATTTCTTCAATCACCTCGCATTTGCGATACATAGCGCCAGTAAAACTTACAAAATCTGTTAGTTCTTTAATGGCATCAATGATGGGTTGCCCAATTTTTTCGGCGTAAGCATAATGAAACCAACCCGTATTTTTTATTTTAAATTCTATGTTTTGAATGATCGTGTTTTGTGTTTTTTCTCCAAAACCTTTTAATTCAACTAATCTATTTTCATGACAAGCATATAGTAAATCGGTTACACTTTCCAATTCTAATTCCTGCCAAAGTTGCCGTACTTTTTTTGGACCTAAACCTTTAACACCCAACATTTCAATTACTCCAGCGGGCGTTTTGGCAATTAAATCATGAAGTTCTTTAGTAGTTCCGGTGGTTGTAAAATCAATAATTTTCTCCGCTAAACTTTTACTGATACCTTCAATTTTTGTTAACTCATCAACGGTTTGATTATTTAAATCTAGACGTGTTTTACCCAATTTATATGCTGCTGAACTAATGGCTTTTATTTTAAATGGATTCTCATTATGGAGTTCCATTAATTTTGCGGTAATTTCTAAAGCATCAGCTATGTCTTCTGTTGTCATCATAAATATAATTCTGCAAATTTTAAATCATAAGGATTTGTAATTTTTATATTTTCAAAATTGCCTTCAACTAAATTGATATATTCATCCATACCTTCTAAAACAGTTGCATCATCTGTAAAAAAAGGAGAATAATCTTGTTCAAAAGCTTCTTTAATTTTTGACACAATAAAACATTGAGGTGTTTGCACAATTTTATAATCATCTCTACTCACAGCTTTATTTATGCCATTGGTTACCATTCTTACACTTTCATTTAATGGTAAAACCGGAATAGCGTTTCCTTTTATTGCCGCGGTTTCAAAACAACGTTTAATAGTTTCTGAACTTACAAAAGGTCTTGCGGCATCATGTATGCCAACAATATCATTTTTGTTAATAATGAACTTCAATCCATTTTTTACCGAATGAAAGCGAGTTTCTCCTCCAACAACTGTTTGTATATTTTTATCAGGAAAATATTCGGCCAACATAAAATTAGCATCCGTTAAATAATCTTTATGAACGCAAACTATGACATTAATGAATTCGTCGAATTCCATAAATTTTTCAATAGTATGAATTAAAATAGGTTTCCCTTTTATTTCAATAAATTGTTTTGGAACTGTTGATTGCATTCTGGAACCAGTTCCGCCAGCAACTATTATTACGTTATAGTGTGAATTCATAATTAATAGTTTTTAATTCGTTCAATACATAAATCAAATGCTTTATATGATTTTTTTAAAATATTTTTTCAAGTCTCAATCTCTTCTCGTTTTTTTTTGTTTTTAATTAGCGAATTTATTAATTTAATTATTAAAAGTACATTTAATGAGTTTAGTTTAAATAATTTGTCATTTCATTTTTTAGTCACTTTAAAATAGTTTATTAACCTTAAGGTATGTTTTAATTGGGTTTAAAATTGCTTAACTAACAAATAAGTGTTTACAATTACCCTGTAGTAGGCAAAACTTAGCGTTTTTTTGATTTAGTTTTGTTTTTGTCGAGAAAACAACTAATTTAATCGATTATTAAACGATAAATTTATGAACGGTATTTCTACAAAACTATCTTTGTTAGCGGTTTGCTTAGTTGTTGCGACTCTTTCTTTTGCCCAGTTATCTGTTACAGGTCAAGCGGGTGGTCTAAAATTTTTAGGAGATGTTGGACAAAAAAGTAATTCTAATTTTTTTAGTGATATGCGTTTGGGCTATGGTTTAGGCGTCGAATACCGAATTGGTAAAGTATTAGGCATTGGTATTGATGGAATGTATGGTAAACTCGCTGGTACAGATAATGATAAACAATCTCATTTAAATTTTCAATCTACAGTAATGGGAGGTGGTTTAAACCTATTTGCCTTTTTTGATAAATTAGGCGAAAAAGAAAAAGATGTTTCTCTCTACATACATGCAGGTTTTGGTTATTTAATGTTTAATCCTTATGGTGATTTGAGTGATAAAAATAATACGGTTTATAATTATTGGGGAGATGGTTCAATTCGTAATTTAGAAGAGTCTGCAGCTAATGACCCTTTATCTTCAATTATTAAAAGAGATTATACTTATGAAACTCAGTTAAAGGATTCTGTTAAAAATTACTCTCGTAGTACTTTTTATATTCCTTTAGGTGTTGGAGCAAAGTTTAAAATGGGTTTTCGTACTAGTTTAAGATTAGGCGTTGCCTATAATATTTGTATGAGTGATTATATAGATAATTATAAAAAAGGTGGAAATGATAGCTGGGCTTCTGCAAGTGTAGGTTTAAATATTCATTTTGGTAAAAAGGCAAAAGACGCCTATAGTAATGTTGATTTTAGTGCTGTTGATAATTCTGATATTGATGGCGATGGCGTTAAAGACTTATTAGATAAATGTTTAGGTACCCCAAATGGAGTTAAGGTTGATGGAAATGGTTGTCCGGATGATAAAGACAATGATGGAGTTTATGATTATATGGATAAAGAGTTAACTACTAAAAAAGGTGCAAAGGTTGATGGCAGTGGAGTAACTATTGATGAGGAAGCTATGGCTAAACGACAGTTAGAATGGGATAGCTTATCAACAGAAAGAAGCGAAGGCTTTAATACTGCGCCAAGTTTAACTTATTTAAAAGAAATAGAAACAAAGGCAAAAGAAAATCAAGAAAAATCAGGAAAAACATCTGTAATACCTGCTGAATTTATTTTAGCAGATTATAATAAAGATGGAATTATCTCTGCATCAGAAATTACAAAAACAATAGACGGATTCTTTGAAGGAGAAAATTCGTTTAATGTAGAAAAGATAAATAAGCTCATCGACTTTTTCTTTGAGCAGTAAAATAAACTTATGATAAAACCATTTATTATTTTTTTTAATACCGTATCAGTATTCTTGTTTAGCTTTTTCTTTGGTGACACTCCAATTACCGTTTCAGGTAATTTTCCTAAGAATGTAAAAGCTGATACTGAATTTACGGCTGAAATAAAAATTAATAAAGGTGGTATTGTTGGTTTTGCAAAGCTTCAGTTAGAAGTACCTCAAGGTTTTACAGTAAAAGAAGTTGATAGTAAAATGGGAAATTTCTCTTTTGTAACCAATATTGCCAAAATAATTTGGACATCAATGCCAAGTGACCCTGATTTTACGGTAAAATTTACAATAACAACTGATGCCACAGTAGCTGGTGCAAAAGCAATAACTTCAAAGTTTTCTTTCGTTAATAATAATATTAAAGAAGTTGTTGAAATGACCCCAGTTGAAATTATTGTAGGCGATGGAACGGTTGCATCCCCTATTGCTGCAAATGAGCCGGCATCTGAATCAACAACTGAAACGCCTGTGCCGGTTGTAACAACAAGTTCCGCAACACCAACACCAACACCTGCATACGAAAATCTTAGTGAACCAAATTCTACTATCATTTGTTCAAGAGTAATTTCTGCTGGAACAACAGCCAATGAAACAAACGTTGAGGTTAAAATAAAAAAAGGAAGTATAAAAGGATTCGCGAAATTTCAGGAAGTATTACCTGTTGGTTTTAATGCAAAAGCAGTAAAAACAAATGGCAGTTCTTTTTCAGTCTCTGACGGTAAATTGAAATTTGTGTGGGTTTCATTGCCGCCTGATGAAGAATTAGTAGTTTCTTATATTTTAGAAAAAAGTGACTTAGCATCAGCGGATTCTAAATTAGATAATGGAGAATTTTCTTATCTTGAAAATGATCAAAGCAAAAAAATAAAAATGCAAGCGGATGCTATTGGAAATAAACCACCAAATGAAGTATCAAAAACAGAAACACCTGCGAAAACACCTACAGTTGCCGCAGAAACTACAACATCAGTTGCTGCAACTACTGAACCTGTAAAAACAGAATTAGCAACCATATCGGAGTCTTTAACAACTGAACCGGCTAAGCCATTACAAAAAGACATAGTTGCTAAAAAAGAAGGAAATGTAATTTATAATGTTCAAATTGGAGCTTTTAAAAATGCAATTCAATCAGCTGTTTTATCAAAGAAGTTTAATATTACTGAAACCATTAAAAGTGAAATGGCTGAGGGTTTTAATAAATTTATGGTTGGTAATTTTGATGAATATAAAGCAGCTCGTACGCACAGAGAAAGTGTAAAACAAAAAGGTTGTAACAGTGCCTTTGTTGTTGCATATAATGGATCAAAAAGAATTACTGTTCAAGAAGCGTTAATGATTACTAGCCAAAAATGGTTTAAATAAAACTATTTTTTAAATTTTGCTTACACACCATACTAAATGCTTAAAAAGTTCCTTTTCATATTCTTTATTTTTATTTGTTTTTTTTCTAAATCTCAAACAGATTCTTCTGCACAAATTGATGCAAAACCAATTTTAGATACACTTCCAAAAGAAAAGGAAGTTAATCCGGAAAAAATCAAACCAGAACCACCTTCATTTGGAGAAGTTTTTAAGCCGAAAATTTCTTTCGGGGTGGGTATGCTGTCTTTTCACGGTGATTTATATTCTAAGCACTATCAGGCTCCTTGGACAGGCAGGATTGGTTATGATTTAAATATCTCCCAGCGTTTAAATAAATCTTTGCAACTAAATTTTAATATTTTATTTGGTAAATTAGGTGCTAATGAGTGGGTGGAGAATAGACAAGAAAATTTTCAATCTGAGATACGCTCTGGAGGATTAAGTTTGATGTATGATTTCGGAAATTTTATACCTGAAAACTGCCGAATTCGACCCTGGGTTTCTTTTGGAGTTAATTCATTTGAGTTTTTGTCAAAAACAGATCTATTTGATAGTTATGGTAATAAATATTATTATTGGAACGATGGTTCAATTAAAAATATTGCCGAGAGCGCCCCAACTGCTTCTTTAGCATTAAATATTAATAGAGATTATATTTACGAAACAGATATTAGAGAATTAAACAAAGATGGATTTGGTAAATACCAAGAGCGTGCTTGGTCATTTCCGGTTGGAGCAGGAGCATTAATGAAAATAACAGATAGAGTTGATTTTAAAATTGGCTTTCAATATTATTTTACAACCACTGATTACATTGATGGAATTACAAACAAAAGCATAAATTCAAGAAGTGGAACTAAACAAAAAGATAATTTTGTTTATACCTCTTTTGCTTTACAATATGATTTAGTGCTTAAGAAAAAATCTAAGAATGACACAATGCCTAAAGATTATTTTGACAATGTTGATTGGCTTGCTATTGATAATGGCGATTATGATGAGGACGGAATTGAGGATTGGGATGATAAATGCCATTGCACGCCAAAAGGTGTAAAAGTGGATGCTTTTGGTTGTCCGTTTGATGATGATAATGATGGCGTTCCTAATCATACAGATGATGAATTGGCATCGTCTGCCGGTTTTGCAGTGGATATGAAAGGTGTTGCATTAACTGATGAATATTGGCAGAATTGGTATAATGTTTACATGGATAGTGGTAATGTTGTTAAAACAGAAATTATCGATAATTTTTACGCGGTTAAAAAAGATAGCGCTGCCGAAAAAAACGAAACGCAATATACAGTTGAATTAGTAAGATATACTGGCCCTGTTCCAAATGATGAAATGGCTTATTTATTGAGTATTGGTGATGTTATATCAACAGTATTGCCAGATAATTCAACAGTTTTATATACTGCAGGAACTTATAAAGACATTCAAAATGCAATTAAACGTAGAGATGAATTTATTGCTGAGGGAAATAAAAATTCTAAAATTGGCTACTTTACAAATGGTGATATTATAACACTCTCTGATGATGAAATTAATAAATTATTGGAAATAAAGAAAGGCGGCTCTAACGGTGCTATAGCAACATCAACTACTGCAACTAAAGAAGATAATACTTTAGGTAATATTGATGCAGTGGTAAATGAATTTGCAAAAGGAGATATTGTATATCGCGTGCAATTAGGCGCGTATAAAAATAGAATTTCTCCGGAAATTTTTAAAAATGCTGGAACTGTAGTAGAACTTAAAACGGACGACAATTATCATCGTTATGCTACAAAAGGATTTAAAACAATTCAAAGTGCCGCAAACACAAAAGCAGATTTAGTTTTAGAAGGTTATGGAGATGCTTTTATTACGGCCTATAAAGACGGAAAACGCATACCAATGAGCGACACTAAGGCAACTATGGAAACCAACGAAAAAGAAGATATTAGTAAAATTGAATCATTTAGTTCGGTAGATAAATCTTTAGTAAGTTTTAAAATTCAATTAGGAGCGCTTCGTAAATCTGGCTCTAATGATATGGAGGAAAAGACTAAAGATTTACCTGGAATTGAGAAACAAGCCACTGGTTCTGGAATGATAAGATATACATTAGGTTCATTTAATAATTATTCTGCAGCTGATAAATATCGTCAGGAATTAGTAGAAAAAGGATTTGGTGAGGCCTTTGTAATTGCAATATTTAAAGGTGAAGTTATTTCGATTCAGGAAGCGCAAGAACTTTTAAAATAATTTATTGTATTTAGAATAAAATTTAAGCTTCAATCATTATAATATCTTGTCAGATCTTCTACTCTTCTTGGCTTGGCATAATCTTCCTTTTTTCTTTATTCTAAATGTTTTTCGTTTAAAAAGGCCCAAAATTGCAAAAAATTTAAGCATTTTTCATTTCATGTTAAACTACCGCTCATATAATTTGTTATAAGTGAGTACGTATTGTTTATACATTTACATTTTAACTGAAATATGAAAATTTTTTTATTTTTAATTGCTTTTTTATTTGAATTAACTGCTAATGCTCAAATGCCAGGCATGGGAGGCATGGGTAGTATGAAGAACATGAAGGATCCAAAAATGGGTCGTGTGTTTGGTAAAGTATTAGACGCAAATACCGGAAATCCTGTTGAATACGCCTCTATACAAGTTTTATGGTTTAATAAAGATAGTTTATTAGGTGGAAGCTTAGTAAAAGAAAATGGAGATTTTTCAGTTGATGGATTACCGTCCTTTGGACAGGTGCGTGTAAAAATAAAATTTATTGGTTACAAAGATTATTTGCAAAAAGTATACATTTCTCCTCCTGATAAAGTAGATCAGGATTTAGGAGATATAAAATTAGCAGTAGATGATAAATTATTAAAAGAAGTAGAAGTTACTGCTGAAAAAAGTGCCGTTACTTTATCTATTGATAGAAGGACTTATAATGTAGAAAAAGATTTATCTGTAAAAGGTGGAACTGCCGTTGACGTTATGAAAAATGTACCAGGAGTTACAGTTGATGCTGATGGTAATGCTCAATTAAGAAATCAATCGCCTAATATTTTTGTGGATGGTAGACCAACAAACTTGACTTTACAGCAAATTCCTGCCGATCAAATTGAAAGAGTAGAAATTATTACAAATCCTTCTGTAAAATATGATGCCAATTCTACCGGTGGTATTTTAAATATTATTATGAAAAGAAATTCTAAGCCGGGCTATAATGGAATGTTAATGGCTTATGTTGGCTCAGGAGATAGATACGGAGGAATGGCAAACCTAAATTTAAAAGGTGGACCATGGAATATTTCAATGATGTATTCTTATAATCAAGGTATAAATAACAATAATGGTTTTACAAACAGAACTCAATTGGACACAGCAACGGGAAATGCATTTGGTTATTTTAATCAAAATAATGTTTCAAGAATGAGCAACCTTTTTAATTTCGGTAAACTTGGAGTTGATTATAATATTAATAATAGAAATACAATTACTATAAGTGAAATGATTGTAGGTGGACAATTTAAAACCAATGATAAGCAAAAATATAATGTACAAGGAGATAATAAAAATACAATAATTGAAGGAGATCGT
>Ga0209134_10000476_pt1 | contig 10603 bp, 10 predicted proteins | sample LauGreSp1BDMLBSN_2_FD_187566 | JGI IMG/M metagenome (GOLD analysis project Ga0209134, IMG submission 187566) | Freshwater lake microbial communities from Lake Michigan, USA - Sp13.BD.MLB.SN (SPAdes) (version 2) | ecosystem: Environmental > Aquatic > Freshwater > Lake | place: Lake Michigan, USA... | reverse complement strand
AAGTTGATGCCATCGGTTCCGCGCGGGTGCGTACTTGCACCGTGCGGACGTGCTGTCCGGTAATGCCGTCGGGATCACTCAACTCAAAGCGTGCTTCGTATTCGGTGTCCGGTTCCAGGTAGAACAGGCTGCCTGCGAACATGTTGGGGGCGGTGTAGTCCAGGATCGGACTGAACAGCGTGCGCTCATTCTGGATGCGCAAGAGCGGCAAGCCTGCGCGCCAGGCACTGGTGCCTTCTGCGCGGTAGGACACCGCGACGCTGGCATTGCGATTGGCGTCACCTTCGATGAGCCATTCGAAGCCGAGTGAAATCAAGGTTGGCGGTTCGATAACCAGTTCGCCCGCAGTAACGGCTTGTTGCGCGTCAGCGGCGATGGCAGCAGAAGTGAGCAGTGACAGCACAATAACGCACGGCAGTAGTTTTCCATGGTGGCGGGCAGACATGGGTTTCCCCTCTCAAGTAGCGTGGTGGCGGGATTCTGCTACGAGCGCGCAAGTAAAGCAAAGGTGGGCATGGCGGGTTTGTGTGCTCGCAGAATCAATGTCATGGTCGTGCAGCTCATTTTTCCGGGGCTGGACTCAGCAGACTCAGGTTGAAGCGCAACAGCCCGGCGCGTTCCTGGCGCTGGCGTTTGAGATCGGCCCGGATGGCCATGCGAAAATCCGACAGCGTAACCGGTTGGCGGAAGAACGCACCGACAGCATTGGCATAATGCGGCATGCTCATGCCGATCTGGGCACCCCAGTGTTTGCGCACACTCCCGTCTTGGACAAAGGCGGTTTCGCGCAGTTGTTTGCGAGAGACTGTATTCATTACCAGCGCGCCGCGCTCATTCACCACGCGTCCCAGTGCCTTGCACCAGGCATTGTCGGCGGGAAAGACCCGGTCTGGCTCGCCATCGCTGCCGCTGAAAATGTCTTCCATGACCAGGTCAAAGGGCTCGCCATCGTATTGCTCTACAAACAGGCGCGCATCGCCTTGCACCAGCGTCAGGTCGCGGCCCTTGAGATCAAAGAAGCGTCGCGCCAGTTGCAGGTGCACAGGGTTCAGTTCAATGCCGGTGATGTGCACGCCGGGACACCACTCGCGCAACAGATGCATCGCTGCGCCACCGCCAACCCCCAGCATCAGCACGCGCTTGACCTGGGGTAACGCGAGTGCCGGCAGTGCCAGCAAATCCCAGACCCCGCCGGTTACCGCATGGCCAGGGTTATATTGGGTATGCAACACGCGATTGGTGTACATGCGCACACTGCGACCGGCGGTGCGAATTTCGTAGAGGGTGTCGCCTTTTTGCTGCGAGAAAACTACTGCCATTACCTGAATCCTGACACTAACCAGGCCCAGCCCGTGGGTGAGCGATACGGCGCAAAGAATCCCGGCGCCTCGATCTCATGCAGCTTGTTGTCGGAGATCTTGATGATGTGCGCAGCCGGCAGATCCCACGGCGCGCTGTTGATGGTGCAGGATAGGGCCAGCACGCAACCAGGCAATCCGGAAGGCAGTAGTCTCACAGGCGGGTTCGCTCTTGAATATTGTTTGGTTGTTGGTCTGGTTTGGTACGTATTATCTGTTGTCGATTATGGGCGCAACTCTGGTACTCTTGCCAGCGTCCGGTTACCTGCATACTGGAATAAAGTTTTGATTCACATAACTGTTACAGGGTGATAACGATGAAAACTCTCCTGAAGGTAGCATTCCCGCTCGCGTTAGGCCTGCTCGTACAACCGTCTGCCACATTCGCCCAACCCGGCGCCTTTAATCCCGACATGCTGGAGTGCGGCCAACAAGGCGATGCGGAGATCATCTGCGGCACACGCGCACCAGAAGATTTTGAAGTTACCCCGGATGGCAAATTCCTGATCATCGCCAATTTTGGCGCGGTTACCGACCCGGCGCTGGATCTGTTTGACCTGGCGTCGAAAACCTTTGGCGAGATTGCGCTCACAGCGGAAAAGCGTGAAGGCTGGGGCGTCGCCGCCTGTAGCGATTCCATTGGTGCCCAGGTGAGCCCGCATGGCTTGTCACTGACCCAGCGCGCCAGTGGTGAATGGCAGCTGTATGTGGTGAATCACAACGTGCGCGAATCCGTGGAAATGTATGAACTGCAGCAAGCGGGCGCTGGCTGGGCACTGGTCTGGCGTGGCTGCGTGCTGGCTGACGAGCCCTACAACGATGTCGCGGCGCTGGCCGATGGCAGCTTCGTTGCGACACGGCCGCAAGCAATCATGCATGAAGAACAAGACATCTTTGCCGGCGCACCTACTGGCAATGTCGCACTGTGGACTGCAGCTGCGGGCGAGCAAGTGCTGCCAGGCACTGATACCGGTTATCCCAATGGCGTGGTCGTGTCGGCCGATGGTCGTTATGCCTATGTCAGCGGTTGGACCACGCGTACTTTCCACAAGTACGACCTGACGCAACGGAAGGAAGTCGCCAAGGTCGATTCCACCTTCATGGCCGACAACCTGACCTGGACGCCTGCGGGCAAGATTCTCGCCGGCGGCATCAAGGGCGTGCAGGGCAACTGCCCGGCAGAATCGGAGAATCCCTGCCTGCAGGCGATGGTAGTCGCAGAAATAGATCCGGCATCGCTGGCGGTAACGGTTGTGCACGACAGTGCGGGCCGGGCCTTGATCAACGGCACCTCCGTGGCCATCCAGGCCGGTGATGCAATCTATGTCGGTTCTTTCCAGGGCGACCGTCTGGTCAAGCTGCCGCGTTGATAGCGGATAAAAGATGGGAAGGGGCTGAGATGACCAGCCCCTTTTTTTCGTCTGGAAAAAGCCGGTCCGGCGCTGGGCCGAAGGCTGTTACGGCTTTGGCTGCTGCAACAATTCCAGATGATTGCCCGCAGGATCGATTGCCAGGCCGATAAAAATACCGGTATTGGCATACTCAAAGGGCTCGCGTTCCATGGTGCCCCCGGCAGCGACGATCGCGGCAGCGGTTGCGTTGGCATCGTCCACATTGAAGATCACATGCGCGACTGGATCGTCGATCGAGGGCGCATCGCTGTGCATGATCACAACCTGGGCTGCGGGGTTGGCCTTGGCTTCTTCTACGTTGTTGCCGAAATTGAGCATCAGCTCCACATGACCTTCCGCCATGTTGATCCGGTTCACTTCATGCATGCCAAACGCTTGCTTGTAGAATTCTGCCGTCGCAATTTCATCGGCGGCCGTAACACGGGTTGAGTTCAGCGACACTTGCGCGCTGGCACTGCCGGCACACAACACGGCGATACCGGCGGCAAGAAGGTGGCGGCTAACGATGTGCATGCCAATGATTTTCATGAAGGTAGTTCCTCTTTTTTGGGTGTTGGCGGATGTTCGTTCAAGCGCGTTCCAATGCCTGCACTTTTTGTTGATGCGCAGTCAAATTGACCTTCCACAGCAATGCAGTTGCGATAAAGAATGCCACTGCGATAACGCAAAACATCTGGTTGTAACTGAAACTCTCCTGCAGGCCGCTCAAGGCGCCGGCACCCAGCGAGCGCGCCAGGTTCACCCACGCCATGTAGAGCGCGAATTGGGTGGCAGCCACTTTGACCCAGCACAGGTTCATGTGGATCGCGATAAAACTGATGAACACGCCCTGGTAGATAAAGGCCTGCAATACCCCGATGCCAATCAGGAACCGGGGCGAGGCCCACGCGAACCCGGTCAGGCCAACCACGGCGGCCAACACGCCGTACAACAGCAGTGCCGACATATAGAGCAACTTCACGCCTTTTTTGTCGATAAAGAAGCCGACAAACAGCCCGGCGGTAGCCGCTACCAAACCAGTCAGTGCCGTGAAGGAAGAATACTCGGTGCTTTGATATCCCAGCTCTTGCACCACTACAATCGGTGCCAGCGTGATCCAGAAACCGTCGGCAAAACGGAACAGGAAGGAGGCGCACAGCAACAACAGGCTTGCCGGCAGGAACAAGACCTTCGACAAATTGACGCCGATTTCTTTCCAGCTCTCGGCATGCATGCTGAGCGAGCGCTCGGTGGCCTGGCCCGGTGTCCACGGCAAGACCTTTTCATTCGCGCGTTCCCGCACCGCGATGCTCCAGAACAGGATCAGGCCAAACCCGATCAACAGCATCACTGCCACGCCCTGAAGACCGTAGCTCAGCAACACAAACGCGCTGATGGCGCTGGAGCCGGAAATGCCCAGTACCTGTCCGAAGGCCATGAAGGCGTTGGCGCGGCCATGTTCGGCAACCGGCAACACATCAATCGCCATGCCATCGACGGCAACATCCTGGGTCGCGGAAAAGCAGTTCAGCAGGAAGCACAGGCTGGTCAGTACCACGATGTCGTCAAGACCGTTCGGGAAAAAGGCGAAGGCGAGTCCGGTGAGCACCATGCCCAATTGGGCGAGGATCACCCAAGGCCGCCTGCGCCCCATCGCCAAAAACGAAAAGCGGTCCATCAAGGGACCGGCAAACAGTTTGAAGCTCCAGGGTAAGGACGAGATGGCAATGAACGACGCGATGGCGCCCGGTGCCGTCTGGCGTTCCGCGAGAAAGGCAGGCAGCGCATAGGATACCAGGCCAAACGGCAGGCCCTGTGCGATATAGAAAATGGTGAAAGAGAAAAAACGCAGGTAGCGGCTTTCAGTAAGGACAAGATTCATTTTTTGTAGGTATCTTATGGTTATTATGATTATTGATACTGCCCCGGCGTGTTGGCGCCGAGCTACTTCACCTGCAGTTTTCCCACTGCTAGATCTGGCTCATCAGGCGCGAGGCAAGCGAGCAGCTGTCCATTTCAAGCTCGATCTCCTTGCTGAAGTATGAGTCTCCATTGGCAATGTTCTCATCCATCCAGTCGCTGTAACCGCGGATGATGACCTTGAGTTTTTCAATGGTGGCATCGGACAAGGCATCGATATCCGCCGCCTCGGCACCGGTCGCTTCCTTCTCCATTTCCGACTCGATGAACACGCCATGCGAAATCATGCGGGCGGCTTCGTCCTTATAGTGTTGCGACATTTCCGGAGAAAAGTCGGCAGCCATCCCGGCCAATGTCATGTGCAGGGCGGTACAGCGGGTCATCACATCCGACATGCGGCCGGCGTCCGCTTCACCCAGGCTGCCTATCAATAGCTCTGCGATGGGGGTCCACTCAGGTTTGTCCGCCAGCACTGGTCCGGTCCCGAACAGGAACACGGTAATTGCTGCCAGCAGCGTCAGCGGGTTGCGGGACTTGAGCATGGAAACATACCAACAGTCATGGTGAGTCGGGAATAGCCTGAAGCCTTCAGTTGCCTGGCCTCTACAGTAGCCTGAACTGTACTGGCTTGAAAGAAAATTAAGTGGTCGCGACGCAGGGTAATTCAAAATATGGGATAACATCCACGCCCAGAATTCCTCTTCAGTCCAGTTTGCCTATGTCTCAAGTATCCACGGTCCCTGCCACAGCAATACCGACACCTGCAGTGCGTACCCAAGGGCGTCCGCCCGGCCTGTTCAGTGTGCTTGGCCCCTACCGCAAGCAGGTAGCCGTACTGATCGTACTGGCCATTCTCGCCAACGTGTTCACCTTGTTCATTCCCCGCCTGGTCGCCGACGGCATTGATGCCTATATAGGCGGCACTTTTCAGTTGGCACCGCTGGTGCTGCAGTTCTGCGGCGTGGCGGCCATCATCTTTGTGTTCACCTGTCTGCAAAGCTTGATGCAAACCCTGGTGTCTGAGCGGGCGGCCTTCGATCTGCGCCAGCAACTGGTCACACGCATTTCACGCCAGGGCTATCGCTTCATTGAAGACAAGAATCCGGCCAAGCTGCTGACCAATCTTACGTCTGATATCGATTCCATCAAGCTGTTCGTGTCGCAGGTGATCGTGTCGCTGGTGACCTCCGGCGTCATCATCATCGGCACTGCCGTGATCATGCTGACAATTGATTGGGAGCTCGCGCTGGCAGTGCTGATGGTGATTCCGCTGATCGGGGGCACGTTCTTTGTCATCCTGCGCAGGGTGCGACCTTACTTCAAGCAGGCGCGCGAAGTGATCGACTGGCTCAACAAGGTCATCAAGGAGAGTATCATCGGCGCCGCACTGATCCGCGTGCTGGATTCCAACCGGCTTGAGCATGCGCGCTTCAACGAAGCCAATGCGCGTGGACGCGACATCGGGTTCATCATCGTGCGCATGTTTTCCTTCATGATCCCGATCATCACGTTCGTGGCCAGCATGGGTTCCTTGATCGTCGTGACGCTCGGTGGCTATTTCGTCATTGAAGGCGAGATGACGCTGGGTTCCTTCGCGGCGTTCATGAGCTACCTCGTGTTGCTGATTTTTCCGATCCTGGTGATCGGCTTCATGAGCAACATCATTGCGCAGGCAACGGTCTCGTATGCGCGCATCCGCGAAATACTGCAGGCGCCAGACGATGTGAGCGTGGGTACCATAGTCGCGCCGCTGCAAGGGGCTATCAGCTTGCGCGACGTCAATCTGGATTACGATGGCAAGCCAGTGCTGAAGCACGTGACATTGAATATCCAGCCTGGCACGCGCACTGCGATTCTTGGTCCGACGGCTGCAGGCAAGACCCAGCTGCTGAATATCATGGCCGGGCTGTCCATACCTCCCAGCGGGCTCGTGGAATATGATGGCAAGCCGCTGGCCGATCTTGACAGCGCATCGTTTTATCCACAGGTGGGCCTGGTGTTCCAGGACAGCGTGCTGTTCAGCACCACGATGCGCGAGAACATCGCATTCAGTCCGCTGGCGAGCAACGAATCCCTTGAGCTGGCAGTACGCACCGCTGAACTCGCTGATTTCATCGCGACCCTGCCCGGCGGACTTGATACCAATATTTCTGAACGCGGCACCTCACTGTCGGGCGGCCAGAAACAGCGCATCATGCTGGCGCGTGCACTGGCGCTGAATCCGAAGATCCTGTTCCTGGATGATTTTACCGCACGCGTGGATGCCAGGACTGAACAGAAAATTCTCGCCAATATCACGCGTAATTATCCGCACCTGACGCTCGTTTCCATCACGCAAAAGATTGCGCCGGTAACCGGCTACGACCAGATCATCCTGCTGATGGAAGGCGAAATCCTTGCCAGCGGCACGCACGCACAATTGATGCACAGCTCGCCCGAGTATGTGCAGATCTTCAATTCCCAGCGCTCCACCAGTTCCTACGAGCTTGGCACAAACTTATGAATTACAGGCTTAACGAACAGCCCGTCAGGGCGAAGGTATCAGTACGGGTCGCCTTGGCGGGACTGTGGCCGCTGCTGGCGGGTGAGCAGTCCATTCTGGTGTACGCTGCGCTTGCCACGCTGTGCAACTCGCTGGTCAACCTTGGCGCGCCGTTGTTGATTGCGCATATCGTCGATACCTACATCACGGCAGGCCAGTTCGATGGCATGCTGCACTATGCGGGGATCTTGTTCCTGTTGTATGTCGCAGGCTTGTTTACCAGTTATTCACAAACCCGCCTGATGGGTGGCGTTGGCCAGCGCGTCCTGTTCAATTTGCGTGCGCTGATTTTTGCCAAGTTGCAGGAGCTGCCGGTTGCGTTTTTCAATGCCAACAAGACCGGGGACCTGATCTCGCGCATCAACAACGATACCGACAAGCTCAACCAGTTCTTCTCGCATACGCTGGTGCAGTTCGTTGGCTCCATCGTCATCATGTGCGGCGCGGCCGTTTTCCTGCTGGCAATCTCTTTCAAGCTGGGGGTTGCGGCGTTGTTGCCGGCTGTGCTGTTGCTGGTATTCACGCGACTTGTTTCCCCCTGGGTGAAGCACATGAATGCCGAGGCGATGGCCGCCACTGGCGGTCTCTCCGCCGAAGTGACCGAAAGCCTGAACAATTTCCGCGTCATCGTGGCATTCAACCGGCGTGATTTCTTCCGTGACCGTTTCAATGAAGCCAATCGCAGCAACTACAGCAAGGCGATTGTGTCCGGGATTGCCAACAGCTTGTTTACGCCGGTGTTTGGCCTGTCCTCCAACCTCGCACAACTGGCAGTGCTGGTCTATGGCATTCACCTGATCATCACGGGGGCGTTCACGCTGGGTCTGTTGATCAGCTATATGGCGTATGTCACCAACTTCTACAATCCGCTGCGTCAACTCGCTGCCTTGTGGTCCAACCTGCAGGTTGCGCTTGCGGGCTGGGATCGCATTTCCGCGATTCTGCACATGCAAAGCGATATGCCGCTGCTGCCTGCGGGCACGGCACAAGCCAGTGCCGATCCCGACACTCTGCTCGAATTCAGGGACGTAAGCTTCCAGTACACCCCCGACCATGTTGTGCTGCAGAACCTGAACTTCAGTCTCAAGCGCGGCAAGACCTATGCGTTGGTAGGGCCGACCGGTGGCGGCAAGACCACCACGGCTTCGCTGATGGCGCGCCTGTATGATCCTTCCAGTGGCAGCGTGTTGCTCAATGGGCGAGACATTCGCAGTGTCGAGCCGGGTGAACGCGCCCAACGCATTGGTTTCATCCTGCAGGAACCCGTGCTGTTTTCCGGCACGGTGCGCGACAACATCCTGTATGGCAACGCTGCTTACGCCAACAGCAGCGATGCAGACTTGCTGGCGGTATTGGAGGCAGAAGGTCTCACGGGCTTGTTGCAACGTTTCGATGGCGGCTTGCAGGCACAAGTCGCGACCAGCGGCGATGCGCTGTCGCTTGGACAAAAACAGTTGATTGCTTTCATGCGCGCCGTGCTGCGCCATCCCGACTTGCTGATTCTCGACGAGGCTACGGCAAACATTGATACCGTTACCGAGCAGTTGCTGGAAACCATCCTGCGCAAACTGCCCGCGCACACCACGCGTGTCATTATCGCGCACCGCCTCAATACGATAGAAAGCGCCGATGAAATCCTGTTTGTAAATGGCGCCGGTATTACGCGCGCAGGTTCCATGCAGGAAGCCGTCGATATGCTGCTGCACCAGGACCAGATGTCCTGACTGTGCACGCAGCAGCTTGGGCGCGACGAAAAACAAGAATCTTTGCAGGACCGTTCATGTTACCGTTGGCTTGAAAGTGAGTCCCACGAGAGCGGAGAAGACGCCATGAGCAAAGAACAGCGATCAAACAAGGAAACCAAGAAAAAGCCGGCCTTGAACCAGAAAGAAAAGAAAGCCGCGAAAAAAGCCAAGAGCTCCGGCAAATCAGACATCATGGGCAACCAAAAGGGCTGAAGCCCGGTTGTCGCGCAACAAGATAAAAACGGGCAGCTCAAGTAGCTGCCTTTTTTTTGCACTGGAGAAATCAGCGGGAAATTTTTCTGTCGCTGCGGCCGGGCTGCATTGACGACAAGGCGGCACTTCACCCATCATGGCTCGAACAGCACAACGACATCCCCGCAGGGGAGGAGTACAACATGATGCCAAGAGGGGTACGGGCATGGGTCCTTGGACTCGTGACCCTGGCAAGCACACTTGCCATTCACGCACCGGCGCAGGCGCACCACAGTTTCGCCGCCGCCTACAACATGGAAAATCCGCTGGAGATCACCGGCAAGATCGCCAAGATTCGTCTCACCAATCCACACTCGCATTTCTTCATCGACGTGGACGACGGCAACGGCAATGTCGTGCAGTGGAAGATCGAGGCCGGCACGCCCAGCGGCATGATCCGCAACGGCTTTTCGCCGGAGATCATCAAGATCGGCGACACGGTCACTATCAAGGGCTTCAACGCGCGTGACGGCTCGGCCAACGGCATGCTTACCGAGCTCATCCTCGGCGACGGCACCAGCTATGGCATGTTCGGTCCGCGCCAGACACCGGGGGCTTGAGAAGATGACCAGCAAAAAACCAGCGTCAATGACTTCCCTTATCAAAAGCAGCTGCGTCGCCGTGTTGGCCACGCTGGTGTTGATGCAACCGGCCCTGGGCCAGGATGCTGCAGCCGCCGGTCCCGCACCGCGCATGGCCGACGGCAAGCCGGATCTCAGTGGAGTGTGGTGGACCGGGGGTGACCTCGGCAGCCCGGGCTTCAACAGCAGCCGTGCCGGCAGTCCGCCGGTGCCGCCCTACACGGACCTGTACCAGCCGTGGGCCAAGGAAGCATCCGCCAAGCTGGGCGACCGCCACGATCCCACCTTGCTGTGCCGCCCCACGGCCTTTGGCACCTTGAACGTACGACTTTTCGATGTTGGCACGCTGGGCCAGATCATGGCCACACCGGACATGATGGTGTTCCTGCAGGAGACCTTCCATGGCTACCAGCAGGTTCCCACCGACGGGCGCGCGCATCGCGTGGTGCCACCCTCGTTCCGCGGCGATGCGGTAGGGCACTGGGAAGACGACACTTTCGTGGTTGAAACGCAGAACTTTACCGACGATACGTGGATCTGGGCCGAGGGGCGCGTATCCATTCATACGGACCAGATGCGCGTGGTGGAGCGTTACCAGCGGCCCGACGCCAACACCCTGCTGATCGATGCCACGGTGTATGACGAAGGCGCGCTTACCGCACCGTGGGTAGTGCCCACGCAGCGCCTCGTGCTGGCGCCCTACGACCAGCTGCTGCCGCTGATCTGCACCGGTGTGGAAACGCAGGAATTGATGGATGCCGCCGCCGAGCTTGCACAGTAGGCGAAATCATAAGGCGGAATCATAGAGCGAAAT
>Ga0209134_10000475_pt1 | contig 10620 bp, 13 predicted proteins | sample LauGreSp1BDMLBSN_2_FD_187566 | JGI IMG/M metagenome (GOLD analysis project Ga0209134, IMG submission 187566) | Freshwater lake microbial communities from Lake Michigan, USA - Sp13.BD.MLB.SN (SPAdes) (version 2) | ecosystem: Environmental > Aquatic > Freshwater > Lake | place: Lake Michigan, USA... | reverse complement strand
CGCAAACTCCTCACCCAAGGATAAGGGGTCAGGCCGTACCCTAAAGTGGGCGTAACTAGATTCGAGTATCTCAGGCGTTTTTAGTTACACCCTAAACCAGGGTACGGCCTGACCCCGTGTTCGGCCAGTTGAGGCAGAGTTCGAAGTGGTCGCTCGCCCAGAAGGCGCGGATCTGGTCTCCCTTGGCGCTGACCTTCTCGCCGGGCAAGGCTGGCAGCAGCTTCCCTGCCGAGGCCGCCTTCGTCTCATCGACCAGCTTGAACCAGTCCGCGGTGAATAGGGCGAGGCCGCCCAAGGTGAGGGATTTCAGGAATTCGCGTCGGTCGTAACTCATAGTACATCTAGTCTGCCCAAGCTTTCAGGCCTGTCCACCGGCCCACTTGTCATAGAGTGGCATACTAAAGCCTAGGTATTAGCGGTTAGCGGTTGGCGGTTAGGAAAACCTATTGAAAGCACCGAGGGCTGAATTGAGGACTGGATAGATAGAAGCCATGCCAGAGGCAGGGCCGGGACTAGGTAGGGACAGCACCACGTGCTGTCCTATGGCTTTCGCCTCCACTCCGCCGGGCAGTGCAGGAACTTGCCGCTCGGCAGGCGGATTCGCTCAGGTAATCGATGGGACAGATAAGCAGCCGAGGTCAGCGTGAACGAGTTTGGCGCCTCGCGGAGCAGCTCCTTGCTCGCCCGGCCACGCGGGAAGGCGAAGCGAAGGCCGATATCCGGATACATCTCTCGAAATACCTTCACCGCCGGGAGATAGTCCGCATCTCCTGAAACAATGACAGCTTCATCCATGTCGCCTTTGCTCGCCTCTCGCAGCAAGGCCATCGCGAGGGCCACGTCTGTTCCCTTCTCTCGCCAGATGCTCCCCGTGATTTCGCCTGACGCTGTCCTCACCTGCACCTGTTGCTGCGCGATTCGGCCGAGGATAATGGAAGGTCGCAGGCTACCGTGGGCCGTAAGCGCGCGCAAATAGGTCCGATGCCGCTGGAGCCTACCCGGATCAGCTAGATAGAGATGCTCGGGTAAGGCCGTGAAATAGTGCAAGGACCATAGCTCCGACGAGCCACCTACCTCATGAAGGCTCCCTTTAGCTAGCCCGATGAGATCAAGCCATTTTAGGGAATGATCGCCCGCCTCCTTAGCATAAGCCGCCAGACTATGGTATAGGTTAAACCCATCGATGAAGAATGCGGCCCGAGGGTTCATGCCACAAACCTCACAAAAGAAAAACCCCGCGGGTCGCAACCCGCGGGGGGCTGTGGGGGCGTGGCACTGAGTCCAGCATACCCACAGGGAGGAAGATGAAAGTGAAAGACCCTGGAAGCCGTACGGCAAGTTATTTCACGTAAGCGGAAAGTGGCCACGCCGCGAAGATGTCACGCATGGCCTGTGGCTCAATGCGACACCCCTAGGGGGAATGTATCAGTAAGAATAGAGGACTGAGTCGATGACTGCGTTGAGGGCTGAATCGAGTACTGAATAGATAAGCCAGCCACCTGAAACGGATGCTGGCCTCTTGCCCACGTGTCCCCTCGTCGCGGCTTACGTTACCCCGATACGCTATACTCGATACTCCATACTCTCGTCGCCCTCACTGCCCGACATAGTCAAGGACGAGTGCTTTCTCGAGTATGTCGGGCAAGAGGGCGACAAACTCCTGATGCGCGGGCTCGTGGAGATACTGCTTCTCCAGCGCTTCCTTCGAAGCGAACGTCAGCGTGAAGATATGGGTGAAGCCCTGGTCTAATCCTTCTGGGCTCACGTTCGTGCCCCACTCGAAGGCCAGGATCGCCGGTAGCTTGCCCGGCAGCGCCTTGAAAGCCTCCACCACGCCACGGACCTTCTCCGCCGGTGCGCCGTCCTTGAACTTGAAGATCACGATATGTCGATAGGAGCTCATGACGATAGCGAGTCTAGACGCCCGAAGGCGTCAAGCCAGCGTGGCGATGCCAAGCTGGCGGGGGGGATGACTGCGTAGAGGGCTGAATTGAGGGATGAGTTGAATGAAGCCTGCCACCTACCACCCGCACCCGAAACTATGCCCATACTCCATACTCGATACTCTCTAACGGCCCACTTGTCACCTTGCCAGCCTGCCAGCCAACCTGCCTCCCTTGCCAACTGGCCCACTGGTCAACAGATTAACTAACTCACTGCCTCCGGCCACGCTACCCCTTCAGCTGCGCGAACCGGACGTGCAGGAGGGCCCGGCCTTTGGCGGCGAAGACGCAGGAGTCTTTGGTCGGGGAGAACTGGACACCGTCGCACTTGGCGAGCTGGGCCCGCTGGACAGCGTAAGCGCGGTGCAGGAGCACCGAGCGGACATGCTGCAGGATATCCTCGTCGGACTTCGCGAGGAAGCCCGGCAGATTCTCGACCTCGATCACCAGACCAGGAAGACGCTTCGACATGCCCATAACCCAAAGAGCGTGCCACCAGCCCGTAAAGCGTGAACAATAGGGATGAGCTGAAGTCGGAGCAGAATCTAGCATCCCATCATGGGGCCAGACCCCATCTTATTTTGGGCGGTTGCCAAATCCGGTCAGGCGGGGCATGGATATTAATAGACATATGCTATACTTAAGCTCCTCCCAAGAAATGAAGAAAGCGTTCGCCAAACTCTTCGAAAAAATCGCGGCGGCACTGGATCTGACCATGGGTCAGGCCCAATTCCTGCTCGCGGTCGGCGGAGTCTTGCTGGCCTTCTTCGTATTCTATCATCTTAGGTGTTACGTCCGCGCCGCTCCCGAAATCCCAGCCGCGGAAACATTCCAGTCGGCGGGTAAGCCCAGGTCCAGCCGCCGACGGCTCTACGCGGTGCTCGGACTGGTCGCCGGCGTCTTTTGCCTGATTTTGGGCTACGGTTTCGGCGGCTATGATAATCCGCTGCCGAGTCTCGGATGGCTGCTCATCCTGACTGCGTTGCTGGCCATGTGGATCATCAGCCTGCTCGACCATGGACGAAAGAAAAGTGACGAAGCAAAGGACAGTCCAACGGAGGCCATCCAAGACCCGCTCGAGAATTATGCCATCGTATCCCTCCTTGCCGGCATATTCATCCTGATGTTAGGCATGTTCAGTTTGAAACATGCGAATGAAGCCGAGCGGATAAGGGCGGCGGAAGCAGCGCGAAAAGCTCCTGCGAAGCCGTGGCCCTTCAAGGCCAAGCCTTCACCTGGAGTCAACGACCCTAGTAATCCGAAGAAAATGACGGAGGAAGATTTTGCCCAAGCCCTTGAGTACTGGCGGAAGAAATCCAGCCAACAGACTCAGGGAAAGAAGGCGGGGGGAGAACCGGCAAAAGCGCCGGGTGATCCCGCGCCGGAAAAGCTCCCCGCAGAGCAGACCGCCCCCGCAGCCAAGTAAGATCGCGAGGGTTTCGCCGCCTAGCCGGGCATTGTGCCAAGATGCCACGATTATTAATTAAGGAGACTGGCCCCTTATGCATTTGCCCGGGCTGCAGCTCAGTCCTTGCGTGGGCGGGTGACGTAGAGGCCCAGCACACCGAGGCCGATGGCCATCAAGCCGGCCCCGGAGAGGTCTTCGCCGTTCTTGTTCAAACCCAGCACGAAAACAATTCCCGTGATGATCCATCCGTAACAAAGAAAGCGGGCGCACCCGGCAGGAATGGGAATCATGGCGAAGGGAAGCTGTGGTTACTTAGTGATTCTTGATTCGAAGAACTTCCGGGTTTCTTCGTCCATGAAGTACACATAGCAGCCTTTCATGCCCCGGGTAAGGAGGACACGATAGGTGTTTTTGACGAGATCTACGAACTTGTCCTTGGAGCGCTTGACCATGGAGTCGCAGGATTCCTCTTTGACGCCTACCCAGCCCTGGTCGGAGCGGTAAACGAGGTCCTTTCCAATGATAACGCCGATATAATCGAATTCGAAACCTTGGGCGGTATAAACACATCCAACCTGGCCGATTCCGTTAGGATCATGTGCCCACAGAGATGCCGTCGGGATGCCCTTGGCTAACTTTCCAGCGTCAGGTTTAGCGTCCCAAGGGCGCTTCCAGTCTCCTATGACTACATCATCTAATAAGTTGCCTGATGAGTCCGGGTCAGACCACTTCCAGCAAAAGCCGGCCGACATACGCGCCGTAGCCTTCTCGTCGACCTTCGCGTGGATTGCTTTCTCAAGCTCCTCGGGGCTGCTGAAAATCTTAAATTCGTAGGGATTCGAAGCCTCCCAGAAAGGGTTAGCCGTGACTTCTACACCTAATGTGTGATTCACCCAATTGATAAACGCATCGGAGCCATTACAGCGAAACTGCGCTGTGAGATCACACTCATATAGTCGAATTCCCTGAGCCTGCGCAAATTCAGCAATTAATTTGGAAGAGCCAATTTCATCTGGCCTTACAATTTGGCGATCATCGATAAAGAAAACCGCCACCTTGGAGGCCTCGAATAGTTCCTCAAGCTGGCTCCTCTTCGAACGTTTATCCTTTTTTGTGAACCTGTTATTACTGGTCTTGCGAATCCGATGGGCTTCGTCGCAAACCATGACGTCGATGGCGCCAGATTCGGCAGCCATATAGCTATTGAAATACTTGACCTGTTGTGCACCGCGTGTGCCGAGGATCTTTCGAATCGTTTCAGTGAACGCTTTGGAGCCTGTTACATAATGAGTATTATGTCCGAGCCTCGAGAGCTCACCCATGACGTTCAGGGCGATGACGGACTTCCCGGTGCCAGGGCCGCCACGGATAATGACTGCGGCCTTCTCGCCCGTCTTGGCTGACCGCTTCACCTCGGCTACGATACGGTTATAGGCGATAATCTGTTCATCCAGCAGGACGTATCTCGAATCCTCTTTTACCACTCGGTGGATCTCATCGAGCAGCTTCTTGCTAGGCTTAGCCTTACTCTGGACGACTTCTTCGATGACAGATCCGTCGTCGCCCACGGGAATCAAGCCGTTCAGGTACTCGACCAACTTATCGACATCATCTTTACTGAATACGGGGTTCTTGGCGACGACTGCCTTGAACTTCTCCTCGAATAGAGGGTCCTCCTTCTCGAGCGAGTAATTGTGCAAATACGAGCAAGCGCTGAGGCGGATTGACGTTTCACCCTCATGAAGTGCGACGAGTTGGTCGGAAAGGTATTGCCGGTAGTTGCCCACCTGAACCGAGGGATGAAGGACGTCTCGCTCACGCTGACCGACAAACGTTACGACCTTATCTCCGTCGCCTGGCTCTGTCTTTTCCCACTGTTTCAGTTCTACAATTACTGCTTCCTTCTTCTTATCTACGGATAGGCCCGTAATCATGAAGTCCAGTCTCTTAGAGGAGCCTGGAAGCTGATATTCAATGCCTACTCCGTGATTCTTAAGCCCAGACTCGCTTACCACCAATGCCATGGCGCGAAGAGAGTTCTGCCAGGAACGGCGTTCGGGTTCAGAGGGCCCGTATCCCATCTGCCGCTTGAACGAGGAGACGAGCCTGTCGACGATGGCATTCTTCGTCGTCTCGCTTACGAACTCCTTGGATGTTCCTTGATAAAGCAGCATCCCGAAATACTCTTATCGCCAATATAAACCGCAAACTATTTAAGAAATCTATGTCTGACATCAGCACTCTCCAGAAAGAAGCCCTTGCCTTCCGTGATGCCAGAGACTGGGCACAGTTTCATAACGCCAAGGACCTGGCAGCTGGACTATCAATCGAGGCGAGTGAGCTGCTCGAATGCTTCCTCTGGAAGGACGCCAAGTCTGCCGACCCAGCCAAGATCCGCGAAGAACTCGCCGATGTTCTCGTCTACGCCCTCCTTCTTGCACACGAGGCTAAGATCGATATCCCTTCCGCAGTCCGTGATAAGCTCGCCAAGAACGCGATCAAATACCCGGTCGAGAAGGCGAAGGGCCGCGCTGACAAGTATGATCAGCTCTGAGGATATTGTGTCCTAATCCTTCCAGCCTGTGTTTCGCCATTCGATGGTGCTGCGGGACGGGAGAAGATCGGTGCGGGTCGGAAGGTTGGGGACTCGGGCGCCGTGGTGCTCGTAGTAGTGGCGGCCGTTGGAGAACTCTTCCTTGAGGCGCTTACTGACGAGGAGACGATAATCGGTATCGATGGTCAGGTAGCCCGCATCGAAGAGCGTATGAAAGTCGGAGCGGAGAAGCAGGCCGTTGCCGACCTCGTGACCTCCCCCGTCCGCATAGGGCCTGATGTGCGCGGCTTCCAAGACTGGCAGGGTTTTCTCCTCGGTAACTGCACAGCGACGTCCGTAAGCATCGAGAACGGCCACCCGGAAGCCTGCCTGGCCTAGCCGAGGTTTGGCTATGTAAGGCGTACCATAGCGATCTTGATCCTGCTCGACGCCAACCGGAGATGACTTTGCCCTTAACCTCTCCTGTATCTGGCTCCAGACGCGAAGACCAGGGCCCGCCGAAGGGGCATACCTCTTGCCTTTGACAATAGCCGAAGACCAATCCTCGGGCTGATCAATCCACTGATCCTCCGGAAGCCAGAAACACTCGGTCAGCAAAGTGCACCCGATGGTCTCGTTTAGAGAAGTGGGCTTATGCATTTTTGCCCTGAACAGGGTGATGCTATCGCGCAGGTCGGTAAGGGTTTCGGTTCCATTTCCTTTGCCGTAAGCCTTCCACGCAAGCTCGAGTGGCAAGGTAGTGCTCCTCATGAACCACCCTCCACCTACGATTTTATTGATGGGGGACTTGAGTTTGAACAGGAATAGGCCGCCCTCGGGAATGGCCTTGAAGTTAACCTCTCCGCCGGGAGCCCAGAAATTCACTTCGGCGGATCTATTGGCAGAATGAAACTCGAACCAAGACCGGTCCGTCACGCCAACCCAGTACTCAAGCTTCGAAAGTTTGGCCGAGGAAAGGCCCTCGAACTTCTCAGTGATCAGGAAACCCAGTTCGCGCAGCCTTCGGAAGCATGACGTACCTTCGCCACCTCCGAAGTCGTCTCCTGTGACGACCTTGCCCGTCGCATACTTCAGCGCCAGCGCGATGAGTTGCTTCGGCGGATAAGGGCGGCCCTGATGGATGACATCGTAAGTTGTCGAGTCCCTGAAGCCAACAGGGGACGCACCGGCATCGAGATCGGCCAGCGCCTTCTCGACGTGCTCACGCTGTACGGATGTGAAGTCCATCAACAGTTAATATACTTACACGGGTTCTGGGACCCGAATGCGAAGCTGTTAGCGACAGACTTGTCGATGTACTGCGAACGGATGGCTTCAGGGGCGACCTTGCCGACGAATTCGATGCGGCCTACGCCGTCCTCGAGCGTCAGGTCATTCCGTGTGTCATAGCCGGCCACTCGCGCATCCTGCCAGAGCTCAGGTTCATAGACCTCCTTCACAATACCCTCAAAGATGGCGAAGACGTACTTGGCGCCTCTTGCACGGTCGAGTCCGAGTATCCAGACGCCGCGGGTAACCTCATAGAGCTCCTGGGCGGACATGCCGTTACGGTATAACTCGTTGATTCGGATGAGGACGACGGGGTCGGGAATATCGGCGTTCACGGGGGCGTAGTGGATTGCCAAATCCTTGAGCGTCTTTCGGCCGTACAGAAGGCTATTATGACCCGTCACCTTATTCGTGAGCTCTTTGAGGCCAATAAGGTCGATGGCCGCTGCCTCGACGAGATAAGCCTCATCGGAAGTAGCCATACCGTGTGCGAGTATTTCGATGCGCGGCTCAAGGCCGGCGGCGAAGATATCTCGGATGCGTTGCGCCTTCGGTTGGTCATCGTCCTCGTAAAGGTGGTCCAAGCATCGCTCGCCCTTGCCCTTGCCGATGTAGAACACCTTCCCATCCCGCGGGTCGACATACAGGTATACGTAATACCCCAGCTTCTCGGCCATGCCGGGTTTCAGGGATCGGAGATGGGGAGGTATGTTCATTTATCGAGCGATGTTGGGAGGTGTTCGCCGAAGTAGCCAATAACGAGTTTTGCCCGAGACTCGTCCCAGATGAAGTGGATAGACATGCATACATTGGGGTAGCCGCCGCCCATGGTGATATGTTCGGCGAAGAGAGTTGGCTTATCATTATATATGAATCGGTAGCTATCGCCATGGTAGCGAACGACCGTATCCGAGACCTCTGGGCGGTAGAGCTTGCCGAGTGCGGAGTCCTTCGCGAGCGCCCCCAGTCGATGAAGCGGGATATTTTTGCCCGCCCGCTTCGCCGCGAAGGCGGCTAAGTGGGTCAGCGCTTTATCGAGCTTGCCGTCATGCTCATACAAACACTCCTCGGCATGCGCCAAGGCAGCGGGCAGTACCTCGATATGCTTGGCGAAATCTGGCTTACAGATGTGCGACTTGAGGACTTCGGCGGCCTTAATGAAGGCCTTGCGCTCGTTGATCTCTACTGCGGGCTTTTCGAAAGGCTTGAGTTTACGCTTTGAGACCAAGCCCGATAAGACCACGAACGTCTTATCACGCAACGCGTCAGGCACGGTGACCGTCACGTGCGAGCCGTCCTTGGACTTGGCGAAGCGGATTCGTGCGACGCCGCTGATACCGATGAAATCCAAGTCGATGCCTTCTCCGTTGAGGGCCACGCCGCCGTTCAACTCCAGCACCTTGGTGCGCGCAAAGTAACGCACCGTCTGAAATGCTTCAGACGGCGACTGATTACAGGTGTATTCCCATGTATCCATGGAGGGGTCTCGACAGCCTAGCTCGAACCCAATCCCTGTGAAGCGGTTTCGCATATAAAGGTATAACATAGTTATAAAACAGGGGGCCACTGCGTGGCCCCCTGGAGTTTCGGGATCAAGTCCTCGCTTACTTGCGAGGGCCGTTACCGCGACCGCCGCCAGAGGAATTGCCGTCCTCATTCAAGGCGTTGATCAAGGCTTCGGCCAATTGCTGTGCGGTTTGATTCGAGGTATCTAGGAGTATGTCTGCGGGTCGAGGAATCTTCAGCACATCCGAATTGAGCTTCTTGGAGACGGCTAAGTCCCTGAATTGGTCTTGGGGTCGGGCCGCCAGGCGACGCGCAAGTACTTCTGGAGATGCATGCAAGGCAAAGGTCTTCACCTGAAGACCGATGTCTGGATTGTTAACTGTATCGAGGAAGTCCTTAACTTTATCCCCGCTAAAGGTGTCGACGACGAGGACAGGCTTAAATCCCAACCCAAGAAATTGCCGTGTGAGCTGGGCGGCAACCTGTAAGAGTTCCTTGTGCTCTTGTTGGTTCGTCCAGTCGACGGAGATAACCATACCTCTCAGAGTATCGACTTCGATCCGGACGCCCTTGGGGAAGTGTTGTGCGAGTTCCTTAGCCAGAGTCGACTTACCGACTCCAGGCGCCCCTCGCAGAATAATGACGTCCGGGATGACCAGACTCATTTAAAGAGGAGGACTTGCGGCTTATTGCAGGACATGGCCTTGCACGGGAAGTTGCAGGTCTTCATGATCTTGGAGACTTCGGTCGAGCGCTTGGTGCAGAGAATCTCGATGATGTCCTGCTCACCTATGTTACCCAGCGGTTGCTTAGCTAATGGGATCCGGCGATGGTCAAAGCACTTAACGACGTCGCCGTTGGGATAGATGCAGATGTTCTTCCGCGCGGCGCAAGGCGTTCCATCGTCGACCATCTGCTTATGCGTCACGAGGTTTGCCCAGTTCTTGGCGCCGAAATCCTGATAGAGCTGTGTGTTGTGCTGGATACCATGCTCCTTACACCAAGCGATGACCTTTGGAATCTCTTCGGCAGACTCCTTGGAGAGCACCGACTGGACGCGCAGTTGGTCGCCGAGGATTTCTTTCGCGAGCATGATCTTTGGCATGACGATATCGAAACTCTTCGTGCCCCGGAACTCGTTCCACTTCTCCCGGCTGACCGAGTCGATGGAGATAACCAGGATGTGCCCCAATTCCTTGTATCGAGCCAAGAATGCTTCATCCAACATGCGCCCATTGGTGACCGTAACCATCGGCACATTAAGTAGCTTCGCCTCTTCGGCGATGAGCATGACGTCGCGTTTGAATAGCAGAGGTTCTCCGCCCGTCAGCGTGACCTGATAAAGGTTATGGTGTAGGCGCTTAAGGCATTTGATGAAGTGCTGGATACGCAGGTGCTGCTCCTTCGGCTCAGGACGTTCCCAGATACCGCACTTGGGGCATTTGTCATTGCACGCATTGGTAATCATATAGATCAGCTCATTACTCTTAATGCCGTAGAACCGGCGAATCGGCGTCTTGTGCCAGCGATAGATGGCCCATTCGAGAGACTTCAGCGCCACCATCGGGACCTTCAGGAGCGGATGCTTGATACGTCTGGAGAATGGGATGATCTCGCCGAGGTAATCTTGGATGCCGTGCGTGAAGTTCGGCTGACTTTGCTTGAGGCGATAAATGAGGCTCATCGGAGGTTTCCTTCGTAGATGGATTCAGAGGAGTCCCACATGAGGACGGTGTGGCCCTCGTAGAGCGTGGCGCTGGAGCTCTTGTATTTCTGGAACAGCTTTAAGAACCGGCGGAAGCCCGTGATGGTATTCTTGTACCCATAGTCGTGGCTGAGTTTGGCCTCTGGACAAAAGCCGATTCGATACTTACTGCGCAGGCGCAGGCAAAGGTCGACATCCTCACCCGCCGCGGTCGGGAAGCGTTCGTCGAAGGGGA
>Ga0209134_10000474_pt1 | contig 10622 bp, 7 predicted proteins | sample LauGreSp1BDMLBSN_2_FD_187566 | JGI IMG/M metagenome (GOLD analysis project Ga0209134, IMG submission 187566) | Freshwater lake microbial communities from Lake Michigan, USA - Sp13.BD.MLB.SN (SPAdes) (version 2) | ecosystem: Environmental > Aquatic > Freshwater > Lake | place: Lake Michigan, USA... | reverse complement strand
GACTGAACGATGGTGGGTACCAGTTGGTGGCGCCCTGGTTATTGGGCATTATGAAAGTGCCCTCTTCACTGGGTGACAGCGCCCGGTTGGGTCGACCGCTCTCATCGAAACCATCCATCCAGTTTACGGCGACGAACGGTTTGCCGAGCAGGAATTCACCAGTGACGCGGTCCAATACATAGAACACACCATTGCGATTGGCCGTCATCAGCACCTTGCGCGGCTGTCCGTTCCAGTCGATATCAGCCAATACTTGTACCTGGGTAGCGTCGTAGTCCATTTCGTCATGCGGGGTGTATTGATAGTGCCAGGCCAGTTCGCCGGTATCAGGATTCAGGGCCACAACCGATTCAGTGTAGAGGTTGTCGCCGGGACGTGAATCGCCATTCCAGTCCGGACCAGGATTGCCTACGCCCCAGTACATCAGGTTGAGTTCCTCATCGTAGGTGCCGGTAGTCCAGATGGAACCACCACCGAGTTTCCAGGCTTCCTGTGCCGGATCTTCCCAGCTCTCGAAGCCGGGTTCACCCGGACCAGGAATGGTGTTGAACTTCCACAGTTCAGCGCCCGTTTCCACGTCGTAGGCCGCAATGAAACCACGGATGCCGAATTCACCACCGGCTGGTCCGACGATGACTTTGTCGCCAATCACCAATGGCGCTACGGTGATCGCATAACCCAGTGACGGATCGCCGATGCTGACATCCCACAACACGCGACCATTGCGGGTATCCAGAGCCATCAGGTGACCATCGATGGCGCCCATGAACAGCTTGTTGCCATGGATGGCGAGGCCGCGGTTGACACGACCGCAGCAGACGCGTGCTTCCGGCGCTGGCGTGTAGGTATAGCTCCAAAACACCCGCCCGCTGCTGGGATCAAGCGCGATCACATCGTTGGGAGGACTGACGGTGTAGAGCACGCCATCCACATACAGTGGCGTTGCTTCGAATTTCTCGGGGGCGCCATCGCGTGAGCGCACCTGCCAGATCCATTTAAGTTCCAGATCACCGACATTTTCTTGCGTAATCTGCGTGAGCTCGGAATAACGCTGCCCATCGTAGTCACCGTGATGGATGAGCCAGTTGCCCGGCTCGCTTTCAGCAGCGAGCAATCGTGCAGGGCTAACCTGGGCCAGTGAGGACGTTGCCAGCAACGCGGCTGCACTTGCGGCAGTCACAAGGGTAATGAGTTTCTTCAGTTGCATGGCATTACTCCTTCAGGGACAGCAGGTAGGCCACAAGATCGGATACATCAGTGGCAGAGACTACATCAAGATAGGCAGGCATCGGGGTCTGGATGAAACCTTGTGCCGTCAGATCGGCAGTGCGGAACGACTGCAGGCGCTCTTCCAGCGTGAGCAATTGAATCGAGTGACGATCCTGATTCATCAACTTGCCCTGGACGCTGGCCCCGTTCTTGTCGGTGACCTGGTAGAAGCGCTCCCCTTCCCTTATTTCCTTCATCGGATCAAGCAAGGAAGTTTCCAGACTGGCTGCCGAGCGTTGTGCACCGATCCCACCAAGGTCCTGATACAACGGCGAACCACCGCCGTTTACACCATGGCAGGTGCTGCACTGCGCCTTGCCGAAGAACAGTTCTTCACCGTGGCCGGCATCTCCGATGACGACTTCGCGTTCGTCACTGGCCGTCACGGCTCCGCCCGTTTGCATCGACCGCAGGAAGGCGACAAGCGCACGTAGTTCACCATAGGCCAATTGCGGGCGAGGAATCATCAGCGTGTTGGGAATGCCGGTGCGAATCAGTGCGATCAGGTCTTCATCAGTACTGGCACGGCGGAACCGGCCGCTGCCCAGCTTGACACCGTCAACTGAATCGCCATTGTTGCCATGACACCCGAGACAGTTGGCCTGGTACAGGCCCCGGCCGTTTTCAATATCGCTGGGAGCGTAGCTGTGTTCCTGGGCTGTGGCCTGCATGACGACCGAACCCAGCAACAGCGCCGCGAGCAGCGAGCGTGTAGCTGAAAGTTTCATGTGATGTTTCCCCTTGTAGCCTGGTTTACCTTGTGGCAGGACCGGACGTCCGGGTCCAGCCCTGCAACAAGCTTTATGTTATTCCAGTCCCGCTTCTTGCAGGAAGTTATCGATGGCTTGATAAATAGTAACGCGCTCGGCTGCCTTGAAACGACCGTGTTGGCCGCCTGGTATGGTCAGTAGCTGGTTGATGACATTGGTACCCTTGAGTGCTTCATGCAAGGCCACGCCTTGGGCATAAGGGACTACAGGATCGGCATCACCCTGAATCGTCAAAATGGGAGGCAGATCGTTGGTCACGAAATTCAGTGGGGAAAGTGTGCTTGCCAGCTCCAGCGCCTCCGCTTCCGGCAAGTCGCCAAACCAGCGCAGCGCGGCGTCGGATTTGTTGGCACCCGCAATTACATCCGACACATCGGAAACGCCAAACCAGTTGATGATGGCAGCTACTTGCGGTGTTGTGCCGGCAGGACAGTTGGCATCAAAGCCGGCACCATCCAGCATAGCGAGAGAGAGTGCCAGATGGCCTCCAGCTGATTGCCCACTGGCAACAATACGGTTCACATCGATGTTGTACATGGCTGCGTTTTCACCAATGAAGCGCAACGCACAGAACGAATCGACGAGCGCCGCAGGTGCCAGTGCAACGTCTGCGAGACGATATTCCACGTTGACGACGTTCCAGCCCTTGGCGAGCCAGGGCAGCAAGGCGGGCAGTTGGTTGTCCTTGGAACCCACCACCCAAAAGCCGCCGTGCATGAAGATCAGTGTGGGCTGGGGTGTGGTCACATCGCTGCGGTGGTAGATGTCGATCTTCTGTTCCACGCCATTCGCGGTGACATAAGTAACATTGGGCAAATAGGTATAACGGGTTTCGAGTTCAGCCGCCCAGGTTTCGATGTCGGACAGTTGCGCGAGCGTGGTGCTGGACAGCAGCGCGCAGCCCAGCACTCCGATGATGGATTTCAACATGATATTTCCCCTCTGCTTCAGTTCTGGTAGATCTGTTTAAGCACTTCACCGATGATAGCAGCAGCACGCTGCAATACCGACTCTTCCACGGCAAACGACAAGCGCACGCATTCACGACTATGCGGCCATTCGCCCTGCAACCCGGGAAATGCGGCGTCTCCTGGAATGACCAGCACGCCCTGGGCTTTCAGGCGTTGATACAACACGGTGGTACTGATCGGCAAGCCCGGGAACCATAGCCACAGGAAGAAGGCGCCCTCGGCTACATGCATATGACAGGGAACGTCCTGCAAAGCGTGCAGCAAGGCCTGTTCGGCCTGCGCAGCTTTCTGCCGGTACCAGGGTTGCAAGATAGCGCGGCTTGCGTGCAGCAGGTCACCGCTCTGGATCAGACGGGCTGCAAGCATGGGGCCGACATTGCCACTGGCAAGGTTGAGAATGGTATTGGCGCGGCCAAAGGCTGCTACAAGTTCCTTGTTGCCGACCAGAAAGCCGCTGCGCAGCCCGGGCAAGCCCAGCTTGGAGAGACTCAGCATCAGGATGACGTTGTCACTCCAGTAGGCCTTGCTGTCACCAAAATGCAGACCGGGAAATGGCAACCCATAGGCGGCATCGATGATCAGCGGAATGTGTTGCGCGCGCGCCAGAGTGTCGAGCTGCGCCAGTTCGCTTTCGGTCAGCACGTTGCCACTGGGATTGGTGGGGCGCGACACGCACAGCGCACCGATGCTGTCATCGAGTTTAAATTCAGGAAAATTGACGTGGTATTTGAAGCGCCGTCCGGGCAACAGTTCCATGGCGGGCTTGGTCGCCGAGAAGAAATCTTCGGAAATGCCACTATCGCTATAGCCCAGATACTCCGGCAGCACGGGGAAATGGATACGCTTGCGTGTTCCATCCGGCATCTCGCCTGCCAGCATGTTGGCCAGGATCCCGAACGCGCTCTGCCCGCCGTTGGTGACGGCGATGTTGTCCCGGGTCACCTGCCAGCCGTACTCACGCTGCAACAGTGCGGCCAGCAGTTCACGTACTTCCTCATCACCCAGCGGACCCTGGTAACGCCCCAACATTTGGTATGCGCTGTCGTTGTCCTGCAGCAGTTGTTGCAGGTGCTTCACATAAATGGCCTCTACCTGCGGAATGCGGGCGGGCGTTCCGCCGCCAAGCATCAGCATGTCGGGATTCTCGCGCAAGGCGGAACCCAGATCGTCCATCAAGGTAACGATGCCGGAAGCAGCGGTGAATTTGTTGCCAAAGCGGGAAAGCTGATAACCCGGACGCGACAAAAGGGAGTTACTCATGATGACTACTGGCAGGATGTTGTGAGATTGTAGACATTATTCCCTATAAGACGCAGGGCATCCAGTTAGCAGAAGTTATTGTGCCCATTAAACAACAATCATGCCGGTTTAGCATGAGTTGTGCCTACCCGCTATAAACGGTATTTGCTAGGATGGACATGAATTCACAATTGAAACTGACATGAAATCCATAACGAAGAGCCGATATTGCCAAGTGCTGTGTCCAGTACAATATTTAATGTTGTGTCTACTGCTTGGTTCAACTTTGGCATTGTCACAAACAGTTTCAAATAGTCCGACGCCTGCGTCGAAAGGAATAATACTGGAAGGAGTGATGGTTCCGGGTGGCGTGGTATGTCCACTCTTCCAAACCGTCACCGGAGAACACATCCCGGTGCAAGGCCTGGACAAAGCGACATACCCAATTGGAACAGAATTGCAACTGGAAGGGACACTAGTGCGACGATCATCCTGCCAACAAGGCAAACAGACCCTGCGGCTCAGCCACATCATTGCCGTAAACGGAATAACACAAGCTGACGCTCTGGCATCTCCACAAGCTTCATCCGAGGTACCAGTGCCATGAGTAGTATGGCCTACACCCCCAACGACCCTCTGCTTGGCAACCAATGGCACTTGTTCCAGATTGGCCGCCTTGGCTTTGGTACTACTGCCAATATTAGCGGCCTTGGACGCATCTGGTCTGAGTATACCGGTACCAGTCTGGATGTCGGCATCTGGGACGATGGCATACAGTCCAGCCATTGGGATCTCTCTGGTAATTATGACAGCTCCATGCAAGTAATCATCAACGGCTTACTCAATGACGGGCAGCCACTTACTGGCGATGATGCTCATGGCACTTCTGTTGCGGGGCTAATTGCAGCACTCAATAACGGTTTGGGGGGCGTCGGGGTCGTGTTTGGCGCCGAAATCACCGGCATTCGTATCTTCGGGGGTGCTGACGATATCAACGATCAGTGGCCACGCTACCTGGAGACGCTGAATTACCTCGGCAATTTTGATGTGACTAGTCACAGCTACGGTAGTTATCCGGATTTCGCCCTTTATGATGATACCTCCAAATTCGGAATAGCAGCTGCCAACGGCCGCGCTGGACTCGGTACCCTGAATGTGAAATCCGCAGGCAACGATAATATCCATGGTGGCGGTGATGCGCTCGACAGTTCCCGTTTCACAGTTACTGTTGGCGCGCTTGACACAGCCGGCAACGCAGCTTCTTATTCCACCTATGGCGCCCATCTGCTTGTTTCTGCTCCGGCAGGCTCTGTCACCACTGACCTGCTAGGCAACACCGATGGATACAACGGCATGTCGAGCGGCGACTACACCAATCAATTTGGTGGCACATCTGCTGCCGGGCCAATCACAGCAGGTGTCATCGGGCTCATGATTGATGCCAATCCCAACCTTGGCTGGCGCGACGTACAGAATATTCTCGCCTATTCATCAGCGGGTACCGGCAGTCTCTACAGCGCCTCAGTGGCAACAGAGAATTTCAAATGGAAATGGAACGGTGCGAACAACTGGAATGGTGGCGGCCTTCATTACAGCGAGGACTATGGCTATGGCATGGCTAATGCCTTCAACGCGGTGCGCATGGCTGAGGTCTGGAGCCTATTCCAACCATCTGCCTCAACCTCTGCCAACGAGACGGCCATCACCACCGGAACCGTAAGTGTCAACCGTCTTATTGCAGACCGTACAGTGCTGACGCATACCTTCGATGTTACCCAGAACATCAACCTTGAACATGTGGATCTGATGCTAACGCTCAAGCACAGCTTTTTTACGGATCTCAGAATCACCTTGACCTCGCCTTCTGGCACCACACTTTCACTCTATGATGGCTCTACTGGCAATGGTTCCCTGGCCGACGATAGCCTGTCCTACAACTTTGGTATTGATGCCTTGAGAGGCGAAACGAGTACAGGCACGTGGACGCTGAAAATACAGGACGCTATCAGACGCGACTCTGGACTGCTGGAATCGCTCAGATTTACCGGATTTGGTTCACCAACTTCTACTGATGATGTTTTCCACTACACGGATGAAAGCCTAACGGTGTTGCAACAAAGTGGTCAAACAGCACGCATGGTGCTAACGGACACGGATGGCGGAACCGACTGGCTGAATCTGGCAGCAATGCACCGCGATATTGAGCTGGACCTCAACCCTGCCGTTACATCGAGCTTGAACGGGAGCAACTTGCTCACCATCGCCGCTGGTACTGCGATTGAAAATGCCATTGGTGGCGACGGTAACGACCATATTACGGGCAACAGTCTCGACAACATTATCTACGGCATGCGGGGTAACGATACCCTGGTGGGAGGCGGCGGCAACGACACTGCAGCCTATATTGGTTCTCGTGCCAACTATGTTATCAGCGCCAACAGGGGCATCACCACCATTACCAGTGCAGATGGCTCAGATACATTGACTTTATTCGAAGTGCTGCGTTTCGCCGACCAGAGCATTGCAGATCCCTCCGCCGGCGTCACTCCTCCAGACCTTATTGCACCCAGGCTGCTCAGTTCGACCCCTACAGACAACGCCATCAACGTGGACAAGAATGCCGACCTGGTATTGGTCTTCAGTGAAGAGGTGCAGGCCGGTACCGGCTCTATAGTGATATACAACGAGAACGGTAGTCCCTGGGCCAGTATCGCTGCCACAGACGGTTCACAAGTCAGCTTTTCCGGTTCTACCTTGACCATTAATCCTGCTATGTCATTTGCGACTGCGTCCAGCTACTACGTGCTTATTCCCATTGGCACCATTAGCGATGATTCCGGCAATGTGTTTACCGGCTTTACAGACATCACCTCGCTCAATTTCACCACGAGTGTGCCATCCAGCTATTTCCTAGGGAACGGTAGCAGCAACACCCTAAGGGGAACAGCTAATGACGACACACTGTTCGGACTGGCAGGCAATGACACGCTGCTTGGTATGGCCGGGGCTGACAACCTGGATGGTGGCGCAGACAACGATAACTTGCAGGGCGCTCAAGGTGCCGACACCCTTGCTGGAGGGACTGGTGCAGACAAATTCATCTATCTTTCACTGTTGGACTCCCCACTCGGCGCCTCTGCCGACACTATCACCGACTTTGCAGCGGGCAGTGACAAAATTGATCTCGCCAAAATCGACGCTAACACCTTTCTCAAACGTGATCAGGCCTTCAGCTTCATTGGCTCCAATACGTTTTCGGGCACAGCAGGCGAACTAAATCTGGTCGGCGGTATACTTTCCGGTGATGTTAATGGCGATACTGTAGCTGATTTTGAAATTATACTGACGGGAATCAGCGTACTATCAGCCACTGATTTCATTTTGTAGATGGTGCCGGTAATAGGAGTCGAACCTACGACCTTCGCATTACGAATGCGCTGCTCTACCAACTGAGCTATACCGGCGTGATCTGTGCTCTAAGCAGCGGCTATTCTATCCGATTCACTCAGCGTGTCGTCTGGTTTTTTGTGGCGGTGCGTCCCTTCCATTTGACTTGGTAAAGATCGTCGCGCCGATCCTTGCCATTGCGCACCGACCCTTCGTTGCGCAGGCGCTGCAGCTTGTCCAGATCAAGTTCCACCACCAGGCTCATTTCAGTATTGGCCGTGGTCTCGCCCACGATCGCATCATGCGGGAAGCCGTAATCTGCGGGTGAGAACACCGCGCTCTGGCCGTACTGGTTATCCAGGCTATCCACTTCCGGCAGCATGCCAACACTGCTGCCGAGCACCACATAGCATTCGTCTTCAATGGCCCGGGCCTGGGCACACAGGCGCACGCGCAGGTAACCATTCTTGCTGTCGGTCCACGAGGGCACGAACAGGATGTCCATTTCCTCCTCAGCCAGCAGGCGCGCGAGCTCTGGGAACTCCACGTCGTAACAGACCAGAATGCCGATCCTGCCGGCATCGGTCGCGAAGGATGCCAGCGTTGCCCCGCCCTGCATGGCCCAGTCGCGCACCTCACCTGGAGTGGGGTGCAGTTTGTATTGCGTTTCAATGCTGCCGTCGCGTCGACACAGGAAAGCCACGTTATGGAGCTTCTTCTGCTCCAGAACAGGCATGGTGCCGGCGATGATGTTAATCTCGTACGCCACTGCAAGACGGGAGATCGCTTCCACCAGTTCGGGTGTAAAGCGCGCCAGTTCGTGCATGGCCGACAATGTGTCAAGGCCAGGCTTCAATGCCATCAGTGGGGCGGAGAAAAATTCCGGGAACAGCGCGAAGTCGCATTTATACGAAGCCAGGCTGGACACCTGGGCTTCCAGCTTTTGCAACATGGCGGCCAGCGAAGCGAAGCTGCGCATCTGCCATTGCACGCAACCCACTTTGACGAGGCGCTGCGGAGCGCCACCTTTGCTGTCTGTGCTGCGCTTGTCCTTGGCTTTGTTGCTGGCCATGCCTACTGCCTCCTGCCGAAAATTGGAGCGGGGATTCTAGCAGGCCAAGAGCGGCTCTGCTTTAATGGCAGCGTTTGCATGCAGGCCTTTCGCAGCACGCCAGCCCAACACTAATTCACATTAAATAACCTTCTTATCCTATTGTAATTAATAATAAATGTCTGATTCAAATACCCAGTTACCTCGTTGGCATCGCGACCATCCTTATATGGCCGTTCTCAAGGCCCAGCGCCGCCTTACCGCACCGGACTCCAGCAAGGATGTCCGCCACATCGAAATTGATCTGGGTGATTCCGGTATCCAGTACCAGCCCGGGGATACTCTGGGTGTGTGGATCCGCAACGATCCCGAGCTGGTTAACCAGTTGCTCAGCCTCGTCGGCCTTCAGCCTGAAGACAAGGTCGAGCTGGACGGCAAACTCTTCTCGTTGCGTTCCATGCTGACAGAGGTACTGGAGATTACCCAAGCCCATCCGGGCTTCATCAAGCACTACACGGAAGCGGTCAACCATCCCGAACTCGTGGCAATGAATGCAGATACCAAGGCGCTGCGCGCCTATCTGGACCAACGCCAGATCGTGGACGTGCTGAAACAATTTCCCGGCTCCATCAGCCCGGCTCAATTCATTGCCTGCTTTCGTCACCTGATGCCACGCCAGTACTCGATTGCATCATCCCAGCGCCAGCACCCACGCAGTATAGAATTGACCGTAAACCAGGTGGTGTATCAACAGGATACAGACCTGCGCAAAGGCTCGGGTTCGGTGTACCTGGGTTCGCGCGTTGAACTCGGCCAGCAGATTCCGGTATTCACCGTGCCCAATCCCAACTTCCGCCTGCCTGACGATGACAACGCCCCAGTGATCATGATCGGGCCAGGTACCGGCATCGCACCATTCAGAGCCTTTTTGCAGGAACGCGAAAGCCGCGCTGGCAAGGGCAAGAACTGGTTGATGTTCGGCAATCCGCACCGTGCCAGTGATTTCCTGTACCAGGATGAGCTCGAAGCCTGGCTAGCCAACGGCGTACTGGCCAAACTGGATCTCGCCTTCTCGCGCGACCAGGCCGACAAGCGTTATGTGCAACATTGCCTGCTCGACCAGGCTGATGAGGTATTTGCGTGGCTCGAACAAGGCGCTTTTTTGTATGTCTGTGGGGATGCGCGTCACATGGCAGAGGATGTGCAAAAGGCATTGCTGGAGGTGATTGCCGGGCAAGGCAAGCTGGATGCGGCGGCAGCTCGTCAATATCTGGTGCAACTGCGCCAGCACAAGCGCTATCTGCGCGACGTCTATTGATCCGGGGTTTCACATGCATGTAGTAGTAACCGGCGCCAACGGTTTTATTGGCAAACAGCTTGTGCTCGCCTTGCTTAACGATGCATTGGAAGCGCCTGCACCCGTGACGCGTATCAGCGCACTGGATTTGAGTCTTGACCAGTTGCCGGACCACCCGCGCCTGCACAAATTCAACGGCAGCTATTCGGACAACAGTGTGCTGCAGCAGTGCCTGGCCGAGCCGGCTGATCTCGTATTCCATCTGGCAGCAGTCCCCAGTGGCTTGTGCGAACAGAAACCAGAACTGGGCATGGACGTGAATGTACACGGCATGATCCGCTTGCTGGACTTGCTCAAGGCCCAACAGAACCAATGCAAGCTGGTCTTCGCCAGTTCAATTGCGGTGTATGGCAAACCACAAACCGATCTGCTCACCGATGCCACGCCTCCCGCTCCCACGCTCAGTTACGGCGCTTATAAAGTGATTGGGGAAGTCCTGCTGAACGATTACATCCGCCGCGGCTGGTTAAAAGGTTGTGCGCTGCGCTTGCCCGGTATTGTCACGCGTCCCCCGGAGCCCAATGGTGCCGTGTCGATCTTCTTCAGTGATCTGATCCGGGAATTGGCTGCCGGCAGAC
>Ga0209134_10000471_pt1 | contig 10630 bp, 9 predicted proteins | sample LauGreSp1BDMLBSN_2_FD_187566 | JGI IMG/M metagenome (GOLD analysis project Ga0209134, IMG submission 187566) | Freshwater lake microbial communities from Lake Michigan, USA - Sp13.BD.MLB.SN (SPAdes) (version 2) | ecosystem: Environmental > Aquatic > Freshwater > Lake | place: Lake Michigan, USA... | reverse complement strand
TAATGAATTAAGATGATAGGAATATTAGCACTAATTTTATTAATGATTATATCTTTTATAATTGGATTTATTCAATCTAAAAAAGTAGTAGTTAATAGATTAAAAGAAATTTATAAAAAATGCGATAATAATGGTGAAGCATTTTGTGATAGAGTTTATAATGAATTTTTAGATTAATGCAAGACGAATACGAATCATATAATTTTTGGAATAATGTCAAATAATAAGTCGATTGAATTTATAAACGAATTACCGAACTATGCAAATCAATATATTGATGTTTGTTTAAATTATGTAAAAGAGGTTGCAACTGGTTCGGGTAAGATAGTTGAACAAAAGGAAAGGCATATACCTACAATAGCGTTTTTTCTTAATATTTGGATGCCTAGAAACGTAGGTGACACAATAGCAAGGAATACTTATTACGATTGGTTAAATGGCAAATGTGAGCTTAAAAAGGACACTATAAAAAAGATAGATGACTTATTTCAAAGTTTAGCAGCGGATATTGTTGCAAATGAAGGCAAAGGTATTTTCTATGCAAAAAACAAATTAGGATGGACCGATAAAATGGATTCAACTTTAAATTTACCGATTAAGATATTAAACTTAGATCCATTAGATGATTCAAAGGACAACCTCCTTATTGAAGATAGCAGCTTTAAAGAAACGGATTAGAGTTATTCGTGGCGGTCAAGGTGCTGGCAAAACAATAAGTATATTGATATTGTTAATTAATCATGCAAGTAGTCAATCTAATAAAGAGATATTAATACTTAGTGCTGAGTTAACTAAAATGAGATTAACAGTTATTAAAGACTTTGTTAAACTTATGAGGCTAATTGGCATTTACGATGAAAATAGATTTTTAGCTGGGACTTTATACCGATTCCCAAATGGTTCGTTTATTAAGTTTATAGGCTTAGACAAGTCCGATGTCGGTAAAGGTTTACGTTCCGATGTCGCATATTTTAATGAGGTTAATAAAATAGACTTTGAAAGTTACCGACAAGTAGCGTCACGTGCCGGTCAAGTCTATGCCGATTACAATCCCGATAGTGAATTTTATATTGACACCGATGTTATTAAAAGGGATGACTGCGACTTTCTGCAATTAACCTTTAAAGATAATGAATTGCTTTCTGAAAATGAACGTAATGAAATATTGATGTATCAAACAAATGGTTACAATGAGAACGGTACAATTAAAAATGAATATTGGGCTAACTTATGGAATGTTTACGGCTTAGGTAATATCGGTAATTTACAAGGGGTAGTATTTAACAATTGGGCTAAATGTGATTTAATACCAAATGATGCTGAATTTATTGCCTATGGTATGGACTGGGGGTTTACATCCGATCCAACTACTTTAACAGCTGTTTATAGATATGACGGTAATTTATATTTAGATGAACTGATTTACGAGACAGGGCTAACCAATAGCGACATTATAAAGAAACTAACTGAATTAGGGGTGCAAAGAAATCAAATGATAGTGGCAGATAGTGCTGAACCTAAAAGTATAGAGGATTTAAGACGGGCAGGCTTCAGAATTGAGGGTGCTAAAAAAGGACCTGATAGTATTCGTAACTCAATAGATACTTTACAGCAACAAAAGATATTCATAACTGCAAGGTCAACAAATTTTATTAAGGAGGCTTATAATTATAGATGGGCAACCGATAGCACTGGTAAAAATATAAATGTACCCGAAGATAAAAATAATCACTGCTTTATTGGTGAAACTTTAATTACTACAATTAACGGTTTAATTAGAATAGATAATATAAAAGTTGGTGATTTGGTTTTAACTTCAAATGGTTATAAAAAAGTGTTAAAAACTTTTAATAACGGAGTGCAACAAGTAAACAAATACACGATGCAATTAGATACTAATTTAGTATATTTATGTTCAACTAAAGAACATAAAATAAAAACTACTAAAGGATGGAAACAAATATCAAAATTGAAATCGGGGCAAATGGTTTACCAATGCAAAGATTTAACGGAAAAGAATATTACTTATACTCAAAAGAGCGTTATTTTTCTAAAGGTCGCAATAGACTTCATAAAGTTGTTTATGAATCAATTAATGGTAAAGTCCCTAAAGGTTATCAAATTCACCACAAAGACCATAACACTTGGAATAATAATATTGATAACTTGGAATGTGTTGAAGTCAATAAACATTTATCAATGCATATTAAAGAGCGTATCAAAAATAATCCTGAATGGTTTAAATCTTTTTACGAAAGGGGCATTGAATCCGCTAAAGAATGGCATAAATCAAATGAAGGGGCTGAGTGGCATAAACAACATGCTAAAAATTTCAATTTTGGTAAATTTGATTATGGTAAAATTCAATGTATTATTTGTAAAAATGAATTTAATAAAAAAACAAAACTACAAAGATTTTGCACAAACAAATGTAAATCTGAATTTAGAAGACAAAGCGGAGTTGATAACGAAAAAAGAAACTGCATTAAATGTTCAAATGAATTTATTATCAATAAATATACAAGAACAAGAACTTGTTCAGTTAAATGTAGGTGATAGTTATTTAGCTAATGTTTATGACTTTGAAGTAGAAGACGAACACGAATATTTTGCTAATGGTATATTGGTACATAATTGTTGGGATGCCGTTCGTTATGTAGCTTTAAACCGACTTAAGAAGTCAACATTCTTTATTCAATAAAATGTAAAAAACAAATAAAATGTTATATTAATACAATGAAAATACCAAAGAGATACGAAGATTTAACAGTTATTCAATTCCAACAATTAGAGGACTTGAAAACAAATACTTCATTAGACAACTTAGATAAAGCTGTTTTAAGGCTATCTATCTTAAGTGGTAAATCAGTTAAAGAGATTGAAGATTTAAGCCCTACAAAGGTATATGATGTGTTAATGGATGCTATCTATTTAACTATTCCTATCACTCAAATTGTAACACCTGAAAATATAACATTAGGTGGGATTAAGTTTAGATACATTAAAGAAATTCATGAGTATAATATTGCACAGGAAAAGGATTGGAAAGAAACTATCAAAAACTTTGATAACAATTACTTTAAATGTTTACCTGAACTTATGGCAATTTGCCATCAAGAGTATGAAAACGGTAAATGGTTATATAACTCAGACAACCACCAACGAAACGTAGAGTTATTTAAACAATCTAAACTTAGCGAATCACTTGGGGCTGTTTTTTTTTATTCCAATTGTTTCAAAAGTTACACAGAAATTATAGCAGCTTGTTTGGCGGAAGCAACCAAAACAATACAGGAAGCCAATCAGATGATGTCGGAAGATTTAGAGTTTCAGACTTTTTTGAAAGGTGGGGATGGGAATACAATGTAGGTTTAGTTGTTAAAGATACTAACCTAAATGAAGATAATATTTTTGAATGGTCGGTAATTAGATTTTATAACAAGCTGGCATATTTAAAGGACAAAGGTAAATTTGAAATAGCATTGAATGGCAATAGATAAAGAGATAATAGCATTATTAAATGAGTTTGGATTAAGTTTAACTATTGATACTAAAAGCAATTTAAGAAAACGAATTAATGAACGTGCTGCAAAAACTTTATCTAAATCTAAATTTAAAGATAAAAGTGTTAAAAATGTTCAAAGTAGATTAGAAGCAAGCGTTAAGGCTAATGAGGTTAAATATACAAGTGGTGGTTTATTATTTACCTTAACAATGAATGACTATTGGGATGTTGTTAATAGTGGTCGTAAAGCAAATAGTGTAAGTTCGGAAGGTCAAAGTAAAATAGAAGAATGGAGTTCAACAAGGGGAGTTGCTCAAAAAATAAGAGTTAGCGATTTAGAATTACGCAAAGAAAAACAAAGTAAATCAAAACGTAAAAGTGAATTAAAGAAATTAAAATTAATGCCGTTTGAACAAGCAAAGAAAGCGGCGGCATTTTTAATAGCACGAAAATTAAAAAATAATCGTTTAGACCCTACTCACTTTTTTGACGAAATTATAAAAGACGGTCGTATCGAGCAACTAAAAGAGGACATAGCAAAATTAATGAAAACAGAAATAACAATAGATATTCAACAAGCAGTAAAGTAATGGCAGTAACACTATACCAACAACCTCAAGTATTAACACCGGCTTATAACAGTCAAGTGTTTACAGCCTTATCTAATCAAATTGCAATAGCTGATTTTAAATATATTGTTAAGGTTACTATTAATGGAATTGATTATCGTAAAGAATATTTACAGCGTCCGGATGGGTGGTTAGTTGTTGACGTTAAAGAATGGGTACAGAATTTCATTGAACATTATTTTAATCCTGCATTAAGTTTAGCAAGTCCAATTGAGGTAGCGACTAACAAGTCAATTAAAGTCGATGTTACATTTGAAGAGTATTATTCAGCTGCCCCACATGCTGGCAGTACTTATACTTACTATGCCTTTGATGCTTGTTTAACTGACGAAGATTTTAGAGTTTACAATTACCAAGATTATATATTTAATTATACACCTGGCAAACTATTCTTATCAAAAACAAATGCAACTATCACGCCCGATAATCGTTTTGTTTTAGGTCAGGATTTATGGTTACACTTTATTGATAATACTTATTCAGCGGATATTAATAGTATTACTATTGAATTATTAAGAGGCGCATCGGTTATTGACAATGTTAATATAGCAGCGTTACCAATGTCAACTATTACATATCCAATTTACGCATTAAGAATAAATAGCACAATGTTTTTAACTGCAATACCTCAAGTAGGTGACGTGGTTAGAATTTCATTTAGTGGACTTTATTCAAGTATCTTAAGATACTCAATTACGATTAAAGACATTTGCACAAAATACACAGATAATATTTTATATTATTTAGATAGAGATGGGAACGTTTTATATTTTCACTTTGACAAAATATCTAAAAACACATTTAGTAAAAAAACAAACAATGTTACTTTAAATGCTGACCGATTAAATACAACAACGGGAGTGTATGGCTCAAATACATGGGACAGAGAAGACCACACAATAAGCACATCTATTGAATCAACTGTATTATTAAACACTGATTGGATTACAGAAGAGCAAAGCAAACAATTAAACGATTTATGGTCAAGTCCACAGGTTTGGTTATGGGACGGTATTAAACTAATAGCCGTTAACTCACCTAGTGGTACATACGAAGAGTATAAGAGTGCAAATGAATCATTAGTTAACTATACGGTTACTTTGAATTTAGGTACAGTAGAAACAAGACAAAGAGGTATCTAATGGTAAGAACAGAACTATACATAAATGGCGCAAATGGTACGGATGGATATTTAAGTTTTCCATTTGGGGTTAATATACCTGTTAGCATAAATTTTAATTTAGCGGATGTAAGAAATCCCGAACAACGTAAAGCATCACGAAGTCAAACTATTAATTTATTAGGAACGAATGAGGTCAATAAGTTATTTGAGAATCTATTTGAGGTAAATGTAGTTACTCAATATTTCAATAAGAATTTAAAAACACCTGTTAGATATTTAGTTGACGGTTTAGAAAACTTTACAGGCGACATGCAATTGATTAAAATCAATATTAAGCCGGATAACTCTATTGTTTATGAGTGTTCAATTATTGGTGAGGGAGGTTCTTTGTTTGTTGACATTGGCGAAAAGTTAATAGTTGGTAATACAGATAGTACAGAAGATTTAGATTTTAGCGACTACGATCATAACTATACAATGGCTAATCAAATAGCGTCACGTACAACTTATTTAGGTACTGGTTTAGGTTATGCTTATCCGTTTATTGATAGAGGTACAAATGGTGGTAGTGGTACTGTTTGGAATGTAAAGGATTTTTTACCTTGCTTTTCGATTTACGAATACGTTAAAAAGATTATTGAAAATACAGGACGTACATTTACTTCGACATTTTTAGAAAGTAGTTTTTTTAAGCATTTATATTGCTATCCTAATTTTTCAACAATAGCGTTAACAGCCGCTCAATTATCAGATAGGCAATTATACGTAGGTACAAATACAGATGAGGTATTAGTATATAATCCTAATTATACTAACAATACTTATCCTAATGAAACATTAGCACAGGGTTTTTTCGATAATGGTAATCAAAATTATGGAGGTACAGTTGTTATTGCTAACAATGGTCAATACAATGTAGCAGCATCTAATCATATTAAGCTAAAATTTACACATACGAATCCATTAGTTGTTAAGGCATCAATAAGTAATTTTCACGGATTAAGAATAAGAAAGTCGGCAAATAGTGGGGTGAGTTGGTTTGATATTGCAGCAATGAGTTTGTCAGGTTTAATACCTAATAATGGAACGAATTATTTTAATAAAAATGTAGATTATTTTCAAAACTTTGAAACGGCAAGTGGACCATATCCATTATCAGTTGGTGACTATTTAGGAACTCAATCATATTTCGAGTTTGGTAATGTTATTTATTATGATGCGTCAAATAATGTAATATCCGGACCAGGAAGCGGCACAGGAACGGTTACATTTACTAAATTAAGCGGTGCTGGTAAGACATCATTTTATATGCTTGCTACGTCTAAGGATGTATCGGAAGGCGATTTAATGTACACTAACAAAGCCTTACCAACTAAAATAAAACAAAAGGAATTTCTAACATCAATATTCAAAGCATTCAATTTATTTGTTGAGCCGAATCCTGAAGATGAAAACGATTTAATAATCGAGCCGTTTGATGAATTTTATAATACAACGGATGTAATTGATTATGAAAATAGGACTGACTTAAATAAAGACCAAACTATTAACCCTAATCTATTAGAGGGCAAACGTTACATTTATTCTTATAAAGAGGACAAAGATTATTATAATGATTTGTATAAAAAGACATATAATGAAGTTTTTGGTACAGAACAAATTGATGTAGATAATGATTTTATAAAGTCAGATAAAAAAACCGAGTTAATATTTTCAGCAACTCCATTAGTTGCAAACTATGATTTAGGTATAGCAATGCCGCAAATTTACACTTTAGACGGTGTTACTAAAAAGACTATTGCTGCTAATATACGTTTGATTTATTGTGATGTTAAAACAAGCCCTAATCCTTATACATACAAACAAAGCGGATTAACTGACTTAATAACGAATGAATATTTGCATGGCGGTATGGAAGATGACGCTTTAAATCCAACTGTATCTTTAATGTTTGGTCCAGCAAAGGAATTTTATTATAGTTACATAAATGCTTACTTTACAAGTAACACACTTTATAACGCTTACCATAAACAATATGTAGCTAATCTAATTGATAAAGACGGAAAATTTGTTACAAAATATTTATGGTTAACTCCAAAAGATATTAATCAATTTTCGTTTAGAAACCGTTTATTTATTGACGGCGCTTACTACATTGTAAATAAGATTGAGAATTACACACCATTAGACCAAACGTCTACAAAAGTTGAGTTAATTAAATTGCTTAAGTCAGAGGTATTTGTCCCTGAACAATTCTTAATAAGTGATAGCCCTATTAATGCTGGCAATGGTGTGGCTACTGCAAGGTTAAATAGTTCTTTAAACGTTGGTACTAATATCCAAAACAGAGGTACTAATTGTTTGGCAGTTGGTGAAAATATTGTTATACCCGAATCATGCAATAACTTAATTGTATTTGGTAGTAACATAACAGCCGATGAAAATAGTACAGGCTTAATTTTAGGATATAAAAGTTATATTGCTTTGATTACTCAAAGTGGAACGGATGCCCCAACTGCTATTGTTTTAAATAATACATTAGGCGATGTTACATTTGCTTATTTTTCAACTGGTGTTTATAAAATAGAATCAATAAGTGATTTATTCACGTTAGATAAAACATTTTTAAATATAGCAAATTCAAACACTATTAACAGAACGGGATTAACAGGCTTAGTTATCAATTCTTATAATGCAGCTGGCACGCTTGCAAATGGTTTATTAAACAATACATCAATAGAAATTAGAGTTTACAATTAATTATGATAGAGAAAATAGAATACTTAGAATCAATGATGTGTAACAAGCCGAGCCAAATTATATTAGATGGTTTAGCTTGCATTCATTTATCAATTAACATAGCAGCAACGGGAAACACAGACCTAATTAACGCACTACAAAATGGCAGATAATAACGTAGCCTTTAAGGTACAAGTAGACGGTGTCGAGCAATCTATAAAATCAGTTAAAGATTTAAAGTCAGCAATAACAGCTTTACAAAATGAAGCTGAAAGTTCCGATATAGGTAGTGAGCAATACAAAAATGCTATTGAGCAACTTGAGTTATTAAATGATAAATTAAAAAGTGTTTCACAAACTGAAAAGCAAACTGCAAAAGCTACTGAAGATTTAGCAAAGGCAGAAAAAGAAGCCACTAAAGAAACACAGGATTTAAGAAAGCAATTTGAAGTTTTAGAAGACGAACTATTTTTATTAGCTGGTCAAGGAAAACAAAATACAAAGCAATTTAAAGATTTAACAGTTGAGGCTGCTAAATTAAATAAGAAAATAGATGAAGTAAACAGTTCTTTAGGTGGCAACGAAACCGAAAGGGCTGCAATGGGTTTTAGTAAGCTAAAAGACGGCTTAATGAACTTAGACTTTAAATCTGTAAAAGAAGGCTTAAATGGAATTAAAACAGCATTAGCAGCGACAGGAGTTATGTTAATCGTTATGGCAGTTAGTTACTTAGTTGCTAATTTTGACGAACTTAGTAAAGGTAGTGGATTACTTGCAAAGGCTTTACAATTTGTAGGCTCAATAATTAAGGTAGTTACTGACGGAATAATGTGGTTAACTGATAATTTAGGTTTAACAAATTCGGCATTAGACGCAATGGGTGACGCTACGGTTGAGAATGCTAATAAAGCAAAGGAAGCATTAGCAGGTCAAACTGCAGAGTATGATAGACAAATTGCGGCGGCAAAGGCAGCTGGTAAAAGTACAATTGATTTAGAAATAGCAAAGCAAGCGGCTATTATTGAAACTAATAAAGCATTGATTGAGCAAACAATTGCGTATGTTAAGCAAGGCGGCACATTAGATGAAGAGAAAAAGAAACTATTAACCGAGCAATTAAATACAATTAAGGGAGCAGTTGCAAGTCAAAATTTAGTTGTAACAACTGCAGAAAAGGAAAAGAACGATAAGTTAAAAACATTAAGTGACGAAAATAAAGCGGCTAATTTAGCAGCTATAAAAGCTATTGAAGATGCAAAAGTAGCGGCTATAAAAGATGAAGAGTTAAGAGCATTTGCAAAAGAAGTATTAGATAATGAACGTAGAATAAAAGATATTGCAGCAAGCAAAGCAAGTAACGATTTAAAGAACCAACAATTAGAAGCTAATGAAGTTTTATTTCAAGACAATTTAATTAAAATAAATGAAGATGGTGCAGCTAAAAGAAAAGCTATTGAAGACAAAGCAATAGCAGATAAAGCAAATGCAGACGCAAAGGCATTAGCTGATAGAAAAATTGTGGTAGATGCTGAGAACGCTGAGAAAATGGCAGCGGCTGAATTGGCGGTATTAAAAGACCAAACAGACCAAGCCGCATTATTAGCACAATTACAAGTTAAAAGAGATATAGCGTTACAAGACGCTACATTAACTGCAAGTCAAAAACTACTTATTGAGCAACAATATGCAAATGATGTTGACGCTATAAATAAAGCGTCTAATGATAAAAAGAAAGCGGATGAAAGCGCAGCCGTTAACGGTAGTTTACAATTAGCTACTCAATCACTTGCGGCAACTCAACAACTAACTGATTTATTCTTTGACTATAAAAAGAAAGGTTTACAAAAAGGTAGTAAAGAAGAAATTAAGGCAGCTGAAAACCAATTTAAAGTTAACAAGGCTTTACAGATTGCGAATGCTGTTGTTAGTGGTATTCAAGGTGTAATGGCAGCGTATAGTTCAGGTTCTGCTATTCCTATTATTGGTGCTGTTGCTGGTCCAGCATTTGCTATATTAGCTGGTATTTCTGCGGCTGCTAATATTGCTAAAATTGCATCTGCTAAATTTAATCCTGGTACAACATCCGCACCTTCAAGTGTTGGAGATACAGGTGGAGCTGCTCCCGTAATACCCGCACCACCAACAATTTCAACCCCCGAAAATAACACAAACAAAACTACTTCATTTGATGAAACAGGGAAAAATCTAAATGCACCAACAACGGTTACACCAACAATCAAAGTAACAGCAACTGTCGGAGTGGATGAAATTTCAGCTAAAAAAGATAGAGTAGACGTATTAGAAAATCAATCAACTTTTAAATAAAAAAACAAATGGAAAATAAATTACCAATTTACTACGCAACAATTAATACTAATCTAACAGGCTTAGAATTAAAAGAGCAAGGGATACAGAATTTGGCGCTTGTTGACGGTCCCGCTATGCTTACATCGTGGCTTATGTTTAACGAACAAAAACCTTATGAGTTTAAAATGGCATTGCAAGAAGAGCAAAGAATAATAACAGCGCCCGTTATAGTTGCTGACTTGCCTATTTATCGTAAAGTAGTTAATAATGGAATAGAAGAGGAATTTTATGTAGTGTATAAAAAGGAAACCAATATGCAAATACTAC
>Ga0209134_10000469_pt1 | contig 10632 bp, 7 predicted proteins | sample LauGreSp1BDMLBSN_2_FD_187566 | JGI IMG/M metagenome (GOLD analysis project Ga0209134, IMG submission 187566) | Freshwater lake microbial communities from Lake Michigan, USA - Sp13.BD.MLB.SN (SPAdes) (version 2) | ecosystem: Environmental > Aquatic > Freshwater > Lake | place: Lake Michigan, USA... | reverse complement strand
CCGAACGCTGAATTGGGTCACTTGGAAATTAACGGAGTCGACTACGAGACCATGGCGTCATTTGCAGCCAAAGAGCGTGAAAATCTATCCTGGAAACAGTGGGCTGCCAGACTTCAGGTTTACTACGCGACCCTCGAGAAACTCTTCAGCCCGGACTTGATAATCGTTGGCGGTGGAGTATCAAAGCAACACGAGGAATTCTTGCCGCTACTGAAACTAAACGCAGCCATCGAGCCAGCAGTCAAGCGCAACAATGCCGGCATTTTGGGCGCTGCTTCACTGGCCTGGAAATATCGTCCAGAGCCGAAAATCGCAAAGTAGGCAAACTTCCGCAAGTAACTTGCGGAGCGGTTTAGTGGATGGGCCAGCTATTACGCCGGGTTCTGTTCCTATTTCTAGGTGACGATCATCTATCTAGTGACGCCGTTACCGACGCCCTCATGCGGCCTACCCGAGAACTTGAGCGAGCAGCTCTAAGCGTTCTCTGTCTGACCTTGCTCCAAGCGAGGTTTACCTAGCCGAAGCGCTCACACGCCTCGCTGGTGGTCTCTTACACCACCGTTTCACCCTTACCGCTTACGCGGCGGTTTACTCTCTGTTGCACTTTCTCGCGGGTTGCCCCGGGTGGCTGTTAGCCACCGCCTTGCTCTTTGGAGCCCGGACGTTCCTCAACATTGCTGTCGCGATCGCCTTGCCGACCCATCCGTGAATAAGAATACCCGAGCCGGCCGATTAACTGGAGCCTACAGATGCGAGGTGGCGTTCAGCGTTACTAGTTCGGCTGCATCGTCACCCCAGAAACGAATGATGGTGATCGAACAGGGCGCAATTTGAGGCCGCCAATAAACTGCCTCATTTGCATCTAAGCCGGCTTTGATAAACCCACGGATGGGCATCACGTGGGATACAACGACCACTGTTTTACCCTTGTGCTCTTCAAGGATCTCGCGTCTGCCAAGCTGAACGCGCGCGTCAAAATCATCCAGAGATTCCCCATTTGGCGGAGCGATGGTCCAGGAGCCCCTCCAGTCGGCCATTTCTTTCGGCCACTTTTCGGCGACCTCATCATTGGTAAATCCATCCCAATCGCCAAAGGATATCTCTGCAATATTCTCGTTGGTTGTCACTCCAACGGACAGAGAGTTAGCAATGATATTTGCTGTTTCCTGGGTGCGTCTAATCGGCGAGGCAACCACTGCTGACACTGGCGAAAGGAAAGACCAAGGGCCTGTCAAGCCAATTTGCTGAACCGCTTTGGCGGCCGCCTCGGCATCTTTACGACCTAGCTCCGACAGTCCGGGATTCTCCCCGACTCTTCCTGAGATTCTTTTGGACTCAGTGAGATGTGTGCGTCCGTGGCGAACCAAAATAACTGTGGTCAATTCTGCGGTAACCCGGTCTGGAGCACGAACGGAACTGGGCATGTTTTGGTTAAATTCTGCAACCGGAGCCTTGACTCCCTCTGCTGAAATCTCACGAGTGCTGTCTTCGCGCTCATCCATGGCCTTGTTTGCCAACGCGTCAGCTCTTGAATTTTCTTCGCGCGGAATCCACTGCCAGCGAATCTGTTTTCCTCTAGCAATTGCCTGGACCTCGGCCCCCAACTGAATCATGTCGGGGTGCTTGATCTTCCAGCGTCCAGCCATCTGCTCGATGACGAGCTTCGAATCCATCCGAACGAGTACGCGGGCCTCTTGATTTAGGTTGAAGGCTGCCTCGAGACCTGCCTTTAGCGCTAGATATTCGGCAACATTATTGGTCGCAACACCGATAAAGCGAGCCACCTCAACAAGAATTGCTCCGGTGTCGGCGTCAATAACGACCGCCCCAGAACCGGCCAATCCGGGGTTGCCACGAGACCCACCGTCGGCCTCAATGATTAGATTCTGCGGAGCATTCATCGAACGAGAATTGCCTGGCAGTCTGGACAGGTGGCAATCTCATCGCGAGCGAGGTTGGCAATTTCGTTGTAGGCAGTTGCCCCAAGCGTTATGCGGCAAGCTCCACATTCGCGACCCATTAGCTTTCCGGCTGGAACACCACGGGTTGCCTTCTTTTCATATAGTTCAAGAAGTTCAGCTGGGATGCTGGTCGCCTGCTTAGCGCGGGCTTGAACTGTGAGATCAAGTCCGGAGCGCAGTTTCATGATTGCCGCTTCGTTTTCGGCCTCAAGTTTTGCGAGTCGGGTCTCAAGTTCGGTTTTTTGCTCCAACACCGCAGCGAAGGCCGCAGCAGCTGAGTCTTTGCGCTCTAGAACCTCAAGTTCAAAATCTTCCAAATCTGATTTGCGCTTCGCCAGAGTAGCGAGCTCAGACTGAATAGCCTGAGCGTCTTTGGAAGATTGAGTTTGATTCAACCGTTCGTCATCGCGCTTGATGCGCTGTTCCACCAAATGCAAATCGGTTTCGGCTCGAGAGATTTCCAATTCAACGGTGTCTAGTTCGTTTCGAGAGGTAATCAGCGCTGCTGCAAAGTCTCGCTGTTCGGCGCGAAGCGTTGAGAAAGCTGATTCGGTGACTAGCGCGCCAATTGCTGCTTTGGTGCGACTAATCTCAGCGTCTAGGGTTGCCAGACTTAGTAGGTCGGCTTGTTGAGCTTCTGTTGCCTTCATTAAGTACTCTCTTTAGTTTTACAAACGTTTACTACTGATTTACTACAAAATCCCAGGGGTCGGTTCGAAGATGACTCACGACAAATTGAACCTTGTCGAAGCGCTTTGCCAGTTGAGCGGCAGCTACTTCTAGCCAGAGCCACTCCCCTGCCCAGTGTGCCACATCGATGAAGGCCGGGCCACCCGAAGCCAGTTGGGACAGCTCTCGCGCCTCTTGAACTGGATGATGGCGAAGGTCTGACGTGAGATAGACATCAACACCTGCATCGATTGCAGCATCAATAAAACTGTCGCCAGCCCCGCCGCAAACTGCTACTCGCTGAATAACTTGATCGAAATCGCCAGACACGCGAATGCCACTGGCCGTTGATGGAAGAATTCTGGCGGCAAGTCTCGCGAAATTGCCGAGTGTTACCGGCGAGTCAAGAAGACCAATGCGACCATGTCCTTCGCCCGGGTTTAGCGTCGGAACCAAAGGTGTCAAAGAACCCAACCCGAGTGCCCTCGCTAACACGTCTGAGACACCCGACTCAACAATATCCGCATTAGTGTGCGCGCCATAAATGGCAATGTTGGAGCGAATGCAGCGCGCAAGAATAGAGCCCTTTGAAGTCGATTCACTTATGGTCTTGACCCCCTTCAGAAGAAGTGGGTGGTGAGACAACACCAAGTCGAAGCCACCATCCTCGGCCTCGGCAATAATGTCGTGAGTAACGTCAACGGTGAGGAGAACACGAGTTACTGGCTGACCGAGAGAACCGGAAACTAAGCCCGGTGCGTCCCAGTCCTCGGCCCCGGATAGAGGCCAGAGTTCCTCAAAAACCCGGATTAATTCGTTCAGAGATTCACTCATGCTTACTCAGCGAACCCAAAGATGTCTTTGAGGTCATTTTTACGAGCCTCAATTGAGAGCACCTCGGCCTCCTGCTTTTTGATGCGAGGTATCCCCGCAATCACAGGCAACAGTAGTCCGATTGCAAAGGCAATGACCACACCGAAAGAACTTGCCACCCAAAAGCCAGGGTTGGCGCTTAGGTCGAGCAGGTAGCCCTGCCAGAAGAACTCTTGAGGGCTAGCTTGAATGAGCCCAAAGCCAATGGCAACCGCAATCAACCAACCGCCAAGATTAACCCAGTTGAATTGTTTGTAGAAGCCGTAACTTCGGGTTAGGGAAACCTCGTGGTAGGCGATTCTCCGGATTAGAACATCGGAAACAAAAACGCCTGCCCAGGCCCCGATTGGCACGGAGAGAGTTAGCGAGTACCCCGCAAAATTGAACCAAAAACCTTCTGACCCGAGGTGCAAGCTGGCTAGAACTGCTGCGACTAAAACCACCAACCCGAGAACTGGCTGCAAAATAACAGGTCGAATCTTGATGTTAATCGAGTGGGCTGTCAGGCTCGTCGAATAAAGGGCCATAGCCAGAACGACGATGAGACTTGCCGCCAGGGATGCCAGAACAACCCAGTACAGAATTGGACCTAGCTGGGAGGCCAGCGCAACGGCAAAGTTAGACGAGATACTGAAATTTGTTGAGCCAAATAGGGCCAAAGCGAAGACGCCGATCAGCGACGGAACAACCGCCAATGACAGAAAACCCCAGGCCACAACTTTGATTCCAAGAGCGTTTACCGGTAATTTGCGAGCGAAATCAGCACCGGTGCCGGCCCAGGTGAGGCCAAAAACGCTGAAGATAATGATTGCTGCCGAGAAGGCATCGAGCCAAGACCCTTCAGGCTGCGCAGCCAGAGTTTCGCCTGAAATTGATGAAACGTTGGAAACGAAAATCACCAGAAAAACTAGGACACCGAATGCGCCCACGTACTTCTGTGCAGTGAACAAAACGTGGCCTCCGAAAATAGCTAGAGCCACTGCCGCAATCACAATCGTGATTGTTACGAAGAGCCCCACTAGACCGAGCGGGCTAGCGACTAACTCAACGACTGATTCGAGAGATGCGGGCTCAGTTGTTGAATTCGAGAAGGTGAACATTGCAAACGCACCGACACACAGCAAAGTAAACACTCTGGCAACCAGAAGAAATGTGGCCGGAAAATAATTGCCAACAACACCGAATGCGGCCCGAGATAACAAAACGGTTGGTAGCCCGCTCCGCTTGCCGGCAAGAGCACCGATGGCAATGACCGCAGCCGATACGAAAACTGCCAACACCAATGAGATTGCTGATTGGGCAAATGAAATCTCTAGTGAGTTGAGGTAGGCGGCCGCGCCAAATGGCAGAACCGAACCGGTCAGAGCTAGCCAAGCCCAGAATTGAAAACTTGCTCGTCCGGTTCTAGCAAACTTCGGAGTTGACCCCAGGGACGCAGATTCATCAAAAGAGAGCGAAACTGGCGACGGCTTCGACTGCGGTGCTAGTTGCTCAACCGGCTGAGCAACTGAAGCTCGACTAACCGCGATTGCTGGCACTGGCTCTGCCAAAGTTTCAGGAAGGCGCGCGTGAGCCGCTTCCTCTAGCGCAGTGAATTCTTCTTCAGCACCATAGACATCATCGATGCTTGCCATCGGCTGCTCTGCTGCAGCGCGGTCTGCTGCGAGTAACAGTTCAAAAGCATCGAGATCGAATGGCTCATCGATCGAAGGAGCGTGCTCGACCAACTCAGGTTGCTGCTCTAAAGACTCCAGTTCAACCGGTGGCAGACCCTGTCTTGCACGCAAGACATTTTCAATCGCAGCCAGAGCCTCGGGGGTACCGATTGATTCCAGGTGGAGCCGCCAATTCTGAAACGCGACCTTATCTTCTTCGCGAAGAGCCGACTGGGTGTCAAGCAACCACATTGCGGCCTCAATGCCCTCTTGGTCTGCCTTTGCGCTTCCAAGAGCTTCCTGAAGCTCGGCGTCGGTCATTGCCTGAGGGGAGGGAGGGTTGAAGGGTATCGAATCCATAGGGAAATACTAATGCCGAGGTGCATAAGCACCTCGGCATTAGTGATACGTGTAGCTATTTGTGGGCCCTACCGGGCTCGAACCGATGACATCCACGGTGTAAACGTGGCGCTCTACCAACTGAGCTAAAGGCCCCTCTTTCGAGGGATGCGGTAAACCGCAACGTCAAAAGAATACCCCATGTGAAAGGTTTGTGCGAACTAGAGGCTCGCGAGTGCCTTGTCATACTCGTCGAGGCTGCGCGCTTGGCCCGGTGCAGTCACAAACTTTGCCACCAAATCGCCATCCTTGTTGATCACGAACGTAGCCCGGTTCGCAAAGCCGTTCTCTTCAAGGAAGACACCGTATTGCTTGGCAACGCCACCGTGAGGCCAGAAGTCTGCAAGGACTGAGAACTTGTAGCCTTCGTGCTCGGCGAACTGTTTCTGCACAAACTTCGAGTCGACCGAAATGGCTAGCAATTCAACGTTCTCATTATCAAACTTGGCAAAGTTATCGCGTAGCTCGCAAAGCTCACCGGTGCAGATACCCGAGAACGAAAGTGGATAAAACACCATTACAACTGGCTTTACACCCCTGAAATCACTTAGTTTGACTGTCTCGCCGAACTGATTTGAAAGCTCAAAATCTGGCGCCTGGTCTCCGATGATTAGTGACATTTGTCTTCTCCTTATAAAAAAAGTTCGGTTTCGCTCTTATGGAACTAGGAAACCATACAAATACTTCCGGTCGACAACATAAACTCGTAGGGGCTTTACCAAAGTCACTTGAATCTTTGTCCATCCCCCACGAAAGAGGATGTCGGTGTCGATTAACAACCAGGACGCTTACGCGGTCAGCAACCCAGACCAAGACCCACAAGAAACCAGCGAGTGGCTTGAGTCGCTCGACGCCGTTGCCAGAGTGCACGGTCGAGGAAGAGCTCGAGAGATCATGCTCAACCTTCTGCGTCGCTCTCACGAGTTGCAGCTCAATGTTCCTATGGTTCAAACCACTGACTACCTAAACACAATCGCTCCAGAGAACGAGCCTGAGTTTCCTGGTGACGAGAAGGTAGAACGCACCTACCGCGCTTGGATGCGCTGGAATGCTGCCATGCTCGTGCACCGAGCCCAGAGACCAGGCGTGGGCGTCGGCGGTCACATCTCGACTTTTGCATCTTCTGCTTCGCTATACGAAGTTGGATTCAACCACTTCTTCAAGGGTCAGGACCACGTTTCGGGTGGAGACCAGATCTTCGTTCAGGGTCACGCCTCACCAGGCCCTTACGCACGCGCTTTCCTAGAGGGACGCCTCTCGGCAAATCAACTGGATGGTTTCCGTCAGGAAAAGTCGCATGCCGGTGGCGGACTTTCTTCTTACCCACACCCACGTCTGATGCCAGACTTCTGGCAGTTTCCAACAGTCTCAATGGGCATCGGCCCAATCAACGCTATTTATCAAGCGCAGGCCAACCGCTACCTTGAGGGACGTGGCCTGAAAGACACCTCTCAGCAGCATGTCTGGGCTTTTCTTGGCGATGGCGAAATGGATGAAGTCGAGAGTCGTGGTGCTCTCCAGCTAGCCGCTAACGACAAACTCGACAATCTGACCTTCGTGGTCAACTGCAACCTCCAGCGTCTCGACGGTCCAGTTCGTGGCAATGGCAAAATCATCCAGGAATTGGAAAGCTTCTTCAGAGGTGCCGGCTGGAACGTAATTAAGGTTGTTTGGGGTCGCGAGTGGGACACACTTCTTGCCAACGACACCGAGGGCGCTCTTGTTGACTTGATGAACAAGACTCCCGACGGCGACTACCAGACCTACAAGACCGAAGATGGCGCGTTTGTGCGCGAGAACTTCTTTGGCCGAGACCCTCGCACACTCAAGCTCGTCGAGCACATGACCGATGACGAAGTTTGGGGACTGAAGCGCGGTGGCCACGATTACCGCAAGGTATATGCCGCCTACAAGGCTGCACTTGAGCACAAGGGTCGACCAACCGTAATTCTTGCAAAGACCATCAAGGGCTTCACCCTCGGCAAATCCTTCGAAGGCCGCAACGCTACTCACCAGATGAAGAAACTAACTCTCGACAACCTCAAGGGTTTCCGTGACGAACTTCGAATTCCGATCACCGATGCGCAGCTGGAAGAAAACCCATACCAGCCTCCTTATTTCCACCCTGGTCAAGACGCACCAGAAATCCAATACATGCACGACCGTCGTCGCGAACTCGGTGGCTACCTCCCTGAGCGCCGCAGCAAGTACGTAGACTTCAAACTTCCTGAAGAGGGCACCTATAAGGTTGCCCGCGGCGGCTCGGGCACTCAAGAAATCGCAACAACAATGGCTTTTGTTCGCCTCATGAAAGATCTCTTGAGGTCTCCAGAGTTCGGTGAGCGCGTTGTTCCGATCATCCCGGATGAAGCTCGCACCTTCGGAATGGATGCCTTCTTCCCTACCGCAAAGATTTACAACCCAAACGGCCAGCACTACATGTCGGTTGACCGCGAGCAGCTTCTTTCGTACAAGGAAAGCGACGCTGGTCAGATTCTTCACACCGGAATTAACGAGGCGGGATCGGTCGCAGGCTTCACCGCAATTGCAACCAGCTATGCAACTCAGGGCCAGCCGCTAATCCCGTTCTACGTGTTCTACTCAATGTTCGGTTTCCAGAGAACAGCCGACTCGATCTGGGCGGCGACCGACCAGTTGTCACGCGGATTCATGATTGGCGCCACCGCAGGAAGAACCACACTCACCGGCGAAGGTCTGCAGCACGCCGACGGACACTCACCATTGATTGCCTCGACCAACACCGGGGTCCTCAGCTACGACCCGGCCTACGGTTATGAGATTGCACACATCATTCGCGCGGGAATCGAGCGCATGTATGGTGGCGGTCACGTTGACCCGAACGTCATTTACTACATCACCGTTTACAACGAGCCTTACGTGCAACCGGCCGAACCAGAAAATGTCGACATCGATGGACTTCTTCGCGGAATTCACAAGGTCAGCACGAACAACTTCGAAGGTCGCAAGGCTCAAATCCTTGCTTCCGGCGTAGCTGTTCAGTGGGCATTCGAGGCGCAGAAGCTTCTTCAAGAAGATTGGGGCGTGTCTGCCGACGTTTGGTCGGTAACCTCATGGACCGAACTTCGTCGCGATGGCCTAGCCCGCGACGAGCACAAGTTCTTGAACCCAAACGAGAATGTGGGCGACGCCTACATAACCGATAAGTTGTCTGGCTCGCAAGGACCATTCCTCGGCGTGAGCGACTTCATGCACGCAGTTCAGGACCAGATTCGTCCTTGGGTTCCAGGCGATTATGCAACCTTGGGCGCGGATGGCTTTGGCTTCTCCGACACACGTGCAGCCGCACGTCGCGCCTTCAAGATTGATGGCCCTTCCATTGTCGTTCGGGTACTTGAGCAGCTCGTAGCTCGCGGTGAAATGGATGCCAACGTTCCTCAGATGGCAATCGACCGCTACCAACTGCACAATGTTGCAGCAGGAACATCTGGGTCTGCCGGTGGAGAGAACTAAACAAGAAACGCTTGACTGGCTGAAGTCGATCTCTGGAGAGCTGGCCACCACCACCCTTCAGAGACTTGACGAATTGCTGCCCTGGTATAAGGACATGCCTCCGGCAAGACGTTCTGCTGTTGGACTCGTTGCACAAGCTGGCATCACCTCGTTCTTGGCTTGGTATAAAAACCCAAAGTCGCAGCCCTGGGTTGCAGCCGATGTTTTTAGCACGGCTCCAAGTGAACTTCTTAGATCAATTTCGCTTCAAGAAACGCTTCAACTCATTCGCGTTGTGGTGCAGGTCGTCGAAGACCGGGTGATTTCTGAGGATGGCGCCCTACGGGAAGCCGTGCTTCTCTATTCTCGAGAGATTGCATTCTCGGCAGCCGATGTTTATGCCAAGGCCGCCGAGGCTCGAGGCTTGTGGGATGCGAGACTCGAGGCCCTGGTCGTTGACTCTATCCTCAGTGGTGAAAATGAAGAGGAACTGTCCTCTCGAATTGCAGCCCTTGGCTGGCGTGCCCGTGGAGCCGTTGCGGTTCTAGTTGGCACCGCTACCGAACCAGTGGATCAGGATGCGCTTCGCAGGATTGCCCGCAAGAATCGCGCGGATGTTCTCATCGGGGTGCACGGAAACCGCCTAATCGTTGTTCTCGGCAGAGTCGAATTTGAGGGGCGCGAATCAGCCCCATCATTCAGCTCGCTAACCAGCATGCTCGACTCTCAATTTGGCCCTGGCGCTCTGGTTCTTGGCCCTGAGGTGCCTACTGTGGCCGAAGCTAATCGGTCTGCAAGGGCAGCGCTGGCGGGATTTGCGGTAGTCAAGGCTTGGAAGAGCGCACCTAGACCAATCGGCGCCGATGACTTGCTGGCAGAGCGAGCCCTGGCTGGCGACATGCTTGCAAAGACGACGCTGCTCGATCGAATCTACCGACCACTCTCCCTCAACTCACCCGAACTGCTAGAAACGTTAGCCACCTACCTAGACACTGGCAGGTCACTCGAGGCCACAGCCCGAGAGCTTTTTGTTCACCCAAATACGGTTCGATACCGGCTAAAAAGAATTAGTGAAGTTATTGGCTGGGATGCAACCGGTGCTCGCGAAGCATTCGTTTTGCAGGTGGCGATGGTTTTGGGTTCAATGAGTGAATTAGAAAATAGAAAGCGCAAGGTTTCGCCATGATAGTAATCGTTGCTCCGGGTCAAGGCTCTCAGGCGCCTGGCTTTCTCAGTCCATGGCTTGAAGTTCCGGCTTTTGCAGATGCGATGCAGTCGATGCAAGAGGCCTCTGGAATCGATCTAATTGGCCATGGAACCATGAGCGACGCGGACACCATCCGTGACACCGCCGTTGCTCAGCCCCTCATTGTCAGTTCTGGAGTTGCCGCCTTGAGTGCCCTCTTTGGCAACTCAACGCCAGCCGAGGCCGGGATTTATGGAGTTGCGGGGCACTCGGTTGGCGAAATAACTGCCGCAGTTGCAGCGGGGATATTTGACGCCAATCAGGGCATTAAGTTCGTGAGGGAGCGTGGAAGCGCAATGGCGCGTGCAGCTGCTCTCGAACCCACCAGCATGGCCGCTCTCATCGGTGGCGACCTGAC
>Ga0209134_10000468_pt1 | contig 10634 bp, 19 predicted proteins | sample LauGreSp1BDMLBSN_2_FD_187566 | JGI IMG/M metagenome (GOLD analysis project Ga0209134, IMG submission 187566) | Freshwater lake microbial communities from Lake Michigan, USA - Sp13.BD.MLB.SN (SPAdes) (version 2) | ecosystem: Environmental > Aquatic > Freshwater > Lake | place: Lake Michigan, USA... | reverse complement strand
TCATAAAAGTGGATTGAAATTGAATGCTTAACTATGAAACACTATCTATTGAAAAAAACATGACAAGTGGCGAAGTAGCGAACCATCAGGTGCTCGTTTGCTTTCTATTGGGAAGACTCACTGCTTCATAAAAGTGGATTGAAATTGAATGCTTAACTATGAAACACTATCTATTGAAAAAAACATGACAAGTGGCGAAGTAGCGAACCATCAGGTTGCTCGTTTGTGTGCTGTTTGGGGAAGTAGCGAACCATCAGGTTGCTCGTTTTGGGGTATCAGAGATACTGAATTATCATTAAAAACGGATTCATAACGTGCAATTGAAAGGGGATATGTGTGTGTGTGTGTGTGTGCATAGTAATGTGAGTGCTATGTGAAGATTTTTTAGTCGCGGCCGCTGATGCAATCACACGCTGTCTCTGAAATGCAGCCACCGCAATTACCGCTGGGAACGCCCTCCTCCGCCCAATTCAGAGTAACAGAATTGGAGGCGGACGTAATCTTGCAGTCTGGGAATTTCTCCTTAAGATTGGCAAGAAACGCGTCGCGGAGAAAGGCCATCTCATCCTCGTCGTCGATATAATAATCATAATTCGAGATATTGTTACCATAATCATCGATAAAGTCGGTATGGAGAGCATCAATGCTGAAAGTGGCATTGGTATTGCCGCGGCGAGCAAGGATGTCGATGCGCTTCTCAACTGTATACATGAACGAGTCGACGAGGGTGCTAATCTTATGCGTGGGAACGCCCTTGAGCGTACGGAGGTTTGCGCTTGTGATAGGAAGATTGATGTCAGACATTTTGGAATGAGTGGAATGATATCTATGTGTGCACCAAATCCGTTTTCAAAAACGGATTCGTAAAGTCCAAAGAACAACCGGTAAGTATCCGCAATACCAAGCACGCCTCTGAAACAAGGCAAGGATGGCTTTCAAGTTTCGCTTATCAAAGCGCCGGTTTACTATCGTGTACAATATCGTGTACAAGCCAATCGTGTACAAGCCAAAGGCGATGCCATCGCCACAGACATTTGTTCCTATATGGACGTTTGAGGGGGGAGTTGTAGAGGAGAATAATACAAAGAAGACGTGGGAGCCACCAAATAAGAAGCGTCGAACTACTTGAAAACTTTTTGCATAAAAATGGAATCTATTAGGGTAATTGTCACACAAGACTCAAAATGTCTCTTGATATTGTGATTGGTCCCATGTTTTCGGGCAAGTCCTCGTATGCACTTGCACAGATTCGGCGTCGTCAGGCAGTTGGGCTACGTGTCGTAATCATCAAGCCCGCAATGGATGTTCGGTATGGCGATGCCGCAGAGATGGTTACGCATGATGGTGATAAGATTCCGTGCATTACATGGGATACACGCACACCACTGTTGGTTACGAGCGAAATGATGTTTGCGGATTACATTGTCATCGAAGAGGCGCAATTCTTTACCTCTCTTCGTAGTGCAGTGAAACAGCTGGTTAAGCAACTTAATAAAAATGTTCTGATTGTTGGTCTTGATGGCGACTTCAAGCAGGAGCCTATCGGGGAAATTCTGCTTTGTATTCCATGGGCTAGCAATGTAACAAAGCTAAACGCGATGTGTTATCGCTGTGGAATTGCAAATGCACCCTTCACTAAGAAGAAGGTTGTAGTTGGAGGCCCACAGATTGAGGTTGGTGGAGCAGACAAGTATTCTGCAGTTTGTCTGGCGCATCTTTAAGTCATTGGAGGTGGAATTGGTCCATCGTCGTTGTAATACACTACATCCTTTGATGCATCCAGGCTACGTCTAGGTATTCCCTCGCGATTGTATCCTGTAAGATTAAACCCATTTTTGTCATAGCCTTCTTCATCAAACACTGAAAGGGGCTGCCCTTCCTCAAAAACAGACACAGACCCGGGGTATGTATTAAGTATAGCAGTGTACACGCGGTTGTATACAATGTCGGGATATACAAATTCCAGTCTTGGAATTTCAAGCAATATGCGGGTAATCGGAAGTTCAATTGTAACCGATTTATTATCTCTAGATGAATATCCAATCAAAGTACATTCGCAGTGAATGTCATTGCCCGCGGTTGTAGTAAACACCATTCTATCAACTACAATGTACCCGGTTTCTGTATAGACACCCATGTTAATATGTTATAATTATAGTTCCGGGAACTTCTGCCGTACTTCCACCGCCACCTGTGTTCACAACTGTTCCAGTAAGATTTGTAATATAGGAGGAACCACCACCACCACCACCACCATATACACCTGCACCACCGCCGTAGTATCCACCTCCACCTCCGCCGGTATATGCCCCCCAACCACCTGATACAGTACCGCCTTGGTACTGACTGCCCCCCTGTGCCTGCCCGTATGTTGCGTCATATCCTCCAGCACCTCCTGCGGTTTGGGTGCCTGCAAATCCACCCTGTCCCCGGCCGCCACTACCCTGTCCGCCGTTTCCACCCGTTAGACCACCGCCGATTCCTCCGCTGGTGTTGAAGCCACCGCCACCCCCTCCTGCAGCGGTTACAATATCGGCACCGGCTCTACGAATGGCAGAACGGCCACCGCCACTACCCCCTGTTTGACCTGCGCCTCCACCGCCATATGCCGCTCCGACATATTGGCCTCCACACGACCCAACGACCAGAACTAGTGTTTCGCTTGGCGTTACTGCCAATGTTCCACTAACAAGTCCCCCAGATGCACCCGACCCGTTACCGCCGCTGTATGTATTGCCACCACCAGCACCGGCCATACGAACACTGATAGACGTGACTCCAGTTGGAACTCCGAACGTTTGGTCTGCGCCCGTTGAAGGGACCAGGTAAGAAATGCTTGAGTAATTGGTGGAATCACTTATAGCGGCGTAATAGTAATACCCGATTACAATTGAAAACGTTGCAGTATTCCCCGTGGTAGTTGCAGTGGCATATGGAGTTCCGCCAGATTTTATACCGGTTGTATTTCGGTACAATGAGATGGGTGTGTCAGAAGTAGAGGTGCTTATAGTAACCGTTGCAGTGGTTGCAGTTGTTGCGAACGACGTTATAGTAGTACTATATTTTGCAACAAGGTAATTGTACATGTTGGTTTGTTCTGTGGGTGTAAGCGTGCGCGTCCAAAGCATCTTGTCGAGAACAGCAAGACCATTTGTTGCCGTTGCAGGGTAGTTTCCGCCGTTTGTAATTGAAGGCGTTGAAACCGGGTAGAGAGATACATTTGATGTCAGCAAATCGTTGATATTGGTAGACGTAAACGTGCTTACTGTTCCATTGTTGATACTGACTTTTTCAGTAACTGTAGTTCCATCATATGAATATGTGCCGATTACAACCGCAATGGAACCTGCTGTAAATGTAGGCATTGTGTTGCTCGCATACCCTGTTCCAAACTGAATGCCAAAAATAGTAGTGCCGGAACTAGTCGCGCCCGTAATCTGGAGGTCATTCTGATACCCGTTGTTACCTGAAGAAATGCTATTTATATCTAAAAAGCTAGATGCGTTACTTATGGCCACGGTAGTAATGTATGTGAAATTACTTGTAGTTCTCCAATTGAATGTCGGCGATGCTGGTTTAACAGCACCAACCGGAATGGATGTTGAAGCTGCGGGTGTCATGATTGCAGCGTATCCGTTGATATAGCTCGCGTTTGAGGTTACGGTATACGCACTCCATCCCGTAATGTTGAGATAGTTCCTTGCATCGTACCATGTCGTAACATTGCCACTTGTTGTTACAACGCCTACTCCAGCATTCAGCCATGTTGTCATGTCTGTCAGAGGAGCGGCTGGGCCCGGAACAGCACCTACAATAGCGGTATAACTGGTTGAGTTGTTCACAGAAGCATAGTAAAAGTATCGCGTTGTAACGGCGAATGTCGCGGTTGTGCCGCTTGTAGATGCGGTTGCAAATATGCTTCCTCCTGTTGTAGATGCAATTGTGTTTTGAAATAACGTAACAGAGACTCCAGAGTATGAAACGGGAAGGGTTACAGTTGCGGTTGTCCCGGATATAGACAGTGTCGGAATACTGAACTTGGCTAGTAAGTAGTTATATACGTTAGATTGTTCACCCGAAGAAAGAATCCGATTCCATGCAATTGTTTCCAGCATTGAACTATTCGTTGAACGATGCGGGGAATAAGACGGCGGTGAATATGAACCTTCACTTACAGGTGTCAAGTAAACCTGATTGGATGAAAACTGAGTTGAATTACCGGTTATAGTATTGGCATTGTTTACACTGAACGTAACCGTAGATGTTGTCGGGGATGTTTGGAGATAGGTTACAGTATACACTATCACCATTCCATTTGAAAGCGTTAATGTTGGGCCGACCCCCGTATATTCGGCACCATTTCCAGTACGTAGCCAAACACTTGTTGCTGGAAGTGTTGCACCATTCATACCCTGCCCCCAAAGTAAAAACCGGTTTGTAGTTCCATCGGGGGTTATCCCTGCAAGTGTTCTACAACTTGTTACGCTATTTACAATCCATGCATTCACGATTGTCAGTGCATTTGAGGTTGTAAAATCAAGTTTCGCGCTGGATATGGGTATCGTCTGACTCGTATTTGGATTTGTAGAGTTGAATGTGATAGCGCCGTATCCGTTTCTATACGACGGACTATATATTGGTGCAATCGCAGACCAACTCCCAATGTTATTCCATCCGCGCTGTTCATTCCACGAGTTCTTTTCATCATTCCAATTTGAAACAACAGAGGTGCTTGTATTGCAAGCAACTTTACCAGAAGCAGTCAACCACGATACATAATCTGTAACGGGAGGTCCAGTTAATTTGTTTTGAGATGGTCTTGTTATTGTGAAAGGCAATAGCAACGCCATTTACTTACTCCTAGGTGTAAAAATACAATGGATTCAACTTATGTAATTTGTCTTGTAGTTCTTGTCATAGTTATGGTTGTGTTTTTTGCAATCAGATTCTGTCCCAATGATGAAAATGAGGAAGAAGATGATCTTGTGCAAGAGTAAATGACGCTAGACCCGTTCTTATTTGGGGTACCGGGTGAAGGGTTCCACTCAACTCGTATTTTTGGATTGGCGCTGTATGATATCCTGGGCACGATTGCGCTTGCATGGGTTGTAACCTATGTAACCGGACTTGCTTTTTGGAAATCGCTCGTTGCGATGTTTGTGCTGGGTGAAGTTCTGCATTACATCTTTCGGACGCCCACTGCTGTCTTGAAATCAACGGGTGTTCTTGCATGATTCGTCGCAGAACATGTCGCCACACTCATGTGGCTCTGTGATTTCATGACAAATCCAAACACGAATGCTGTATCCTGGGATTTCGGAGATATGTAAAGAACGCCCACGGAATAGAGTTGAATTGTCGTCGGTCGTAATGATGAATGCATCATCCTTTGTAAGACGACGAGCAGAGACGAATGAATACTCATCTTCAAGCCACGTTTCAACGAGTAGGTCAATGTGGTCCATATTTCCCTCATTCAAGATTTCAGAGATGAATCCGGGTTCAAGAAGACGGCCGTTCAGGGAATAACTAAGCTGGATAAGTGTTTTATTTATATACATTTTGTTACAATCCTAATACATTCCATCACACTACCGAATCCATTTTAGAAGAGGAATCCAACAATGGTGTCGTCTTCTTTTCGGACTCCATTTCAAGTGTTTCTTCGTCCACATACGTTCCCGTACGAATTGCGTGTATCCCTTTCAATAGCTTTTTTGATATAGATTCGTTCGTCTTTTCGAAAACACTGACTAATGTTGCACTGGTATTGAGTCCAACGCCAACCCATACAAGGCCTTCAATCCGATATCCGGCCGCAATTGCAGTTGTCAAGATTCCGGCAGCTTGAATGACGTGAAACAGATACATCATAGCCGTATTGGATGTATTCAGACATTGGCGTTGAGATATGAAACGCTTAAGGTCATCAAGTTCATTCTTTTCAAATATTTCATTGATTTCATTTGACTTGCTCATTACTGCTTAAAACGGATTATTTATAGGGTTGTTCTTTTTGATGTACAACAGAAATGGTACTTGCAACGTTCATTTCCATTCAGGGTGGATACAGCGAGGTTGCAATCCCTGCAAAGGCTGCAGACGTTCTTGAGTGGCTTCGTAAGAAACTCAAGCAGCCAGCACTTCAGTTTCAGGGAAAGATTTCAAATGAAGGTCGGTCTATCGCCATCTTTGGTACTCCTTCTGAGGACGATGATGAGGATACGAACCAGCATGTTCTTCCACCGCCTTTCCACGAGGATTCCTTCCAGGGTGTTCTTGCGATTCTTCAATCTGCATCTGACCAAAACATGGACGAGTATGAGAAGCCATCATCCGGATACATTGATATGCGTTCAGCAACCTATGAGGACTACTACAGTTCATGTGTCTTCAAGGGCGAGGATGATGACATTAATGATGTGGATGATGATGTTGAAAAGGATGTTGAAGAGGAAGATGAGGATGAGGATGAGGTGGACGATACAGAGGAGCGAACTGCCCCAACTCTACACACATTTCATGCATCCAATGTATTTGTAGACATGCCTATTCGCAATGTTGTTCGTGCAAAGTTGGGGGATGAGACAGAAGGCGCCATGCTGAATCGTTGTATTTCAGAGGCACAGGCGTGGTTTGTAGATATTGATTGGGAGAATGCAGTGTTCTGTGGGCTGTATCGGAACCGTGCAATTGGACTTATGAAGCACATCGACCTTCTACGGAATGGTATGAGTCCGGAGGAGTTTGCAAATAGTACGCCGGCACAGCAGGCACCGGAGCAATGGGATGCGCTGATTAAGGATACAGAGGACCGAGAGAAGGCAATGTATTCCAAGAAGGCTGCTGCCAGTATCATGATGTACTGCTCGTCTTGCAAGCGCAAGTCCAAGTGCGATTATTACCAGATTCAGACACGTTCCGCAGACGAACCGATGACGACTTTCGTGACTTGTCTAGAGTGTGACAAGCACTGGAAATTTTAAGGAGGTGGTTAGATTAATGGAGGCGATTGTCGCGAAACACTTTAAACCTGAAAAGGTCGCCGAGTTCAATACTCGGTTTGCGTTAGTAAAGGATTTAGCAAATAAAGTTTTTACATCACCGAAGGAAATCTATGCAAAGTACCCAGACCTTGTAACGCCCGAACAAGCCAACGGGATTTGGAACAAGAGTATGGGTGATGCACAGAAAGGCGGGGTTACCTCACAGGACCTCCTGTCTCCCGCAATCTCGTCTGCAATTGATAGACTATTGGGTATCTTTATCCCCGAAGTTCGTGAACCCATCAAATTTGCTCTAGGATTTGTGTTTATTTTAAGTTATGTTGAAAGATTACCCGGGTTTGGTTCATTGGTAGGTGCGGCGATGGATATTACCGCTGCCTTTTTACCTATGTCTGCCGTTGCTATTCAGACCACCATGCCAAATCTAATGGCTCTGATTCCACTGCCTTACATGAACTTTGCAGGTATGGCTATTGGTTGGGTGTTTTCGGCGGTTCTGTTGTTTATGGCGATTATGTTGGGTGTTTCGCGCAAACAATTCGGTTCGGCGATTGAAGCAACTGCTGGACTTATTCCAATTGTAGGTGTGAATGCAATGAATTTTGTCAGAACAACCAACAATACTGCGGCAAAACTGAATGACCGGCGCTTAATGATTGCAAATGAGTTTGGGCAGGTTGTGGATGTACTGAAGAAAACTGCAGCAGGTGTGGGGGAGGAAACAAAGAATGCATTAACAAACATTGTCAGTGAAGCAAAAACTGCCGCAACGCCGACTGTAGCGGTAGGTGGACGTAAGAAACGGTTTTCAAGGCGGCAGCATATCATACGTAAATGGAGAACGACTCGACGAATCAAATCCGGGAAACGCTGAGGGAGTGGATTTCCACGGATGACCAGATTCGCGCACTTCAGGTACAGATTAAGACACTTCGTGAGCGCAAGAATACCCTTGGTAGCAGTGTTCTGGATTTCATGAAGGGTCAGTCACTTGATAACTTTGTAATTGAAGGCGCAGGCGGTACGATTGCTCGTTCGACCCGTACTATTCGCCCCCCACTTCGCCGTGATACTATTCGTACTCAGCTTCTACTTCAGTTTGCCGACCAGCCACAGCGTGTTGCAGAGGCCCTTCGTGCGATTGAGGGGATTCAGGAGGGTGATGATATGTCTGTAGGTGGCACACAGCGTGAGCTTCTTACGCGTCGGCTTCCCAAGACGCAAAACATCTCTCTTCAGTAAATGAATCTCGGTGTCATTTTGGCAGTCTTGATTGGATATGTCCTTGTATTCAACTCTGTCGCAAGGGCATATTTTGATAGTGATTACACAATGACTTGGCATGATTTGTACCGTAAACTCGTTCCGGCACTGAAAATTCATATAGAAACATGAAACAATGCCAGACCCAGACCATTGCCGTTCAAAGTACGCTGTCTATGTTAATAAAGAAAAAAGAAAGAGTTATATAGAAGGTTATCTTGAAGGGCTAGCGGTTGGACTTGCAATCGGGTTTAGTGTGACGGCATATACATTAACCCGGAGGTAGCTTGACTACCCGGCGTTTACCATGAACAATTGTAGTTGGGTCACAAAGAACTTCCCATTCGAACACGGTTTGAATTTTGTTTGCTTTGAAAAGTCGAATCAAACAAAGTTTATGATTTACTCCAACACCGATAGGAAAGGTACATATAGGACAGGCCATTTGAAGTATATTTGTGTTTACTTGTTATTTTCCATTTTTGGCGACCATCCTACGGTGACACAGAGCGCAGCTTCCTTGTGCTCTGCGATATCGCAATCTGGAAACATCTCGCGAAGTTTTGAGACAAATCCTCGTGCGAGTAGGTCAAGTTCCTCCTCCTCGCAATAGTCTACGTTGGAGTGTGTATCCTTATACTTCTTAATCAACAAAGGAATGTAGAACTGCATACACTTCCGGCCTGAACGTGCTCCAAGAATAACCTTGTCTCGTGCAACGATTTCAAAGAAATGAATCATAGTTTGAAGTTTCGGGGTCAGAATACCATCGAGTGCATTGAGTTGAGAACGCGTCATTGAATATGCATAGTAATTCGTCATTTTGGAACGTGCCTCTTTTAGGTCATGTTGTTTACAAATCCGTTTTCAAAGGTCAAAGCGTTTCTTGAAATCTGCAACAGATGCCTTTAGGGTTGGTTTGTTCCACAGAATCCACTTGGAAAGAGCACCGGGTGTATCGGGTCTACGCCAATGTTCCCCCATGCCCGAATGACGGCTTAAATAACGGGCTTTACGCCGCGTATCCTTGTGCTTTGTAAAATCAGAATATCCGCGCTGACCGAATGGCACTACCTTTTGCTTTCCATCCTTTTCAAAGACGGCATCCCACTTTTTCTCCTTTTTATGGGACTTGCGAATTGTCTTTAGACGCAACTTCATCTTTATTTCTTGCCCAGAACATAGTTTGCTGCGCCCAGTCCCGTAAAAATGGAAAAAGAAGGTTAGCAATGGAATATAGGCAATGAAGGATGCGGTGCTATAATTGCAAGAAGAAGACTCACCTTGAGTTTGGCTGTGTTTGTACCCATAAGTTCTGTGTAACGTGTAGAACTCCAGAAGACCACAATTGTACGACGAAGAAGATTGAGAAGGTTGTCTTGATTAAAGTTGTTGCAGACAAGTTAGTTGATAAGATTTAGCATCTCAACTAGAATATCGAGAAGTCCAGTTTCAAAGTGGCGATTGAATCGGTTATTCTCAACAACACACGCATTATACCCAATGCTAGTACCGCCGTGGAGAATTTCAAACTCGAGCATAGAATTATCCTTCTTGTTGTTCCAAATTTTTACAACGTAGACCTTGTCGTATCCCTCAATTGGAGACACTTCGTCGATTCGGTATGAAAGGTGCTCGGCATCCATATGCTCCATGCATTCAAAGACACATTGACGAATGTGCTCCATTTTTGATTACATACAGTGAAAGTTTAGTCAAAGATGAATCCATTTTAATCTACAAGTGGGTCAAGCCATACATTCCATTCAACGGCCGGCACGTTGTTGTTTGCAAGAATAACACGGCCGCGTTCAATCCGAAGATATGAATCGTCAATCTCCATTAGTTTTGAGAACTCTGTGCCTAGAATTTCAGAAAGAGACGGGCGAATAACAACTCCATCCATGTATCCGACCAGAATATTACAAAGTCTGCTGAGATTGCCCTGTGCACACATTCCGACATTATCTATCATTTCATCTCGCAAAATCTTTGTCAAATCATCCCTGTGTGGGGATGTTTTAATGAATTGCCAAACACTGTCCAGTACACGACCATAAATACCTTTCCCGAGTTCATAAATATTGTCGTCTGAACAATATTTGGCAGCCATTTGCCAAGTTGCTCTAGGCGTGAGTTTACAGATACCAATGATTTCGCCCATAGTTTGTGAAACTTCAATTGTGTTCCAACGATATTCAAGCGGGACATGAATCTCAAGAATCTTTGAAACGATTTCATTTGTTTGCCGTACGGCTTCTGTTGTATGTACGTTTTGAGGGTCAGCTGCAAAGTTATTCAACGCGCGGTGCTCTTGTGGCGGCGGCGGCACTACGGCTACTGGCTGCTGCTGCGGACGAATTC
>Ga0209134_10000467_pt1 | contig 10648 bp, 6 predicted proteins | sample LauGreSp1BDMLBSN_2_FD_187566 | JGI IMG/M metagenome (GOLD analysis project Ga0209134, IMG submission 187566) | Freshwater lake microbial communities from Lake Michigan, USA - Sp13.BD.MLB.SN (SPAdes) (version 2) | ecosystem: Environmental > Aquatic > Freshwater > Lake | place: Lake Michigan, USA... | reverse complement strand
TGCCCAGTTATGAGCAAGTCAAGTCAGATGCTGTGCTGTATGCGCATGCCAACCGTGTGTTGCATTTAGAAACCAATCCGGGCAACGCACGCTGTTTGGTCCAAGCCCATGGCGAAGGTTTGACCGCGCGCGATGTTTGGATCACACCGCCGCCCATTCCGCTGACCACAGCCGAAATGGATGCGGTGTTTGACTTGCCCTATGCGCGCAGTCCACATCCCATTTATGCGGATGAAAATGGCTCGCATGACGCTGCTACCAAAATACCGGCCTGGGAGATGATTCGCTTTTCTGTGAACATCATGCGGGGCTGCTTTGGTGGCTGTACGTTTTGTTCCATCACGGAGCATGAGGGCCGAATTATTCAAAGCCGCAGCGAAGCCTCCGTGCTGCGTGAAATTGAAGACATTCGAGACAAGGTCAAGGGCTTCACGGGCGTTATTTCGGATTTGGGCGGACCTACCGCCAACATGTACCGATTGGGTTGCAAATCCCCCGAAATTGAAGCGGCTTGTCGCAAGCCCAGCTGCGTGTTTCCAGGCATCTGCAGCAACCTCACCACAGACCACGGCCCGCTCATTCAGATGTACCGCAAAGCGCGAAGTTTGAAGGGCATTAAAAAGATCCTGATTGGCTCTGGCTTGCGCTATGACTTGGCGGTTCAAAGTCCTGAGTATGTGAAAGAGTTGGTCACTCACCATGTGGGTGGTTATTTGAAAATTGCGCCTGAACACACAGAATCAGGCCCGCTCACCAAAATGATGAAGCCAGGCATTGGTTCTTACGACAAGTTCAAGAGCATGTTTGACAAGTTCAGTGCGGAAGCTGGCAAGAAACAATTTTTGGTGCCTTACTTCATTGCAGCGCACCCAGGCACCAGCGACGAAGACATGATGAACTTGGCCATTTGGCTCAAGAAAAACGGCTTTCGCGCCGATCAAGTTCAAACCTTCTACCCGAGCCCCATGGCCACTGCCACAGCCATGTACCACACCACCAAAAATCCTTTGCGCAAAATCACGCGCGACAGCGAAAAGGTCGATGTGGTCAAGGGTGAGAAGCGCCGCCGATTGCACAAAGCCTTTTTGCGCTATCACGATGCCAAGCATTGGCCGCTGTTGCGTGATGCACTCAAGGCCATGGGCCGAGCAGACCTCATTGGCAATGGCAAGCACCACTTGATTCCCACTTGGCAGCCTTTGTCAGATGATTACCAAAGCGCACGCCGCAAAAACAGCACACCCAGTGAATCGGCTTCGCCGAAAAAAGGCAGCATGCTCACGCAGCACACCGGCTTGCCGCCGCGCAAAAGAACTTAAGCCATTGACAGAGTTTGGCGCAGCATGAACAGCGCATTGCGCACCGTTAAGACTGTAAAACCTGAAGCAATTCAGTTTCTATTTCAATCTGTTCGCGGTTATGTTGAAGCGCCGATCCTTCAAGCAGGAAAGTGTCTTCTACGCGTTCGCCCAGCGTACTGATTTTGGCCAACTTCAGGCTGATGTTGTGCTTGGCAAGGACCGTGGCCACGCTGTAAAGCAGTCCCATTTTGTCACTGGCTGAAATGGCCAAAAGCCAGCTTTGTGCTTTTTCATCGGGGTGCAAAGTGATGCGCGGTGCAATGGGAAAGTTCTTCACACGCCTTGAGACACGCCCCTTGGTGGGTGGGGGCAAAGTACCTTTTTGATTGATGGTGACGCTAAGGCCTGACTCCACCATGGTGATGAGTTCACGGTAATGCTCGGGGAGCAGCGAAGTGACGACCTGAAAAGTATCGAGCGCATAACCATTTTTAGCCGTGTGAATTTTGGCGTCCAAAATACTGAATCCAGCTTGATCAAAATAACCACAGATGCGGGCAAATAAATCGGTTTGATCTTCTGTGTAAACCAGCACTTGCAGACCTTCGCCCAAGGGTGAAATACGGGCCCGGACAATGCATTTGCCGTTCATGCTCGAAACAGGGGCGGCTTCAAAGTGAGAGGCATACCTTGACAGTTGCCTGGCGTGCCATGCAATTTCACTGGCATCGTGCCGCATGAAATAGCCGACATCCAAGGTGTCCCATAAAGCTTTTTGGCCATCGTGAGGTTCGGAGTGTCTGGCCAATTCCACCAGCGCTTCGCGTTTGCGTGATTCAACTTCGGCGTTGGCATCAGGGGCTCTGCCGCCCAGCACGCGCAAGGTGTACTTGTAAAGGTCCTCTAGCAGTTTCCCCTTCCAGGCATTCCAAACTTTGGGGCTTGTGCCGCGAATGTCTGCAACCGTGAGGAGGTACAAAGCTGTCAGCCGGCGTTCATTGCCAACGCGTTTGGCGAATGCAGCAATCACGTCAGGGTCACTGAGGTCTTCTTTTTGTGCCACATGACTCATCATCAAATGTTCGCCCACCAAAAATGCGATGAGCCTGGTGTCCTCCGAAGCGATGCCGTGTTGACGGCAAAAACGTTTCACTTCGAGCACACCCAATTTGGAATGGTCACCGCCCCGGCCTTTGGCAATGTCATGGAACAAAGCGGCTGTGTAAAGGATGAATGGCTTGTCCCAACCGGCGGCCAGCTGAGAGCAAAAGGGGTATTCGTGGGCGTGATCGGCAATGAAGAAACGCCGAACGTTTCGAAGGACCATCAGGATGTGCTGGTCAACCGTGTAAACATGAAACAGGTCATGCTGCATTTGACCGACAATGTTTCTAAACACCCACAGGTAGCGCCCAAGCACTGAAGTCTGGTTCATCAAGCGCAGTGCATGTGTAATGCCTTGGCCTTCTTGAAGTATTTTTAAGAAGGTGGCTCGATTGACAGGGTCGCGCCTGAAGTTGGCATCCATCACCCCCCGAACGTTGTAAAGCGCGCGCAGTGTTTTGGCCGACAGCCCCTTGACCCCCCGAGTCTGCTGGAAAAGCAGAAATGTTTCTAAGATGGCGTGAGGGTGGTTTTGGTAGAGGTCATCTTGGGCCACTTCTAGGAGGCCGTTGATTTCTAAAAAATGTTCGTTGAGTTTGCGCACTTCAATTCGAAGATCACCCCGTTGTGCTTGCAAATATTCTTCAATGTTCAAAAGCAGAATTTGGTTCAATTGCGTAACTGCTTTGGCCGCCCAGTAATACTGGCGCATCAAGACTTCACTGGCTCTTTGCTTGTGTTTGCCATCGGGCGTGCTTTGCGCCTTGTAGCCAAAGGCTTCTGCCAAGGCGTGTTGCAAATCAAACACCAAGCGATCTTCCCGTCGCTTGGCCAGCAAATGAAGCCTTGCGCGAATGAGGCTGAGCACAGCTTCGTTGCGTTTAATTTGTTTCACTTCTAAGGGCGTGGCCAAACCTTTTGCGGCCAGGTCGTCCCATGTGTGGCCCAAGCCTGCAGCCCTTGCCACCCATAAAATGATTTGAAGATCTCTAAGGCCACCAGGTGACTCTTTGCAATTGGGTTCAAGCGAGTAGGGGGTGTTTTCAAACTTGTTGTGACGTTGGCTGAGTTCAAGGGTTTTGGCCACAAAGAACGCATGCGGGTCCATGGCCTCTTGGTAGCATTGCTGAAACTGTTGGTAAAGCGCATGGCTGCCAGCAAGCAGTCGGCTTTCCAGCAGGGATGTTTTGACTGTGACGTCTTTTTCGGACTCGTCGATGCAATCTTTCAGTGTGCGAACACTCGAGCCGATTTCTAAGCCGCTGTCCCAACAACTGCCAATGAATGCTTCCAACTTGGCTTTCAGCACAGGCGATTCTTCTGCAATGACACTGTCGGGCAGCAACACCAAGACATCTACGTCGGAAGACGGAAACAACTCGCCACGGCCGAAGCCGCCGACGGCAATCAAAGCCTCACCTTGATCAAAACCAGCATTGCGCCACAGTTGAATCAGCAATTTGTCTGCGAGTTTGGCCAGACGAACCAAGGTGGGTTTGAGTCCCCGACCGTTGGCGGTGCTTTTGGCAATGTGCGACCAAAGGGTCTGCTTTTCTTGCCGGTATTTATCCCTCAATGCCGACAAGTCGGTCATGCTTTACCCTTTGACAAAGTCAGGGATGGGCGGACTTCCGGCTGACAGTGTGAGCACTTCGTAGCCGGTCTCGGTGACCAAAATGGTATGTTCCCACTGAGCAGACAAACTTCTGTCTTTGGTCACGATGGTCCATCCATCGCCCATTTCTTTGATGTCTCGTTTGCCTGCATTGATCATGGGTTCAATGGTGAAAGTCATGCCCACCTTGAGTTCATCCAAGGTGCCAGGTTTTCCATAATGCAAGACTTGAGGTTCTTCATGAAAGACGCGGCCAATGCCATGGCCACAAAATTCTCGAACGATGGAAAAACCTAAGTTCTCGGCGAATTTTTGAATGGCCCATCCGATGTCCCCCAGGCGAGCACCTGGCTTAACCTGTTCAATGCCATGCCACATGGCCTCGTAGGTGACTGCGCAAAGACGTTTGGCTGCAATGGACGCATCTCCCACAATGAACATGCGGCTGGTATCGCCATGCCAACCATCTTTGATGACGGTGATGTCGATGTTGACGATGTCGCCTTTTTTGAGCAACTTTTCGTTGGGAATGCCGTGGCAGACCTGATGGTTGATGGAAGTGCAGATGGACTTGGGATAGGGCGCGTAACCGGGCGGCTGGTAATTCAAGGGGGCCGGAATGGTGCCTTGAACATGGACCATGAAATCATGGGCCAGCTTGTCCAACTCATTGGTCGAGACGCCTGGCTTTACAAAGGGCGTCAAATAGTCGAGTACTTCAGAAGCTAGGCGGCCTGCCACACGCATGCCTGCGGCGCCATCGATGTCTTTAAGGGTGATTGTCATGGGGCACGATTATCCCATCCTCCGTCCAACTTTGCAGAAATGGGCACCGCCAGCGGTTAAAATAGAAAATCGTTCAATGCCCCAGTCAGCGGTAATTGAGACACTTTTCCCTATTGCCCTCAAGGCCACCCTGTGACCCTGCAAACTCTCATCTTGGAAGGCGGCAACGCCCTTAGCGATTTTCGCATCCAGCAATTGTTACCCCGATTGCAGGCTCATTGCCCTGAAATCAGGGCGCTCACAGGCCAGTATTTGCATTTGGTCGCAAGCTCTTCTAGCTTTGACGCTGCGCAGAAGTCGGTTTTGTCTGAGCTTCTGACCTATGGTGAACCCTTCAACAAAGCGGCGTCGCTACCGCCTTCCAGCATTCAAATTTTTGTATCGCCGCGGCTCGGCACTGTGTCGCCTTGGGCTTCCAAAGCCACTGACATTGCCCACAACTGTGGCTTGACGGTTCGCCGAATTGAACGCTTGCTGGTGTATTCATTGCATTTTAAAAATGCTTCATCTGCCAAAGCCGCATCGGTTGACACGCTCTTGAAATTGTCAGACTTGTTGCACGACAGAATGACCGAATCCATTCTGGCAAAACAGGAAGATGCGCTGGCTCTTTTCACAGAGTTACAGGCGCAATCTCTTTTGCATGTAGATGTGCTTTTGGGGGGGCGCGAAGCCTTGGTGAAAGCCAACCAAGAATTTGGCCTGGCTTTGGCAGAAGATGAAATTGATTACCTTCTGAGCTCATTCCAACAACTAGGCAGAAACCCCAGTGATGTTGAACTGATGATGTTTGCCCAAGCCAACAGCGAGCATTGCAGGCACAAAATTTTCAATGCGCAATTCACCATTGATGGGCAAGACCAAACGCACAGTTTGTTTGGCATGATTCGGCATACCCATCAACAAAATCCTCAGCACACCGTCATTGCTTACTCTGACAACGCTTCCGTCATGGCAGGCCATGATGTCGAGCGTTTTGTAGCCAAGCAGGGCGGTGTCTATCAAAAAGAAAAAGCGCTTCACCATGTGTTGATGAAGGTTGAAACCCACAACCATCCCACCGCTATTTCGCCTTTTCCAGGCGCTTCTACAGGCGCTGGTGGCGAAATTCGAGATGAAGGCGCTACCGGGCGCGGCTCCAAACCCAAAGCGGGTTTAACGGGCTTCACCGTCTCTAAATTGTGGGACAGCCCCCATGGGAAACCGGAACACATCGCCAGCGCCCTGCAAATCATGACCGAGGGTCCTTTGGGCGGTGCAGCCTTCAACAATGAGTTTGGTCGCCCCAATTTATTGGGCTATTTTCGGGAGTACGAGCAACAGGTCGATGGTGTGCTGCGTGGTTACCACAAGCCCATCATGATTGCGGGTGGCTTGGGCGTCATCGACGATGTTCAAACTCAGAAAATCCAATTCCCTGCCGGCACACTCTTGGTTCAATTGGGCGGACCCGGCATGCTGATTGGCATGGGCGGCAGTGCGGCCAGTTCAATGGCCTCAGGCGCCAACGCCGCCAACTTAGACTTTGACTCTGTGCAACGCGGCAATCCTGAAATTGAAAGACGCGCGCAGGAAGTCATTAACCATTGCTGGATCATGGGCCACGACAATCCTATTCTGGCCATTCACGATGTGGGTGCGGGTGGTTTGTCCAACGCTTTTCCAGAATTGACCAACGATGCCGGCCGTGGTGCTCGCTTTGATTTGCGAGCTGTGCCTTTAGAAGCATCAGGTCTCTCTCCCAAAGAAATCTGGTCGAATGAAAGTCAAGAGCGTTATGTTTTGGCCATTGCGCCTGAATCTCTAGATTTGTTCAAGTCGTTTTGTGATCGAGAGCGCTGCCCGTTTGCAGTGGTGGGTGTTGCCACAGAAGAACGCCAGTTGGTTTTGTCCGATGAGCTCACAGCAGATGAAAGCTTGAAACAGCCAGTGAATATGCCGATGAATGTGTTGCTGGGCAAGCCCCCCAAAATGCATCGCGATGTCACTTCAGTCCAACGCAACACCACACCCATCGATCTCACGGGTGTGAGTTTGCAAGAGTCCATTTTGAGTGTTCTGAGTCATCCGACGGTTGCGTCCAAACGATTCCTGATCACCATTGGCGATCGCACTGTGGGCGGCTTAACCCACCGAGATCAAATGGTGGGGCCATGGCAAGTGCCTGTGGCCGATTGCGCGGTCACCTTGGCGGACTATCAAGGCTTTCAAGGGGAGGCCATGAGCATGGGCGAACGCACGCCTTTGGCCAGTGTCAATGCGGCAGCTTCGGGCCGCATGGCGGTAGCCGAGGCCATTACCAATCTGCTGGCGGCCCCCATTGAACTTGATCGCGTCAAGCTGAGTGCTAACTGGATGGCGGCCTGTGGCGAATCTGGTGAAGATGCGGCACTTTATGAAACCGTGAAGGCTGTGGGACTTGAATTGTGTCCAGCTTTAGGCATTTCAATCCCTGTTGGCAAAGACAGCTTGTCAATGAAGACCCAATGGACTTCCGATGGCGTCGCTCACAAAGTCACGTCACCTGTGAGTTTGATCGTGAGTGCCTTTGCCAGCTTGCATGATGTACGCGGTACCTTGACGCCGCAGTTGAATGCCAGCATCACAGACACCTCTTTGATTTTGATTGACCTCGGCCAAGGTCAAAGCCGCATGGGTGGCAGTATTTTGAGTCAAGTTCTGAATCAATCAGGCGATCAGGTCCCCGATTTGGATGCACCTGAAAACTTGGTGAATTTGGTCAAGGTCATTAACTTACTTCGCTCTCAAGGCAAGATTTTGGCTTACCACGATCGCAGTGATGGTGGCTTGCTAAGTACCGTGGCCGAGATGTGTTTCGCAGGTCAGGTGGGCGTCGCGCTCAATCTGGACATGTTGGTCACAGAAGGCGATGGTATTTCTGACAGTCGCGCTGAATACGGTGATGCCAAAAATTGGGCGCAGCAAATCAGTGCGCGAAGAGAAGAATTGACCCTCAAGGCCTTGTTCAACGAAGAGTTGGGTGTGGTCATTCAAATTGCAACCCAAGATCGCACAGAGGTGATGCAGGCCTTGCGGGAGCACAATCTCTCTAAGTACAGTCATGTCGTCGGCAAAACGCGGCCAGCCCATTCAGCCATTGACAAAGGTGTGGGTGCTTTGAGTATTTGGCGCGATGCCAAAGAAGTTTTCACGGCCAAGATAGAAGACTTGCACCAAGTGTGGGACAGCGTCAGTTGGAAAATATGCCAACAACGCGACAACGCGATCTGCGCCGACATGGAGCATGCAGGTGTTGGCCAATTGAACAATCCAGGCTTGCATGTTTCGCTCAGTTTCAAGCCAGAAGACAATGTGGCTGCCCCTTGGCTCAATTTGGCCAAGCCTAGGGTTGCCATTTTGCGCGAGCAAGGCGTCAACTCGCATGTTGAGATGGCCTACGCTTTTACGCAAGCAGGGTTTGAGTCGCATGACGTTCACATGACCGATTTGCAAACGGGCCGCGCGAGCTTGAAAGATTTTCAAGGTCTGGTGGCTTGCGGTGGTTTCAGTTATGGCGACACCTTAGGTGCCGGCATTGGTTGGGCCCGCAGCATCACTTTCAATCCCTTGTTGTCCGATGAATTCAAAGCTTACTTTTCGCGCACAGACACTTTTGGTTTAGGTGTTTGCAACGGTTGCCAGATGTTTGCTGAACTGGCTGACATCATTCCGGGCGCGCAAGACTGGCCCCGTTTCACAAGCAATCAAAGTGAACGCTTTGAAGCTCGACTTTCAATGGTTGAAGTTTTGCCTTCGCCCAGTCTTTTCTTCCAAGACATGGCTGGAAGCCGCATGCCCATTGCGGTTGCGCATGGCGAAGGTTTTGCCAACTTCAAGTTTCGAGGTCATGCGCAACGCGCCATTGCGGCCATGCGCTTTGTCGACAACACAGGCGCTGTGACTGAAAAATACCCTGCCAACCCCAATGGCAGCCCTGCGGGACTGACAGCGGTGACCACCCCTGATGGGCGCTTTACCGCCATGATGCCGCACCCAGAGCGGGTGTTTCGAAATGTTCAGATGAGCTATACGCCCGAGGATGTGTCGGAGTTCAGCCCATGGCTAAGAATGTGGCAAAACGCGCGCCGCTGGGTCCAATGAAAAAGCACTTGGACTTGCGGTCTAAGTGCTTGGCGTGCCCCAGAAAACCTGGGGCATTGGAAGTCTCAATGACTTATTGAACTTTGGCCTTTGCGCGCAAATCTTCTTGGAATTTGCCCAATTTGGATTGCGTCAATTGTTGGGTAATTTGAGGTTTGACCTCGTCCAATTTAGGCAACTGTGCTTCACGCACATCATCAACACGAATGATGTGAAAACCAAATTGGCTCTTGACCGGTGTCTCTGTGAGTTGGCCTTTTTCAAGTTTGATCATGGCATTGGAAAACTCGGGGACGTAGCTGGCTGCATTGGCCCAATCGAGATCGCCACCGTTAGCGCCTGACCCTGGGTCTTTCGAAGCTTTCTTTGCCAAGTCTTCAAATTTGCCACCCTTTTTCAGGTCGGCAATGAGGGCTTTGGCTTCGTCTTCTTTTTCAACCAAGATGTGACGTGCACGGTATTCCTTGCCACCGTTGGCCGCCACAAACTTGTCGTACTCGCCTTTGATTTCGGCGTCAGTCACGGGGTTTTTCTTTTGGAAGTTGGCAAACAACTCGCGAATCAAAATGCTCTGACGGGCCAATTCAAGCTGTGCTTTGTAATCTTCGGTGGCGTCGAGGCCGCGTTTGCGTGCTTCTTGCATGAAGATTTCGCGGGCAATGAGTTCTTCTTTGATTTGCGCCAAGATCTCGGGTGTGACGGGTCTGCCAGAGCGTTCGACTTGCTGCTTCAGAGCCTCCACACGGGAGCTGGGTACAGGCTTGCCGTTGACGACCGCCAAATTCTGCGCCATCGCAGAGAAGCTCAATGCAGCGACCAAGCTCAAGGCCAATTTCGAAAGTTTCATCAGATTCCTCAGATTGCAATTAAATTTAGTTGGATCGAAATTCTATGGCCAGGGCATGAAGGCCGTTGTCCAAGAATTCTTGGAGCGAATCATACACAAGGCGATGACGCTGGACGCGGTTGAGCTTCTCAAAATGAGAAGAGGCGATTAAAACCCTGAAATGGCTGTTGAGGCCCGACTCCGTGGCGCCGGAATGGCCCGCATGCTGGGCACTTTCATCGATGACCTCTAAAAAGCTGGGTTCAAACCTGTTTTGCAAGGCGGCCACCATGAGGGGTTGCCATGAGGAATTGGTGGGAAGACTTGTTTTGGGGTTCATGCTCGGGCTTTATTTGCTGGCGTCATCTTCAAGGGAATTTTCTGCAGGCGGCACATGCTTGGCGATGTAAAAGCCGGTGCCGACAATGAAGGTCAGTGGGAAGACATAGCCCCAAATTTTGAAATTCACCCAATCCTCCGTGCTGAATTCATGAGCCACATAGGCATTTAAAGTGGCCATGAAAACACAGTAAGCAATCCAAGCCAAACTCAAAGTTTGCCAATTGGCATCGGGTAAATTGACCTGACTTCCAAGCATTGTTTTTAAGAAATTCTTTTTGAGAATAAATTGTGAGAAAAGCAAGCCCAGCGCCATGCAACTGTAAAGAAGCGTTGGCTTGAATTTGATAAACCGGTCGTCTTGCAAGAGCAGGGTCAGGCCACCAAACACCACAATCAGGACCAAGGTGACCTTTTGCATGGTTGCCAATTTGCCTTCAAGACGGTACATCAAGAGACTTTGCACCACGGTGGCCGCCATCAACACAGCCGTTGCTTCGTAAATCGTTGCAAATTTATAGGCTGCGAAGAAAAGCAGGATTGGGAAAAGATCAA
>Ga0209134_10000466_pt1 | contig 10666 bp, 11 predicted proteins | sample LauGreSp1BDMLBSN_2_FD_187566 | JGI IMG/M metagenome (GOLD analysis project Ga0209134, IMG submission 187566) | Freshwater lake microbial communities from Lake Michigan, USA - Sp13.BD.MLB.SN (SPAdes) (version 2) | ecosystem: Environmental > Aquatic > Freshwater > Lake | place: Lake Michigan, USA... | reverse complement strand
GGGGGTAACAAATGGCGATTTTTTGCTGTTAGCTAAAACCATTTCCCACATCGAAAATAAAAGCGAAGGGGTAGGGGCTTTTTTGGAAGCTTTAGTGCCAAGTAATATTCCTGTTATTGGTGTTACTGGGCCTCCGGGTGCTGGAAAGAGTACCCTTATTTCAGCGTTAATTGGGGAATGGATTAAAGAAGGCAAGAAAGTGGCGGTGTTGTCGGTGGACCCTTCGTCGCCTTTTCATAAAGGCGCCTTATTAGGGGATAGAATTAGAATGAAGGAATGGTACCTCAACCCCAACGTGTTTATCCGTTCTTTGGCGTCTCGCGGTCATTTAGGGGGCCTTACTAGTTCCATGATAGAACTTACCACCTTATTGCAATCGGTAGGCTTTGATGTGGTTGTTTTGGAGACAGTAGGGGTAGGGCAGTCTGAAGTTGAAGTGGCCTCGCTAGCCGAGACCACCATTGTGGTGTTGGTCCCAGAAGCAGGGGACGAGGTTCAAATGATGAAATCAGGCTTAATGGAGGTTGCTGATTTATTTGTAGTAAACAAAAGCGACCGGCCAGATGCGGAAGTATTTACAAACCATATTCAACAAATGTTGATGGAGGCTGCGCATGATACGGGCAATATAAAAGTAGTAAAAACAGTTGCTAGCCAAGGGGTGGGCATTCAAGAATTGATTGCTGCCATTAATGAGCATCATGAAACAATAGCAAGAACAGGAGGTGACCCTAAATTAATATTGTCTAAGGTATTGCAATTAATTGTTGCTCAAAAAATGAGACAAATTGATTTGAAAGAAATGAATGAAAAATTATTAGCAGCATACGCAAAGCCGCAGTTTAATATTTTTAAATTTGCACAGTCTTTTTATTAGCGCTATTCAAAAATAAAATTATTGCAGTAATTTATTTTGTCTTCTCTGTTTTGGTGCACATTAAAATCGAAAGCACTTACAGGTAAATATTCCGCACCTTTTACAAATTGTCCTTTGTATCCAATTGATTCAAGAAATTGAATAGTTTCCATTACTTTTTCTTTCCCAATATGCCTTGATTCAATTTCTACAATTATTTTAGGCCTGTATTTTGAAAGCGTTTCTACACCTCCTTTGAAAATATTTAACTCGTTGCCTTCTACATCAATTTTTAAAAAATTAGGCTTGCAGTTATGGACGCCACAGTAAGTGTCAAGTGTAGAAGTGGTTACCTTTTCAAGTGATGTAAAGTTAGCGTCATCCTGAGTGGCTGCAATGGTAGCGCCTGGGGAAGACGTTTTGCCAGCTTCTTCGGTAGGTAGGTATAGTTGGGCTTGGCCAGCTGTATTACTCAAAGCTAAATGTTCAAGTGTGACATTGCTCCAATTAAATAAGGCCTTCAATTTTGTGATATAGTTAAACAAGTTTGACTGTGGCTCAAAGGCATACACTTTTCCATTTGGCCCTACTTGCTTTTTAATAAAATATAAGTAGCCTGCTTTATGTGCACCAATATCAAAAACAGTGTCCCCCTTTTTTATGGAAGCCTTTATGTAAGCAATTTCGCCAACATCACTTTTCTGGTATTTATAAGCCCTATGAAAAAGTTTAATGAACTGAATTAATTTATTCATGTTAGGCGGCAGCGTTTTCGTTTTTCCACCATTTGTAAGCTATATATCCAATAATTGCAAATGGCATAGCCGCTAGGTATAATACACCAGCATTAAAACCTTTACCAGCTTCTTCTCCAATTTGACTTGCCGTTTTTGTACAAATAGAACATTGCCCAAAACTAATAGTGCTTAGGAGTAATAATGTAAATAAAATTGAAAGCTTTTTCATACATGCAAATTTAGCATAAAAAAACCCCGATTCTTCGGGGATCTTTATACAAATTTTAAGCGCTTGCTTTAGTTGTTTTTGGTGCAGTTGCAGCTGCTGCTGGCTTCGGTGCAGTAGTAGCTACTTTGTGTGGTCTGCTTACTCCGAAAGATCCCATGAATCTTTTGCCTTTAGCTGTTTTTTTATCTCCTCTTCCCATGATATTACGTTGTTTAAATAGTGAATAGATTGTAAAAATAAAAAAACCCCTTGAATATCTGACTATTCGAGGGGTTTTATTTCAAATTAATTTAAACTACAACTTGCCGCTCAATTCTTTACCAGCCTTGAAACGTGCAACTTTTTTAGCTTTAATCTTGATTGTTTCACCTGTTTGTGGGTTACGACCAGTTCTTGCAGCACGCTTAGATACTGAGAAAGTACCAAAACCTACTAAAGTTACTTTATCACCTTTTTTCAATGATTTAGTTACTGCTTCGATAAAAGCGTCTAGAGATGCGTTAGCTTGAGTTTTTGGACAACCAACAGCGTCAGCAATGTGTGCGATCAATTCTGCTTTGTTCATAGATGTGTTTTTTATAGTTTTAAACGATAGGACAAATTTATTGGGTTTTATGAATCAAAAAAATATTTTGCACTATTTTTTACTTTTATTTTTCCACTAAAACCCTTAAATAGTATGGTTTTCAAGGAAAATGATCTTTGTCATAGGGAATCTCCTATTTATGGATTTGGACGTAAAACGTTGATTTCATTGACTTTGAGCTTATTATTTCCTGAAATATAGGCCTATGGCGGCTTTCGTGGTACTAAGTATCCACAATCAATTCACAATTTTCATTGTAGTACTAAAATGAAAGCACTGGTCCCCCCAAATTGCCTGTATTTCCTGTAATAGCTTATCAGCATGCTGTTCAAGGTATTTGTTCAAAAGGCTTTGGTCCGAGGTATATAATTGTAAAGTGTAGGTGGGTGCCTGGTCGGCGGTTACCTCCAATTGGTAAAATTTACTTTCAGTAAAGCAGTCAGTTGCTGAAAAAAGGGGGATGAGCTTAGCTTTCATCCATTCTAGCCATTGAGTTTCTAAAGTAGGTGCAATTTGAAAACTAATATTTTGAACGTACATGTGTTTATTTTTTTAGTTCAAGTACAATTGGACAATGATCGCTATGTTTTACCATAGGCAGGATAGTCGCTGATTTAATTGCCGGTGACAATGCTTCAGTTGTGCAGATATAGTCAATCCTCCATCCTTTATTTTGCAACCTTACTGTAGGGAAGCGTTGGCTCCACCAAGAATAGGCCCCAGTGGCTTCTGGATTTTTTTGTCTAAAGCTATCCACCCATCCATTCGCTAAGAACTGATCCATCCATGCGCGTTCCTCAGGTAAAAACCCTGATGATTTTTTATTTCCTTTTGGGTCATGAATATCTATTTCTTTATGCGCAATATTATAGTCTCCTAGTACAACTATATTCGGCCTTTCTTTTTTTAATAATTGAATCCATTTGTAAAACTCATCCAGCCATTGATATTTGTAGGCTTGCCTTTCTTCGCCACTTGTACCAGAAGGGAAATAAGCATTGATAATTGTTAAATCACCAAGGTCTATTCTTACAACGCGTCCCTCAGAATCACTCATGGTGTGGCCATTGCCATAAAAAATTTCGGTAGGCTTTTTTTTACTAAAAATAGCTACGCCGCTATATCCTTTTTTTTGAGCAGGATACCAGGCAACATGATATCCTAGTGAAGTAAATAAACTTATGTCAATATCACTTGGCGCGGCTTTTGTTTCTTGTACACAAAACACATCCACTGGATATTCGGTTAGCCATTCTATTAAACCTTTTTTGATTGCAGCACGAATGCCATTTACATTATAACTAACTATACGCATAAAAAATGGGGCTTATGAAGGGTATTGAAAAATTTCACTACTCGCCATAAGTAGTAGTAAGTCAAGTAGTATTGGGTCGGCACTATTTTGGGCGGCAACCATTTGTACTGGTTTCTTTTGCCCACCTGTCACTAAAACAATTTTATTATCAAGTAATATTGTGTTTATATTATTTTCATAATTAAGTTGAATAGTGAAACTGTGGTTTTTTATTTTCCCCTCAATAATTCTTGAATGTATTATTGGCTGCGTAGCAAAAAAGGTATTCAGCGCGTATTGTTTGGTAGAATCATAACCATTATAAATGATATTGGGGTTATAGGATTTATTTTTTTCTATTACATTTTCCTTTACGCTAAAATTCCCAACACTATCATTGCCTTGGTAAATTGTATGCATTGAATCAGGTAAAAAAACAATTGCATTACTAGTTTCCCATTCATTCTTAAGTCCAATATTATCAAATTCAATATAGCCTTTGATGGTGTAATCAATATTATTTGTAACATCTCTTAATGCCTGGATTACTTGGTAGTACTCGTTGCTATTGGTGTTGGACCTGTTTTTCTTTATATAAGTAACTATATCGCTAAACGGATTATTTGTTGTTCTGTCTCTTGTATTTATTTTATTCAATACGGCATTAGGAATTCTTAATAAATGGTTTCCGTCCTCTTTTGTGAAAGAAAGAAAGCCTTTAGCAGTATCAATAATAGTTCTCGGTTGGTTGTGTATTAAAGGCATCCAGTAATTATCGATTGCATAGGCCATTGGCATTTTGGCTTCTATATAGTCTAGTTCACCTGAATTTATAGAAAGTAAGGAAATGCCTTTTATGACTGCCTGATAGATGCTTGTAGGAACACCAGCCGATGTAGTAATCGTATACCCCATTCCCAAGGATTGAATAGGAAGCAATCCCAATAAAATATTTTTAGCATTTACTTTTTCTTTCTCCTGATTAAAAATACTGCAGCCAATTAGCCAGAAGGAGTGCACACTGTCTCTTTTATTTAATGGAATATCAACTAGGTTATTTTTATATGCGAAGTCGGCCGACACTTCGTACAATTCTAAATAAGCATGGTAGGGTATGGTACTACTATTTTTCCAGTCGATAACTATTTTGCCCATTTGATTCAACTTGGTTAATGTCTTTTGAACAAGGGGATAGTTTTTTTCTCTTTGCAAATTCAGTTCCGAAAAATAGCCTTTGTCTAGTGCGGCCAATATTGGATTAATATTAGTTGGCAATTGCCAATAAGTGGCATTCGGGTTTAAGGAAGAATAAACCTGAATTTGTTCTACCACTAAATTATTTTGCGAAATTCCATTAATGTAAGTACAAGTAATTAAAATTAGTAGTACAACGCGTCTCATTTTCTTCATAGCTTTACGATTCATCCAGTTTCAAATTTAGTTAATTTAAGGAATACAACTTCATTATTTATTTTAACTTTACACTATTGAATTTGTTAATTTTTATTGTTTATGAACGAGGATACCAATACTCAGAAAAAGCGTCGTATAATCCCTGCCATTAAATCGTATGGGTTAGAAGGACCAAAATCAAGGCTTCATGAATTAGGCTTTGCTTTAACAATATTCATACAATTTATTAAAGGTTTCAGGGCCTTGCACTTTATTGGGCCTTGTATTACTGTTTTTGGATCGGCAAGGTTTAAAGAAGATCATCCCTTTTATATACTTGCACGGGACATGGGGAAGCAAATAGCAGCTTCGGGATTTACGACTATCACAGGCGGTGGCCCTGGCATTATGGAAGCAGCCAATAGAGGTGCTTTTGAAAACGGGGGTAAATCAATAGGTTGTAATATTAAATTACCCTATGAGCAAGAACCAAATCCATATGTGCATAGGTCCATCACTATTGATTTATTCTTTGTTAGGAAAGTATTGTTAGTGAAATACTCATATGCTTTTGTTATTATGCCAGGTGGTTTTGGCACCCAAGATGAATTTTTTGAAACGCTTACTCTAATACAAACCAAAGTGATTAAAGATTTCCCAATTGTAGTGATGGGGAAAGAATTTTACGAACCATTCCGACATTGGATGGAACATATGATAGAAGGAGGTACTATTTCACCAGAAGATAAAGATTTTATTTTATTCACTGACGATACACAGGAAGCAATCGAGTATATTAAAAAATACATGGGGGCCAATTACAAAGCTAAGCCTCGTAAACGCCTATGGTGGTTATTCGAAAGAGTATAATTAGTCAATCACTGGTTGTAGCCATCTTGTGATATATTCTAGTGTCTGCTTTTTCCTAATTGTATAGTCAGCAACCTGGTCCTGTCCAATTTTTCCTAATCCAAAATATTGACTTTGTGGATTTGCAAAATACCATCCACAAACACTAGATGCTGGATACATGGCCAAGCTTTCAGTGAGCGTAATGCCTGTATGTTTTTCAGTCTCTAATAAATTGAATAGCGTGTATTTTTCGGTATGGTCAGGGCAAGCAGGGTAGCCTGGTGCTGGGCGAATACCCACATAGCTTTCTTTAATTAAAGCTTCGTTATCTAACACTTCGTCTTTTGCGTATCCCCAATATTCCTTTCTAGTTTTTGTATGCAAGTATTCTGCAAACGCTTCTGCAAGCCTATCTGCTAATGCTTGTAATATAATTTTATTGTAGTCGTCTAAATTTTCTTCAAATGCTTTGATATGTTTTTCAATACCATGAATAGTTACCGCAAATGCGCCTATATAGTCTTCTTTGTCTTCGCTTGCTGGACAAATGAAATCGGCCAATGAATAGTTCGGTTGGCCTGCGGCTTTAACTGCTTGTTGTCTTAAAAAATGTAATGGAGTTTGTGTTCCGTTGTTTTGTACAAGCACATCATCGTTCACTGCTGCTGCTGGCCAAAAGCCTACCGCACCTTTTGCTGTCAACCATTTTTCTTTCACTATGGTATCTAACAAAGCACGTGCATCGGCATATAATTTACTTGCCACTTCACCCACAACTCCATCAGTTAAAATTGCAGGAAAGTTTCCATGTAATTCCCAAGCAATAAAGAATGGTTTCCAGTCGATATAATCTACCAATACCGACAAGTCGGTAATTTCAATGGCCTTATTACCCGTAAAACTGGGCTTGGTGACACTAAAATTTGACCAATCTATTTGTACTTTATTTTTTAAAGCTGCTGCGTATGGCAAGGATTGCTTAGTTGTTCTTTTCGTATCAAAGTCGGCCTTTAGTTGGATATATGATTTTTCTAATTCAGCAAGAAATGGTTTTTTCTGATCCTTGTTTAATAAGGATCCTGCAACTGTTACACTACGTGAGGCATCTAGTACATGTATCACCCCGTCTCCATATTCAGGAGCAATTTTTACTGCAGTATGCATTCTTGAAGTAGTAGCGCCACCAATCATTAATGGAATTGTCATTCCGCGACGCTTCATTTCTTTAGCTATGTGAACCATTTCGTCTAATGATGGGGTAATTAATCCGCTTAATCCAATAATGTCCACTTGGTGCTTTTCGGCTTCTGCTAATATTTTATCAGCAGGTACCATTACACCAATATCAATAATTTCATAGCCATTACATCCCAAAACTACGCCCACAATATTTTTACCAATATCATGCACATCTCCTTTTACAGTAGCGAGTAATATTTTTGCAGGTCCTTTTGTTACTCCATTAGGGCTAGTTGAGGCTAGTTTTAATCTTTCTTTTTCTGCTTCAATAAACGGAGTCAATACAGCAACGCTTTTTTTCATTACACGCGCGCTTTTTACTACTTGTGGTAAAAACATTTTACCTGCTCCAAACAAATCACCCACTTGGTTCATACCCGCCATTAAAGGGCCTTCAATAACTTCTAATGGTGCACTATATTTTAAACGCGCTTCTTCTGTATCGGCGTCTATAAAATCGGTAATTCCGTTTATTAGTGAATGTGCTAGCCTTTCTTCAACAGTTCCTTCACGCCATGCTGCACTCTTAACTTCTACTTTACCTTTTGCTTTAACAGTTTCTGCATATTGTATTAACGCTTCTGTTGCTTCGTTGTTTTCGTTATTTCTGTTTAAAATTACATCCTCGCATAAATTTCTTAAAACAGGTTCTATCTCATCGTATATTTCTAACTGTCCTGCATTTACAATACCCATATCCATTCCAGCCTTTATTGCATGGAATAAAAATACTGCATGAATTGCTTCTCTAACTGCATCGTTTCCTCGGAACGAAAAAGACACATTAGAAACGCCACCACTCACTTTTGCTAGTGGCATTCTTTGTTTAATTACCCGTGTTGCTTCAATAAAATCAACTGCATAATTATTGTGTTCTTCAATACCTGTGGCAACTGCAAAAACGTTAGGATCGAAAATAATATCCTGAGGATCAAATCCAACTTGCTCTACTAATATTTTATAAGCGCGACTGCATATTTCAATTTTTCTTTCCTTGGTGTCCGCTTGTCCAACTTCGTCAAATGCCATAACAATTACTGCAGCTCCATACGCTTTACAAATATGCGCTTGTTCGATAAACTTAGCTTCACCTTCCTTCATGGAAATAGAATTCACGATACACTTTCCTTGCACACATTTTAATCCGGCTTCAATGATTTCAAATTTTGAGCTATCAATCATTATAGGGATACGTGCAATGTCAGGTTCGCTTTGCATTAAGTTTAAAAAAGTAGTCATGGCCTTTACGCCTTCTAATAAAGCATCGTCCATATTTACATCAATTACCTGTGCGCCACTTTCTACTTGTTGGCGTGCTACAGATAATGCTTCTTCATATAAATTTTCTCGAATTAAACGCGCAAATTTTTTGGATCCAGTCACGTTGGTTCTTTCACCCACGTTCACAAAATTAGTTTCGGGACGAATCACTAATGGTTCTAATCCTGCTAATCTTAAATAAGGCTTAATATGTATTATTTCTTCGCTCATAAAATTAAATAGTTGTGTCAACAATAGGTAAGGCCCTCGGCGTAATATTTTTTACATTGTCCGCCATATGTTTAATATGGTCAGGAGTAGTGCCACAACAGCCACCTACTATATTTACAAATTTATTCTTGGCCCATTCTTCAATAAAATGTGCTGTTTGATGTGGTTCTTCGTCATATTCTCCCATCGCGTTTGGTAGTCCCGCATTGGGGTAAGCCGAAGTATAGCAAACTGCGATTTGTGAAAGTTCCTCAATATGGCTTCTCATTTCTTGCGCACCCAATGCACAGTTTAACCCAACACTTAATGGTTTTGCATGTTCGATGGAGGTATAAAAAGCTTCCAAAGTTTGACCACTTAATGTACGACCCGAAGCGTCGGTAATGGTACCACTAATCATCATTGGTAATTCAGGCTTTCCTTCTTTTCTAAAAAATTCTTTCACAGCAAAAATGGCTGCCTTTGCATTTAAGGTATCAAAAATAGTTTCAATTAAAATCACATCCACATCGCCATCAACCAAGCCTTTAATTTGTTCAGTATAAGAAGTAACTACTTCATCAAATGTTACTGCACGAAAGCCTGGGTTATTTACATCAGGAGATAAACTCAATGTTTTATTCAAGGGCCCAATGGATCCAGCAACAAATTTTTGTTTTGAGTTTGGATGTTTTGATTTGTATTGTGTAATAGCGTCCTTCGCACATTTAGCTGCTGCTATATTTAATTCATAAGCCAATGCTTGCATATCATAGTCGGCCATTGCAATGGAAGTACTACTAAAGGTATTGGTCTCAATAATATCTGCACCTGCTTCTAAATATTGTAAATGTATCCCTGTGATAATGGCGGGCTGAGTAATACATAGTAAGTCGTTATTTCCTTTTACATCACTTGGCCAGTCGGCAAAGCGGGTGCCTCGGTAATCTTCTTCCGTTAATTTGTGACGTTGGATCATAGTGCCCATGGCACCATCTATAACTAAAATTCGCTCTTTAAGCGCTGCTTGAATGGACATAATACTACATTATTTTTTAATGCGTCATCCAAACAGAAAAAGAAATAGGGGGGCGATAATTGTATCGTTTATTAGTTCTTTTTCCTTACGGATGGCAGGTTGAACAATAAACAAATCCCCTGCAATGCGGAGCGAAGGTAATATACAAATAGCTTGCAGCCAAATTATGCTGCAAGGGGCCCTTAATTATTCGGTAACTTTATTGATAGGTGGCAGTTACTTGAATGTCAATTTTGTTAGCAACCATTTTAATCAGTATTCCACCAATATTAAAGTCCTTTAAGGCCACTGTGAATTTAGCCGTTGCTTTTGGGACACCTCCCTTAATTTCAATAATGCCATTGGTTTGGACAGCTTTGTTCACGCCATGCACCTGCATATTTCCCTCAACTGTTACTGGGTAAGTACCGTCTTTCTTAAAATTGACAGTTTTGAAATTTGTTATTTTACCATTGAATAGGGCACGAGGAAACTTGTCACTTTCTACATATTCTTCGTTAAAATGTTCCTGCATTGTTTCCATGTCAAACTTAAAGCCCTTCATTAGCATTATGAAACTTAGGTCACCATTAGCTTCTAGGCGACTCACTGCAGCATTGTTTACAGCGTCAATGTCTTTGTCGTCCACAGCTATAAAACGAACTTGTGCAGTATTGGTACTATAATTTTTTTGCGCCGATAATTGAGTTAGTACAAAGCCCAAAATAAATAGCGTGGATATTACTTTTTTCATAGTCAATGTTTGAACATCAAAAATATAGTATTGTTTTGGAATTTCCTATTTTATGTATTGTTGGATTGGCTGTCTATTTGAAATGCTCTTTCCAAGTGTCATTTCATCAGCGTATTCCAATTCTCCTCCAAAAGCAATCCCGCGCGCGATTGTAGTCACCTTGCAAGTAGTATTGGCGAGCTTCTTTTGTATATAATAAATAGTCGTATCTCCTTGAATAGTAGGGTTTAGTGCAAAAA
>Ga0209134_10000465_pt1 | contig 10679 bp, 9 predicted proteins | sample LauGreSp1BDMLBSN_2_FD_187566 | JGI IMG/M metagenome (GOLD analysis project Ga0209134, IMG submission 187566) | Freshwater lake microbial communities from Lake Michigan, USA - Sp13.BD.MLB.SN (SPAdes) (version 2) | ecosystem: Environmental > Aquatic > Freshwater > Lake | place: Lake Michigan, USA... | reverse complement strand
TCTGTCGCGTACTTATTCACCATCCGAAACTTCTGCTCCTAGATGAGCCTTTCGGTGCTCTAGATGAGTTCACCCGTGAAAGCATGAACCAAGAGCTCCTTAGACTGCAAAGTCACTCAGGGTCCACTGCAGTATTGGTTACTCACAACATTGCCGAGGCAGTATTCATGTCAGATCGCATCGCGGTTATGACTTCCAGACCAGGAAGACTAATTGGAGTAATTGATGTGCCATTTGCTAGACCTCGAACTCCTGACCTTTATGGAGATCCAGAATTTACAAAGCTTGTAGTTAAGGCTCGACAAATGCTAGGGCTAGCATGAGTTCTTCAGCTGATATTCGCTCACGCGGAAAAGCACTCAGAAAACAAACTAAGTCAACGAAGCAATCGATTCTTGTTGGCGGCGTAACACTCGTTGTATTTCTTGTGCTCTGGGAATTACTCCCAACCATCGGAGTTCTAAATAGAGTTTTGATACCAACCCTTACCGACACTATCTGGGGACTTGGACAACTAGTCTCTGGTGGCTACTGGTGGGAAGATCTAGGTAGCACACTTTCCTCTGTGGTAATTGCATGGACTATAGGTGTCACTTTTGGAATCACCATGGGTGTCACTCTTGGAACATCACCTTTCATCCGCACCGCAATAACACCTTATGCAATTGCATTGCAGGCACTTCCTAAAATTGTTTTAGCTCCAGTTCTTATTGGCGCACTTGGTTTTGGCTCTCAGAGCAAGATTGCAATCGCAGTAGCGATTTGCTTCTTTCCAGTTTGGATTAACACCATGGTGGGCTTAGCTCTACCAAGTGCTGCGGAGTTTACGTTTATGAAATCACTCAACGCAAGTCGCGTGCAGGTGTTTAGAAAACTACAACTTCCATCTTCAGTTCCAATTGTCTTGGTGGGAATGAAGCATGCGATGTTGCTCTCCTTTACAGGTGTTCTGGTTGCGGAAATTCTTTCGTCGGCATCTAACGGCCTTGGCAAATTAGTTAAAGAGTTCTCTCTTCAACTAAACATGCCACTAAGCCTTGCGGTTATCACCGTGGTTCTAACCATTGCAGTTTCGCTGGTTTCAATCATGGATGTTCTAGAGAGAAAAGTTGTCTTCTGGTCCGAAAGTGAGAGAGGCAAAAAGTCATGAGTAAAGCATCCTTGAGCACTACGAAAGTAACTCTGGAAGATCCTCAGAAGAAGAAAAAGAAGTTTTCTCCCTATTGGATTACAGCTGCCCTCTTCCCAATCATCATGCTGACTTGGTATGTGGTTACTGAAATCAGAGTGCTACATCCTATTCTGATGCCAGGGCCTGAAGCTGTTCTCAAAGCCGTCCCTAAGGTCTTTGGCTCAGAGACTTTCGTCATGCATGCCACTAGAACCTTGACTGAAATCGTTGGTGGATTCGCTTTAGGTGCCACAGTCGGCTTTATTCTGGGTCTCTTACTAGGTTCTTCTAACGTGCTTAGAGCGGCTTATCTGCCAGTACTTAGCGCAATGGAAGCAGTCCCTACTGTGATTATTGCTCCTCTTCTTATTGCGTGGTTAGGCTTCGGATTTGAAGGAAAGATCGTGCAGGCTGCATTCGCTTGCTTCTACGCTGTGTTTATTACAACTCTTTCCGGTTTGGCTTTAGCCAATGCCAATAGCGTTTCATTGATGCAGTCCCTCGGTGCTTCTAAAATTCAAACCCTGCTGAAGTTGCGTATTCCTTCAGCTTTGCCAGTGATTTTTGGAGGACTACAACTTGGAGCAACAATTGCCATCATTGGAGCGATTGTTTCAGAGTTTGTTGGAGCGGATGCAGGCCTAGGCTTCTTGCTACTTAGGTATCGCTCTAGTTACGACACTCCATCAGCTTGGGTACTTATCTTTTGCTTCCTCGCAATTGGTATTGCAACCTACTTAATTATTTCGTTAGCTGAGAAGAAGATAGTCTTCTGGAGAGCAGCAGCTATTACCCGTCCTGACCTGGAGAAAAAATGACGATAGACGTACACGCACACACTGTTCCAGCTGATCATATCGAGCGGATGAAACGTGATGCACCAAAGCTAGCTCCAAAGATTGAGTTAGATGGAAAAGACTGCACTTTTGTCTATGAGGATGGACGTCGAAGTGGGCCTATGCCTATAGGTATGTTTGATCACGAAGAGCGTCTCAAGGACATGGATGCTATGCGCATTGATGTTCAAGCTCTTAGCGTTCCACCTACACACTTCAACTATCACATAGAGCCAGAGTTAGCAGCCCTTGTTGCAGCGAGCCATAACGACTCAATGATTGCGATGGCAGAGCAAAGTCCAGAACGTTTTGTCGTGCTAGCAACTCTTCCGATGCAAAGTGCTGACTACGCAATTGCAGAGCTCGCTCGATTGGCAACATCAAAACATGTTGTTGGAGTTGAACTAGCAACGAATGTTTCTGGTGTGAACTTGGATGCTCCAGAGCTAGATCCAATCTGGGGTGCTCTGGCAAGTGCTGGGCTACCTATTGTTCTGCATCCACATGACGTGGTTGAAGGTACTAGAAGAATGAAGGCTCACTACCTTCATAACTTTGTTGGTAACCCAACAGACACAACTCTTGCTGCAGGTTCACTAATGTTTGGTGGAGTGCTAACCCGTCACCCAAGATTGAGATTTGGTCTGTTGCACGGTGGAGGATTCCTCCCATATCAGATTGGACGCTTTGATCATGGATGGTCAGTGAGACCTGAACCTAAGGTTCACTTACCAGTAGCACCATCAACACTGCTGAAGCATTTCTGGTTTGATTCATTAGCTCATGATGATTTGTCGTTAGAACTGTTGATTAGAAGAATGGGTGCGGACAAGGTGTTCTTGGGAAGTGACTATCCGTTTGATATGGCGGATATGAACCCAGTAACAACTGTTGAGCGAGTAATGGGATTAGATAACCCAGAGCTGAAGAAAGTCATGCACGAAACAGCGACTAACTTCCTAACCCCACTTGCTGCGGAGATAACCCACCTCTGATGATCGATTACCCCTGGCTGCTATTGCTGGCAGTTGCAATGGGTGGAGTTGCCCAACGCGCCACAGGGATGGGCTTTGCTCTGGCATCTGCTCCGCTAGCCATCATTGCTCTTGGTCCGCTCGAGGGTGTTTTACTGATGAACCTTTTGGGATTGCCAGCAGCTGGCTTAGCCCTGTTTTTACTCTGGAAAAAGATTGAGTGGAACGTTATTCTGCCCATGTTCATTCCCTGTGTTTTAGGGATATGGCTTGGAGTCTGGTTCCTAGGGGAGATAGATCCTGCATTCTTAGAAGTTGGCATAGGCCTTGCTCTATTACTGGCAGTGATCATCACTGTTAAGTCCCCACCGCTGCCTTCAACAACATCTCTGTTTATCCCCGCTACTTTGACTGGTTTATCTTCAGGATTTCTAAATGCCGTGGCATCCATTGGTGGACCACCACTAGTTGTCTTTCGCAATCTCAAGCGCTGGTCACCAGAAACTTTCACACCAAGTATTCAACCTCTACTAATTACTATGAGTGGGGGTTCATTCATGTTGAAGACATTGTCTGGTCCCGTTCCGTTACCTTCTTATTCCATAGTCTCTTGGGTGGGTTTGCTAGCTGCACTCGGGACAGGGATTCTCCTTGGTGAACTGATATCAAGAAAGCTATCCCTTGAAACCACCAGCAAAGCCATTACCTGGCTGGCAATTCTAGGGTCTCTAGCGACCTTGATTCGCGGGTCGATTTCTCTAGTCACGTAATCTACTCAACTTCTAGGGTTATCAAACCACAGAGAACCTGGAACTTGGCCCAGTTGGACTGCTAAACACCGACTAATCTGAGCTGAATCAAATAAATGAATAAACCCATAATTCTGGGGGCTTACTTATTCGTACCTGAGGGGGCCTACACCCGAAATCCATACTCATATAGATGTATAAATCTGGTCTCCGCATTGAGGTCAGAATCCGGAATCCATTTAGGAACGATTTAGGCGCAAAGTCGAGGTTCTGGGGCCTAACTGTAGACCAATCGTCTAGGATTGGAGTAATAGTTAAACTTCTCGTCTATTTACCGGCGAACCACAAACTAAAAATCCCCCAAGTTCAAAACAGGAGATCATTCAATGCTGAAAAAAATATTTAGCGCACTAGCTCTATCATCACTATTTGTTGGGGGGTTGAGTGTTACTCAAGCAAACGCAGTGGCACCAGATGTTGACATTGCAAAAGTTCAATATCCAGGAGCTAACTTCACTATTATCTTGGATTCAGATACCGAATTCGAAGTAGCAGCAGGAGTGAGGAGTATCACTGTAAGTCGAGAGTTTTCCTTTGCGGAGAGCTTTCTTCTAGATCGCCAAGGTCAGAGATTGGGTGTAAAAGTATCCGTAACCCAGCCTAATGGAACACCTGTTCCCCAAAATGGTTCTGGTGTTGCATTCTTCGTCTCTCCTAGCGGAATTCTATTTAAGAGTGATGGTAATGGTCCAAGTGTCCAGCTGGATTACATGAGCAATTCATTAGTTGTTCCAGCCGATGCAACAAACTACCAAGGCTATCTAAAACCATCAATAATTTTAGAGAACATGTCAGGTGCCGCTCTTCCAACTGGAACTTACACCTACTCCATCGAACTAGTTACATTGCCTGGATTGGTAGTCGTGCCAAATGATTCAACTGGGTTAACCCTTGGAGACACAGAGTTTAGGTACGGGGTGCGAGGATCTACTTTTACAGCTCCAGCAGCAGTCCAAGATGCAAGTATCAGCGGAACTGTTTGTTTGGACACCTCCAAAGCATCTGTAGGCGACACAATCACAGCCGAAATTATTTATGACGGAGTTGTATCACCTGGGCAGAACCATTTCTTCGAAACTCAATCTGGCTTTAAGCAGTGGGGAGACGCTGGTTATCGAAGTACAAGTTCTAGCTCCATAATTGTCACTCAAGGTGACTTAGATTGGGGCATCGAGGTTTCACTAAATCAGTACGTGCCGAACCTCGTAGCTGGTTCGACCCACGACATAGCTTTCAGGTTCTACAACCAAAATGAAGTAGACGTCAGTTCTAACTGTGCTCCAGCTAAACCTGCAGCACCAACTCTTTCTGTTGTGAGTGGAACAATTTCAGTAACTGGCCAATTTGCAGTTGGCTCGAGCGCTATGACTATGTCTTCTGGCCCGGAGTGTGTGGTTTATGACGCTGCAGCCCCAACAGTGATTGTGAGAACTACAACAGTTTCAGTTAACTTTTCCAACAGAGCTAACTACTCATGCAGTATCAACGGGTTAACCACAGGAAAGACTTATCTGGTTAAGTTTAGAGACAAGTTTGGCGAGGTTTACTCAGAATATTCCGATGCAAGCCAGATTCTTTTACCAGCCGCAGGTTACACAGTGACCAGCAGTTATGCCGGTGTGCTTGAGGCTAAGAAAATTGTGAAGGTAAGCAGTAACGTTCTTCCGATCGAGGATTACGGCACTATCACCCGTACTATTGCCGACGGCAAGGGCGGCTTCTACATGTCTGGAACTTTGACCGGTGCGTGCCCGCCTTCTTGCGGAACTTCAAGCGTTCGAATCAGACACGCAACTGCTACAGCTATGGATTCGACCTTCGCAGGAACTGGTTCAGTAGTCATCAACTCATTCGAGGTATCTAACCCAATTGTTTCGAACCTGGGATACTACGGTTCAAATAAAGACAAATGGGCGCTTCCTGTGAACGGTTTCATTGCCATGAGTGCTACTGGCCAGTCGCAAATCTTCCTAGGATCTAACACCGAAGCGACAATCACTTCAAAAATGTTATCTGTCTCAGACGTAACCGCAGTCTGCTCCGCAGCAGCGGCAGGTTACGCTCCACGCCCAAGCGGAAACATGGAAATATCGGTTGTCGGAGCACCAATCAATGATGTGTTGTTGTCCATTACCTGCTACAAGAGCTACACAATAGGTGGAACTTCGAGCCTTCTTCCCCTACCTATTTTGGCTACTATGAATCCAACAACTGGTGCTTTGACCTTCAAAGCAGCAATGGGAACCCCATCAGATACAGTAAACAGCGTTAGCGCTAGATACTCAGTGAATCCAAACGCCGCAAGCGGAGAAGCCTTAGTAACTGCTTTTGCAACTACCAGCTTGGTGACACAGATCAACAACTTCCCTGGTGTGAATGCTGGAACTATTACCGACTACGCGGTTATCCGATTGGATTCAAGCTTGAATGTCTTGAGTACAACAAATGCTGCTTGGGCAACTACCGGTGTGCAAATCTCGGCTAATCCAACAATAATTGTCCCTCAGGAGAACACTGGAACGGTATTCACCATTGTTACCACCAACTCAGTTCCTTCGGTTGTGACATTTGCTGGATCTGCGGTTGGTACTTCGCTACTCATCGACAGAACAGCCTCTGAAATTACAAATCCAACTATTGCTCTAATGATTGGTCACGCTGTTCCATCTAACGAGACAGCTCTACCTGTTCAGGTAACTGCAACAGGAAAGGACGCAGCTGGTTGGATTAATCTTTCTACCGGTGTTCTAACTACTGGTGAAGTTCTGACCTACACAACTGCTTCCGGAAATGGACTTGCTAAGTTCTGGGTAAGAGGATCTGACAAGACTCTGTACCTTATCTATAGCGATGTAGCTGCACCTGCTAACCTGACTGTACTTAAGTGGATGGACCCTAGTTATGTGGTTCCATCAGGCCCAGTTCCAGCGGTGACATCAAAGGATGTTAAGTACTCAAAGAACACTCCAGCAGCTGGTGCGAAAGTTACCTTGACGGGAACTAATCTCGATGCAGTAATCTCAGCAAAGATTGGTGCTAACGCAGCCACAATCGGAACTAAGACTGCTACATCACTTCAGCTAACAATTCCTACTGCATCAGCAAATGGAACTGTTGACATCACACTGACAACAGCAGATGGAGACACAGTTGTTGACACCTTTACCTATTTAGGTCTTGGTGTTGCACAGACTGTAACTGTTGGTGCTTTGGCTGCAGCAGTAACAGTTGGTGACGCTGATCTAACATTGAGTGCAACAGTTGCGTTCTCACCAGTTGATGCGGGCACTGCAGGTGCAATTACCTGGAGCTCAGACACACCAACTGTTTGTTCAATCGTTGCAAACAAGGCACGTCTATTAACTGCTGGTACCTGTACTGTGAAGGCGACAGCTGCTGCAAGCGATGTATTGCTAGCAGGAACTGATACAGAGTCAACTACTGTTTCAGCTGCAACTGTTGTCGCTGCTGCACAGACAGTTACATTGACTGGTCCAACCAGAGTCGTAGTTGACCTGGATGGATTCGAAGTTGTTTCTTCTGCTTCATCAGGTCTGCCAGTTGTTTACTCAACAACCACTGCATCTATCTGTACTGTTTCTGCAGCTGGATTTGTGGTTGCCATTGCTGAAGGTACCTGTGTGATCACATCCTCACAGGCTGGAAACGCTAACTGGTTGGCAGCGAGCAAGACGCTGACAATCACAGTTGCAAAGACCCCAACAACTCCTGTAACTGAAAAGGGTGACATCAAGAAGCCTCTAGCTCTTTCAAAGACTGGAACCTTCCTAAAGAACGGTGACACTCAGCTTGGTTGGAACAGAAGCAAGGGGACCTTGGCTGTGAAGCTAACTGTTGTCTATGTAGGTCCAGTAAAGGCAACTGCGTCATTCAAGGTTGGAAGCAAGACTTACACCTGTTCTGCAAGCTTCGGTATTACGAAGAAGCAGTCAACTAGCAAGATCCTTACTCTGACTTCACCGAACCTATGTACAGGTAAGACTGAGAAGACTCAGCTAGCTGCGTTGAAGAAGATCACAACAAGCACGGTGGTTACTGTAACCGTCGTGCGTGACATGTTTAATCCAACGACGTACAAGAAGGTCCGCACCAAGACTCGTATTCTTTACGCGAAGCTTGGCTAGTCCTAAAGTATTAGCAACTAACCCGCCCCAGGAAACTAGGGCGGGTTAGTTCTTTAACATGTAAGCGTTTGTTTTATCTCGAGACTGAAAGTAGCCTGAATAGACAAGGCCATGGCTAAGTTAGGGCGGGTAGACTAACTAAATGAAAGCTAAAATCCTTGGAATCCTAACTGCAACTCTCATCGTCTTCGCAGGACTTGCAGCACCAAATCTTTCCAACTCTGCATCGGCAGCTACTTCTTACACAATTACTTTTGATGCCAATGGTGGATCTGGAGTGATGGCGAAGCAGATAATTCCAATTAAAGGAAAAGCTCTAACAGCAAATAAGTTTGTCAAGGACACTCATCGCTTCAGTGGTTGGTCATTAACTAGGACAGGCAGTGTCAAATACTGGAATGCTGCCGTCATCAAACCGAAGTCCAAACTAACCCTTTATGCAAAATGGACCGTGAATGCTGCAACTCCTATGCTTGCTGGACGCACAGTAGGCAAACTTCTGTGGTCGGATTCCTTCTCTGGACAAACTGGCGGATTAATTGACTCGACAAATTGGACTGCAAGATATTGTGGCCATGATGCAAACAACGGTGGTGGAACTTGCCACAATAATGAAAAGCAGTGGTACACACCAGACGCTATTCGTCTAGATGGATCTGCGCAGGGTAACGCTGTTATCACTGCTAAGAAAGTAACTGGCACTCCTGCAAATGCTGGTAGTTGCATGAACCCACCATGTAGCTTTACAAGCGGTCGTTTTGATACCCAGAAGAAAGTTTCTTTCAAATACGGATACATTGAAGCACGCATGAAGATGCCAACAGGTGGTGGCAACTGGCCAGCATTCTGGGCTCTAGGTGATTCGATGAGTGAAGTTAGCTGGCCTAGAGCTGGAGAGATTGACATCGCTGAGCAGGGTGGAAACTTACCTATGCGAAACTCAGCTGCTGTTCACTTCTCAGTGACAGAGTTTGGTGGCGGTCACCGCTACATCTGGGGCGAAGAACTCAACCAGGCTAACTACCAAACAGGTTTCCACACCTATGGTCTGGCTTGGTTGCCGGGAAGACTAGAGTTCTACGTTGATCGTGAGCTTTTCTGGACTGCTACACCAACAAATGTTCAAGGATACTGGCCATTCGATAAGCCTTTCTTCCTGATCTTCAACAATGCTGTTCAGGGTTCGGCTGGCTTTGGTGGAAACTACAGCGGTTGGGCTGAAAGTAAGACTGAGATTGACTATGTACACGCTTGGCAGCTAAACGGTCAGGGATCCGTAGTAAAGAGTAAATAGAACCTTGGCGAGAAACAAATAGTTTTTCTCGCATTGCTAGACTTACCCAATGAGTGATGCAGGCAAAGAAACACGCTATCGGCTCCTGCTCACTACAGTAGAGATGCTTGATGAGATGACAGAGAAAGATGTCTCTGCAGCTGAGATTCTTCGTAGAACAGGCATTGCTAAGGGTTCTTTGTATCACTTCTGGCCTTCAATCGGTGAGCTCATTGAAGAGGCCTACTTAGTTAGATACTCGAGGTTCGTTGAGAAAAGTGGCGGTGTAATCCGTGAGCTTCTAGAAAAGTGTGAGACCAAAGAGCAGTTCTTTGAAGGTCTTACTCATGTCACTGAGATCACCCAAGACCCAGCAAGAAAAGCCAACCGCTATGAGCGTGCCCGCATTCTAGGCATGGCTGAGAAGAACGAGCAGTTCAGAAAATCTCTAGGTGAGGTTCAACAAGGCCTTACAGATCTCTTCACAGAACAATTCATCGAAGTCCAAAACAGAGGCTGGTTCAATAAAGACTTTGACCCAAGAGCTGCAGCAGTACTAATTCAGGCTTACACACTCGGCAAGATTGTTGACGACGTAGTAGATAACCAGATGGATCCGATTATCTGGAACGCTCTAATCGGCCTGATCGTTGATAAAACGCTTGCCTAATTTCTAGGTTCTAAAACAAGTCAGCTTTCATAACTTTTGTCCAAGCTGCAACAAAGTCTTTTACAAACTTCTCGTGGGCATCGTCAGCTGCATAAACTTCAGCAACTGCACGCAATACCGAGTTAGATGCAAAGACTAGGTCCGCTCTAGTTGCAGCCCACTTTCTTTCTCCATCAGCATATGCGTGTGAACCATAGATACCTTGTTGACCTGACTTTGGAGCCCAAGCAATATTGTTATCCAGAAGATTTCTGAAGTACTCATTGTTTAGAACTCCTGGTGTTGAAGTCAATACACCCAGCTGAGGCTTAGAATGCTAAGAATTGAGCCTGGTAAGTAGACTGCTTTCTATTATGAAAATCATTCGAACGATAGCCAGGCTCGGTCTTGGCCTGGCACTAACTCTTGCTGGCTCTTCACACCTAGGTTCTGCTAGAGAAACATTTAGGGCTCAGGTGCCAACCTGGTTGCCACTAGATGCTGACTTTGTAGTTATCGCCAGTGGAATAGTTGAGATAGTCCTAGGCCTCTGGCTGATCTCTGGATTCAAAGCACCAATAGCTGGAACTATGACAGCGCTATTCCTTATTGCAATCTTCCCTGGCAACATTTCTCAGTGGGTAACGCAAACAGATGCATTTGGTCTCAACACCGATGAAGCCAGATTGATCAGACTCTTCTTCCAACCACTTCTTGTTATTTGGGCTCTTTATTCAACAGGTGCCATCGCTTGGCTAAAGACATTGAGATCTAAGAAGTAAAAACTTTTTAGTTAAAGAAATGTGGCCCCCGGATAACCGA
>Ga0209134_10000464_pt1 | contig 10682 bp, 5 predicted proteins | sample LauGreSp1BDMLBSN_2_FD_187566 | JGI IMG/M metagenome (GOLD analysis project Ga0209134, IMG submission 187566) | Freshwater lake microbial communities from Lake Michigan, USA - Sp13.BD.MLB.SN (SPAdes) (version 2) | ecosystem: Environmental > Aquatic > Freshwater > Lake | place: Lake Michigan, USA... | reverse complement strand
GCAAATTCATTACCGGCAGAGATTAAGGACCAGATTAAGAGTAAGAGCGTGCGAACCTTGAATGCACCCAAAGGGATGAGCGTTAAATCGATTGCATTAAGCAGCAAGGGGCTTGCATTAACAATGCAGGGCAAAAACATCAGACCAACAAAAATTGGTTCGACTTTCTAGGAGATATTATGAATATCGATGTGAAGAAGATCCTTCCAAAGGATCCAAGTACCTACAAAGGTCATAAATCAATTCGCATAATCACCGCTGTCTATCTGCTCGTTGTTGTAATCCGCAGTTGTGTTCACCTATTTACAGCAGATGGCGGGGCAAATAGCATTGCAGGTATAGATGTTTCGGTAGAGGGTGGAGACAACATCATCGCCATCTTCCATCAATGGGGAGCTATTCAATTAATCCTTGCAGGCCTTCTTGTTGTGCTGTTTTTCCGCTACCCGGGATTGACTCCATTAGTTGTCTTGACCCTTGCGATTGATCCGATTATGCGCGCAATAGCTGGACAGATGATGCCCGTAACCTCACAAAGCACACCACCTGGTGAAGCTCTGAACTGGCCAGCTTTCTTCACCCTTGCGGTCTTATTTGTTGCTTCTCTTGCGGAGAGTAGTTCGGCTAAAGAGAAATAAGCAGAGGACTATTTAGGAAAAACAACCTGTAATCGATACCCATACCCCGGCACGGTATCGAGCGTTTTTATGCCATTCAAAATACTTACCCAAGAATCGATTACTGCTGTACCCACACCCGAACTGACTAAATCTAAATCAGCTCCAGGACCATCATCTGAGATCATAATTTCTGATTGCCCCGCAGCATCGGTAGTAATTGAAACAAGAGCCTTCTTGGCCGGCCCATGCATAAGGGAGTTCAGTAATCCCTGCTCAACAATTCGGTAGGCACCTAAAAGATAATGTGAATCCAACTCCTCGCTAGCAGAATCAACCTGAATGGTGATCGCCATATTTGATTCATATTGCTTGATTAGAGATTCGAGTGAACCCTTCAACCCACTGGCCTCAAAGTTAGGTGATAAAACTTGAATAATGTTTTTCAAATCTGCGCTGCGGGTATTTTCCAAGTGAGAAATAGCCTTATCAATTACATCATTGATTTCAATGGATGAAGTTCCTTGTATCGACTTCAATTTAATTCCAACGACCATCAGATCTGATTGAACGCGATCATGAAGAAAGGAAGAGGTCTGGCGCCTAATTGCCTCATCCAAGTTAATCAACTCTTCACGGTCTGCTTTTAGGTGCTCAACTAGTTCATTAGCCTTATTAAGACGCTCAGTAATCTTTCGTTCAGCTTGGTGCATTAGTGCAAGTGCTAGTAAAACAAAAATTAGAGCGGCAAGGAACACTCGAAGATTAATGGTAGATATTGTTTGAAAGTCATATCCGTATCTGGATTCGAGGATGGAATGCAGGAACGGGGCATATATAAAACCAAGAGATTGACCGATGGCTACCTCGATGATGTATCGGGGTAATGAGGGTGTGCGCCAATTCCGAGCTTTTTGCGCCATGTATGCGGCAATTGCGAAGAGCGAAGGAGGAATAAAAGAAAGCAAAAAGACCACTCCAGCGGCCGACCATCTTGCGGTGCCACTCGGTTGATCAGTGACTAGTGGCAGTAATCGAGAGAGAACAATCGACCAGAAGAAAAGAAATATTAGATAGGGGTTATATGGGTAGGGACCAATGAATGCTAAAACTTTTCTAAACGTGAGTTTCTTCACGAAAGTCTCATAAGTTCCATGTATTTCAATACTGCAGCGGTCTTTAAATCATCACTTGCCACGGCATTGGGTAGTAGCACCGCATATGCACGAGACAGCTCTTTGCGTACATATGAATAACTAAGGTCTAGCTGCACAGCAATATCTTGTGCACCTTTGCCTTGTGCGCTCAGCGACATTATGGAGCGCTGACGTGGGGATAGCTGAAAGTAAATTGAGGATTGAACTTCTACGTTTTCAACTTCACCAGCAGACACATTCTCCCAATTACCCTTACCTGACGAGGTTAATTTAATGATTTCAACATAATCCGCTAACTCCATCTCAGCTGATTTATCAAAGAAGGACCACCCGCTGCGCATTGCCTTTGGGACCCGACTAACCATTTGCGAAACTGAGTACTGAGAGTAGATAACAATTCCTATGTATTCGTTGATGTTGCGAAGAGCGATGCCTAACTCAATACCATTTAATCCATTTTGATCTAGAGCAAAATCTATTAGGGCAACATCTGCCTTGCGCACAAGAGTTCTATTGAGAACCTCATCAGAATTAGAGAAAGAACCAATGAGCTCTAACTCTTTTGATTGGGACAACATCTCACCCAAGATTCGGCGCAGAGCAGAGTCATTCTCTACATAAAGAAGACGAGTTGCTCTCATGTCTGAGTCTCTCACTTTGTAAGTAAAGCACATCAAACGCCTGTCACATTTGTTCCCTTTTGTTTGGTTGAGTCACAGATGTGCTTGATAAGTCGCAAATAATTTAGTATTTCCGAGGCGCACTCGCCCTCCTTCTAAATTTCTACTATGAGGCAAAAACTTTCTTTTTGGTCAATTAAGAACTTTAAACGCAATGCAACTGTAAAGATTCTTATTAGTGCATTACTTTTCAGCGCACTACAGGTGGTTGCTATCTCGGTAAGTCCGACTGCTAATGCAGTAGCGGGCGACGCCGGAAGTGTTCAGTTCGATGAACCTAGAACTAATTATCTGAAAATGGACACAGTAAATAGCGCATTTGGATTTGGCACAGCCGACTTCACCATTGAATTCTGGTGGAAGCCAACTACGTCGCGGCGCAGCGATACTTTAGATTTTTACAATTTAGCCTCTACAAATATGCCTCGATTAGATATTGGTGCCAACATTGGTACTGGTGCAATAGAGCTATACACGGATAGTCAATGCAGTATTGGAAGTGGGGTCACATTATCTAGCGTCCTTAACAAATGGACTCATATTGCATTGACTAAAGCATCTGGCTCACTTTTCTTTTGGGTGAACGGTGTTCAAAAAGGAACAATCGCATGCAACAAGGATTTTGGCTCGGCAGGCTATTCCCTATCTATTATGAAAGATCATGGCGCTGGTGCAAATGGCAGTGGATCTCTCTCAAACATACGTGTTGTGAAAGGTACTGCTTTATATACAAGCACCTTCGCTCCACCAACGTCGCAATTAAACAATGTGGCCGGAACGTCGTTCCTGATGAATACAGTGCAAGGTGTTGACTTCTTGAAGGACTCTTCTGCCAATAATTTAACTGTTACTTCCGTGAATACCCCATTAAGCAGTGCAAGTGCTCCAGCACAAGCGGGCAGTATTTCGACTTTTACAGATGATAAAGTTAGTCCCATATTTGGAACATTTACAAATGTTCCAGGAGCTACGCAGGCATATACAGTTGAAACTTGGTTTTATACAACAACACAAACTAATTTCAACGGCCAACCACAATGGATATTCGCTGGCGAACAAGATGCTTGCCAAAACGGTCTTGAGGTTTTTATTAATGGTGGATTTATTCAAATTGCTACAAACGGTGCCAACTACTCTTCTAACTATAATTCTGCCGAAGTATCAATCAATACCTGGCATCATTTAGCAATAGGTGCAGATGCATCTGGAAAAACTTCGGTTTACCTTGATGGAACAAACATAATCAAGAATGGGTGGTTTCAGCCTAGAGCTTGGATCGAAAAAACTTGGAGCCTAGGTGGACGCCTAACTTGCGGAAGTACTCAAGCGAGCATATCTGGTCTCGGGTATCCGCTAAGAGGCGGAGTATCTGATTTTAGATATGTACTTGGTACTCAAATTTACACGAGCAACTTTACTCCATCGCAAACTCCAATGGTTGTGGTTCCAGGTACTCAATTGTTGCTCAGGACTGCGTACAGTTCAACTAATGACCAAACAATAATGCTTGCAGATTCCTCGGGAAATTCGACTGCTTTAAGTACTGTCTATGGCGTATCAACGATTACTTCTAGCACAATGACTCCGTTTATCGTCACAACAAATACGACTCTCACAACTACAAGCGCTTCATCGATTTATGGAGCAACAAATACATTTACTGCAACTGTTGATGCGAGCACCGCAACAGGAACAGTTAATTTTCAAAACAACGGAGTGTCTATCTCAGGCTGCGGTTCTGTCGCGGTCACTGCTGGTGTAGCAACTTGTACAACATGGAAACCCAGTATTGGAACCTACTCGAACATAACTGCAATTTATAGTGGAAATAGCAACTTTAAAAGCTCTACGTCACCCGCTGTTTCTCTCTCAGTCACTGCTGCTCCACTTTCGATAACGGCCTCCTCCCCAACAGTAAATTACGGGGCGACAATTCCAACAATTTCCGCTACCTATTCAGGGTTAGTAAATAGTGATATTTCATCAGTTGTTACGGGGCAATCTTGTGTAACGGCCTATACAACAACGTCCGCCGTCGGGACTTCACCTTCTACAAGCTGTAGTGGTGGAAGTGCAAGCAACTACACGATTTCATATGTTGCTGGTGCTGTCACGATCAACAAAGCAACACCAACCTTTAGCAGTTTCGGTAATGTTTCTAAGACGTATGGTGCAACTGCCTTTGATTTAGCCATTCCTAGTTCATCCACGCCTGGTACTTGGACATACGCCTCAGGCACTCCTTCAGTAATTTCGCTGACCGGAATAAGTGCCACAGTTGCTGCCTACGGAACTTCGGTTATTACCGCCACATTCACCCCCGATGATGCAGCTAATTATGTTTCAGGTGGAACTATCGCTATGACTGTGACGGTAAGTAAAGCAACACTGGGCATCACAGCCTCGTCCCACACTGTTGCCTTTGGTGCTGCAATTCCTACGATTACACCTTCTTATTCAGGTTTTGTAAATGGCGAAGGTTCATCTGTTCTTTCTAATTTAGCGTGTACAACTACTTATACAACCACAACATCAGTTGGTACTACCGGATCAAGCTGTTCTGGAGCCACAGCGAGTAACTACTCATTTGCCTACACCGCAGGCGTAATTACTGTTACACAAGGTGGACAGACAAGTGCACTAACTATTTCCTCAACGAGTGTCACTTATGGATCTACTCTTTCATTAACAACTGGGGGCGGAACTGGATCTGGTTCGAATTCATTCGTAGTCGATTCTGGCCCTTGTACTGTTTCTGGTTCAACTCTCTCTACGACAGCTGCCGGAACTTGTATGGTCACTGCAACCAAAGCAGCTAACGGTAATTATCTAGTTTCTTCATCTGCATCAACGGCCATTACTGTCAATCCCAAGGGATTGAGCATCACTGGTTTAACTGGAGTCAATAAAGAGTTTGATCAGGGTGTTCTCGGTACAGCCACTGGCACTCCAACCTTGTTTGGCAAAGTTGGTTTAGATGATGTTCTACTGAGTGGAACGCCAACATTTACATTTGGAGCTGCCACAGTTACAAACGGCCATACGCTGACGGCATCTGGTTACACATTGACTGGTACGACGGCTGGCAATTACACATTAACTCAGCCAACGGTCACAGCAAATATCACCGCTAAAGCAGCACGTGTAGCAGCTACAAATACAACTGTTGCTTTTGGCGCAGCGGTAACAAGTGGAGTCACAGCTTCAGGGTTGATTTCACCTGATGCTGTTGGATCAGCCTCATATACCTACACAGGGACCGGAACTGCAACACCTCCAACAGCCGTTGGTGTTTACACAGTGACACCTTCTAATGCTGTCTTTAGCACTGGATCTATTGGTAACTACACAATTTCATATGACACAGCAACAGTGACAATCCTTGCCAAATACACCATTACTTATAACGCAAACGGTGGCAGCGTTGCGTCAAGTTCAACAACTACCGCAGACTTTGTTGTTGGCGATACGGCACTGACTTTGCCAACATCAACTCGTGCGAACTACACCTTTACGGGTTGGTACACACTTCAAACAAATGGCACACAGGTAACTGGCGCTTACACACCAACTGCGACTGCGACCCTGTGGGCACGATGGATCCAAAACTCTTTATATGGAATGGGAACAAATACAAAGATTTTGACCATTACTACTTTGTCAGGTGTCGGTAATACTTATTCAGCAGATGCCGCTGGTGGAACAATAGCTATCAAATATCTTGCTGATGCTTTACCAGTAGGAACTGTGATCGATGCCTACGTTTTGTCAGATACATCAACAGCAACATCCTTGATCGGGTCAGGCAACAATTATGTGATGTCACTCGTTCTTGCTTGGGTTGCAACTGATGGGACCGTTCCAACTACCGTTACTGACAAAGCAATCTCGATGACAATTACTAACAGTGTTATTAAAAAGGGTGCCAAGATTTACTCAGTTATTGGCATCATTCCAACTCTCTTGACGATTGCTACCACCGATGGCAGCGCAGTTATCTCGATAACTGACGATCCGCAGATCATTATTGCGATCACCAAGCCTGATGCTCCAACCGGGGTCTCGGCAACATCTGGTGGCAATGCATCAACAACTGTGAGCTGGACAGCACCTTCTGATGGTGGTTCTGCAATCACTGGGTACACAGCCACTTCAAATGCGGGACAGACATGTTCAAGTACAACTACAACAACATGCTCTGTGACAGGCCTTACCAATGGCACTCCATACACATTTACAGTCACTGCAACAAACAGTATTGGTACAAGTGATCTAAGTTCTGTATCTGCATCTGCAACACCAGCAGCACCAATTGTTATCACCCCTCCAGTTGTTACCCCACCAAGTTCTGGCGGAGGCGGAGGCGGCTATACCTACGTTGAGCCAACCCCCACGGTTGATCCAGCAGTGGTAGCAGCCGCACTTGCTGTGCAAAAAGCATTAGTAGAAAAAGCTGCAGCTGAAGCAAAGGTAGTTGCTGCGGCAAAGGCGCTTGCAGATGCAAAGGCTGCTGAAGAAAAAGCTGCAGCAGAGGCCGCATTACTGGCAGAGATCAAAGCATTGCAAGAAAAAGCAGATGCTGAAGCGTTAGCTGCCGCAAAGAAGCTTGCAGATGAATTAGTAGCAGCACAGCTAAAGGCCGAGGAAGATTTAAAGGTTGCTACAGCGCTGCAGCTGGCTGAAGAGCAGAGAGTTGCTACAGAGAAAGCTTTAGCACTTGCTGCCTCAATGAAGATCACAACCGTGTATTCAACTACTGCAGCCTTCAAGGTCAATAAGACTTACTCAAAGCGCCTAAACCTCTACACGAAGAAGATCGCTGTCGGAAGCATCGTGACCTGCATTGGATATGCCAAGAGTTCGAAGACTCTCTCATACACAATGGCCAAGGTTGTGGCTACCAAGCAAGCAAAGGCCCTGTGTTCGTCAATGAAGAAAATCAATCCAACATTGAAGGTGAAGAGCATCGTTTATCCCGTTAGCAAGGCACCTAAGACAACGGTAAACAAGTTATGGGTACCAGTCAGCTATCGCGTTGAAGTAGCCGTCAACTAGCGCCACAGGCGCAAACCAGCGGATTTGTCGGCGCATTCGGGCAAGATGCTCACTGTGAGTAAGCAGCCATTCAGCCTTGTACGACAGGTACTTCAGGCTGCCCCTGCTGCTTTGGATGCAGAACAGTTGGCCGTTGTCGCACACCGCGGGTCTCCAATCGTTGTTCAAGGTGGACCAGGTACAGGCAAGACAACTGTTTTAGTCGAAGCAGCACTTGCTCGTATTCAAGAGGGACAAAATCCAGATTCAATTCTCTTGCTGACCTATGGTCGCGAGCGAGCATCAGAGTTGCGTGATGCGATTGCACTTCGCACAACCAAAACAATGTTTGAACCACTTGCTAGAACTTTTCACTCCCTTGCATTTTCGATATTAAAGATGAAGGCAAAGGGCGATCCTGATCCAATCTTGCTCAGCGGTCCAGAACAAGAAAGTTATATCCGCGAACTACTGCAAGGTGATATCGAAGATGGTTTTAAGGAATGGCCTGAAGATCTGCATAAGGCATTAACAACAAATGGCTTTGCACGCGAACTTCGAGATTTGATTTTACGTGCTTCAGAGCGTGGCATCGATGCAGATGAATTAGCAAACCTTGGCGCACAAGAGGGCGAGAAGTATTGGCAAGCGGCTGCAGCTTTCTGGAAGCGTTATTTGAACTCCATGGTGATGCGCGAGATCAGCGCACAAGATGCAAAGCTTCGTATTGATCCATCCGAATTGGTATCTCGCGCATCGATTCACCTTCGTAATAATCCAGATTTATTGGATCAACTGCGCAATCGCTTCACGACAATCATGGTTGATGAGTTTCAAGAGAGCGATCCAGCACAACGTGAGCTACTTTCTCTTCTTGCAGGAAGCGATGTAATTATCTGCGCCGATGCAGATAGCGCAGTCGGCCGATTCCGTGGCGCAGATCCTGATGGATTAGCGGCAGCACTGGATCCATATCGGGCCAAGGAAGTTGTTCTTACCAATGTCTATCGAAGCGCAAAGGTGGTCTTTGAAGTTGGCCATGAATACGTGCTGGGATTCCGCGGCTCTCCAGTTACGCGAAAGCGCTCTGCAGTCACTGAAAATCAAGGCTTTGTAGGGGTACACCGCTTTAGATCTGGCGCGGAGGAAGCTGCCTTTATTGCTCACCAATTCCGCAGTGCGCATTTGCGTGAAGGTATTTCATATAGCGATATGGCAGTTGTTTTGCGCACGCCAGGTGTTCAAGCATCCGCGCTGCGTCGAGCGTTCTCACAAGTAGGTATTCCCGTTGCATCAGAACTACAGGCATTAGCTGGTAACCCTGCAATCACGCCATTCCTTCTATTGGCACGGGTTGCAATTGGTGCACAACCTCTTAATTTAGATACTGCAGAGCGCTTGCTACTTTCCGAGTTTGGTGGGGCCGACTCTATTTCTTTGCGCCGAATTCGACAGGCCATGATTACCGCGCGTCCAGAAGGTGATGAACGTTCTGGTACTCAGTTGTTGCTAGATGCAATCCAGGATGGTCAGTTGTTTATTGAAGGCGCAGACAGCGTGCTGCGAGTGCATGAGTTACTAAAGGGTGCAAAGGCGATTGCTCGCAATAAAACTGCATTAGCAGATGACCTGTTGTGGTTTATTTGGGATAACGCGGTAACAAGTGATGGACAGAAGCTAGCTAATGCCTGGCGCAATCAAGCATTGCGTCCTGGAATTAGAGGAGCAGCGGCAGATCGAGACCTTGATGCGATGATGCAGCTCTTTGATTCAGCTGCGCGTTACTCCGAGCGTTTTCCATTATCTGGTCCTGCTGCTTTTATCAACGAGGTTGCCCAAGAAGATATTGCCGGCGATGTTATTACTGCCAAGGGAGTCCGCCCAGATTTCGTAGAGATTCTTACTGTGCATAGCGCAAAGGGTCGTCAGTGGGATCTAGTTGCAATTGCAGGTTTGCAAGAGGGAACCTGGCCCAACTTGAAGCAGCGTTCATCGCTATTAGGTGCTGAACGATTAGTAGAGCGCAAGCGCAACCCAGATATTCCACGGGATCAGCTAGATGTCATCGCAGCCAACGGCTTGATGCAGGATGAACAACGCCTGTTTCATGTGGCGCTAACCCGTGCCAAACAAGGACTTTTCATCACGGCCGTCCAACGCGAAGATGAAGAACCATCACAGTTCTTTGAAGCAATCGAAGTTATGGTTAATAAGACCGATGATGACGAACATGTAATAACTGATGTTCCTCGACCAATCACCGCACCTGCTTTGGTGGCCGAACTTCGTTCGCAGTTAGATGGACCAAAGGCAAAAGAGGCTGCAGCGTTATTAAAGGCGATGAGTGCTGAAGGTATTTATCTAGCAAATCCGACGAGCTGGATTGGTTCTGTGCCATTAAGTACTGATGCACCTGTAATCGATCCAGATAAAGAGGTTGTTGTTTCTCCGTCAGGTGCTGAAAGCTTTGTGGAGTGCGGTGTGAAGTGGTTCTTGCAAAACAATGGTGGATCAGATGGTGATAGCACCGCACAAGTCTTAGGTTCTGCAATTCACGCATTTGCGGCAAAGATGGTGCAAGAACCAGGAACAAGTCGTGAACAGCTAATTGAATCCTTACAAAACTCATGGAAATTAATTGATCCGGATAGTGGATGGGTCAGTGCTTCTCACCTGGAATCAGCAGTGATCATGCTGGAAAAGTTTGTGGAGTATCACAAAGAAACAAAGCGTGAAGTTAAGGCGGCCGAACTTAGATTTGATGTGAAGTTGGGGCGTGCTCGCATTATTGGAACTGTGGATCGCCTAGAAGTTGAAGCAGATGGCTCACTCTTTATCATCGATTTTAAAACTGGCAATACTGCAATTAGTAAAGAGGATGCCAAGAAGAATTTGCAGCTTGCTAGTTATCAGTTAGGTGTTGCAGAGGGTGGATTTGCAGAAGGCACTAAGTCGGCAGGCGCAGAACTTGTGTATTTGGGAACAAACAGTGCCGGTGCTTCTATCCGTCAGCAGTATGCAATTGACATAGAAGAGACAAAGGCAACGATCGAAACAATCGGTGAGGGCATGGGTGCTGCGACCTTCTTTGCCACTGTTAATAAGCGCTGTAAAGGCTGCCCAGTAAGGAAATCCTGCCCTGTTCAAAGTGATGGACGGGCGGTGAATGAGTCATGACCGAGGCTAAGTACACA
>Ga0209134_10000463_pt1 | contig 10703 bp, 12 predicted proteins | sample LauGreSp1BDMLBSN_2_FD_187566 | JGI IMG/M metagenome (GOLD analysis project Ga0209134, IMG submission 187566) | Freshwater lake microbial communities from Lake Michigan, USA - Sp13.BD.MLB.SN (SPAdes) (version 2) | ecosystem: Environmental > Aquatic > Freshwater > Lake | place: Lake Michigan, USA... | reverse complement strand
AAGAATCTTTAAATGGGCGGGCGCTGAATGAACGACTGAATGACGATGGATATAAAGGCGCTCTCCTACGTCATGACCATGATTGTGATCATGGTTATGGGATGTATCTGAAGTTGAAGTGCTTCCAAGCAATTACTCAATTTTTTTTCTACGAAGTGCGAGAAATAGCACACTGGCGGCTGCGCCAGTAGCTACAACTCCAATCGCACCCGCAATACCCACTGAAAAACGCTCGTTCTCTATTCCGGCGACTCCATAGTCGGCAAGCGCGAAATCTGAATTCGCATGATCCTTAGCGCTTTCAGCAAAACCGATATCTCCCGCAACCTTCTCAAGTCCGTCGGGTGAAGATGAAGCATAGAAAGAGAAGACTGCTGCTAAAACTAAAGCTGCCGCGAAAAATACTAAGTAAAACTTATAGTCTTTCTTTATTGACATTTAGCTCTCCTTAATCAAAAGCTTGGATTCATTGCTCTTCCAACCATGAACTAAATCTGATCGGCTGGCCATGATTGCGCTAATTGTGAGTCCAGTAATTAGTGCTTCTCCTATGCCGATAACAATGTGGGTTCCAATCATTGCCGTGAAAACTGAAGTTAAGGAGAAAGTTGCATTTCCACCAAGTGCAAATTGAATAACAAAGCCAAGTGCTGCTGCAGGAACAGAAATTAATCCTCCGATTGCACCTGCGAGCGCAATTGAAGCTTTGCGCTTTGGAAGTACTCGTTTAACAATGAGATAGACGCCGTAACCAACCCAGACTCCGATTACTCCCATATTAAAGACATTTAATCCGATTGCGCTTAATCCACCATCTGCAAATAAGAATCCTTGCATTAACAAAACAACCGTGAGCGCTAGCGTTGCAGCCCAAGGGCCGACAAGCACAGCAGCCAAAGCACCACCTAGTAAATGTCCGCTAGTTCCGGCACCAACTGGGAAGTTCAACATCTGCACTGCGAAAATAAACACAGCCGTTAGTCCGGCTAATGGCGCACTTTTATCGTCAAGTTCTTTTCTAGCGCCTTTGAGTGAAACGCCAACACAAACTGCCGCTGCCCCAGCAAAAATCGCCGAGGTCTGAAGATCGATAAATCCATCAGGAATATGCACAACCAAATTTTATTGCAAGTAATTCGCATCTGCAACCTGAAAGCGAAGTGTAATGACCGGGGAAATCGGCGCCCCTTATGTGTGGGAGTATCGCTTAGTGATTGCCACTCAAAGCGTTGAACTCCGAGCTGGCGCAAGACTCTTAGTTAAAGATGTCGCAGTCCGAATAAATAGCGGTGACCGCATCGGATTCGTTGGCCGAAATGGTGCTGGTAAATCCACCCTCGCAAAATGCTTAGCTGGTGAAACCCTTCCGGCTGGTGGCCAGATAACTCGTACCGGAACCATCGGATATCTCCCCCAAGATCCACGAACTGGCGATCAAGAAGAATCAGTAATAAATCGAATTTTATCTGCGCGTGGTCTTGATCAAATTGTTGTGCGAATGCGCAAGGCCGAAGAAGCTATGGCAACTGCAACTCCAGAAGAGTTAGATCTTGCACTCGAACGTTATGCCCGCGTTGATAGCGAATTCAATGCTGCTGGTGGCTACGGCGCATCAGCCGAAGCAGAATCAATTGCAACAAATCTTGGTTTGCCTGAACGTCTTTTTGAAGAGCCAATTCAAGTTCTATCTGGTGGTCAACGTCGTCGCGTTGAACTTGCCCGCCTGCTATTTAGTGGCGCAGAAACCTTGCTGCTCGATGAGCCCACAAACCACTTGGATGCTGAATCCATTAACTGGTTGCGCGATTACCTAACTAAATATTCTGGCGGCCTAGTGGTTATCTCTCACGATGTTGCCTTAATCGAAACAGTCGTAAACAAGGTTTTCTATATTGATGCAAACCGAAACGTTATCGATGTCTACAACATGGGCTGGAAGAAATATTTATTGCAACGCGAAGCTGATGAACATCGCCGCAAGAAAGAACGCGCTAATGCGGAGAAGAAGGCAGAAATTTTGCAGAAGCAGGGCGAGAAGATGCGTGCTAAAGCTTCTAAAGCAACTGCCGCTCAAGGAATGTTACGTCGCGCCGAATCACTTATCTCTAATCTTGAAGATGTTCGTAAATCTGACAAGGTTGCAAAACTTCGCTTCCCTACCCCAGCGCCTTGTGGCAAGACGCCACTTATGGCAACTGGCTTAAGTAAGTCTTACGGATCGCTAGAAATCTTTACCGATGTTGATTTAGCAATCGATAGATCTTCTCGCGTTGTAATTCTTGGGTTAAACGGCGCAGGAAAGACAACGTTGTTAAGTATTTTAGGTGGAACCAATGAATCAGATACTGGTGAAATATTGCCTGGCCATGGTTTAAAAATTGGTTATTACACGCAGGAACATGAATCACTTGATTTCGAACGAACCGTTCTCGAGAACATGCTCTCTGCTGGTGACAAAATCAGCGAACAACAAGCCCGCCAAACTCTTGGCTCTTTCTTATTCTCTGGCGATGATGTTCAGAAGCCAGTAAAGGTTTTAAGTGGTGGCGAGCGAACCAGGTTAGCTTTAGCTACTTTGGTAGTTGGTTCTGCAAATGTTCTTCTACTTGATGAGCCAACTAACAACTTGGATCCAGCATCACGTGAGGAAATTCTCGCTGCCCTCGGTGAATATCAGGGCGCTGTAGTTCTAGTAAGTCACGATGTCGGTGCGGTACAAGCCCTTAAACCAGAGCGCGTTTTATTACTTCCAGATGGTGATGAAGATTTATGGGGCAATCAGTATTTGGAACTAATTGCCCTCGAATAAATCGAATAAATCGAATAAATCGAATAAATCGAATAAGTTTAACTCGCTGAATTAAGAACGAAGTGCGACCGCAAATGCGCGGAAATCTTCAACAAGTAAATCAATTTCTTTCTGGCCATGTGCCAGAGAAATCAACCACTGTTCATCTAAGCCCGGAGGCGTGATGATTCCGCGGTTCATTGACCAGAGCCATGAAAGTTCAGCGATTGCAAAGTCAGTTGCCTTGTAATCACGGTAATTGCGAACTGGATCCTTTGACCAAGTTACGCAACCTTTAACTCCAAAGCCAACTGTGTGTGCCGGAAGTTGGAATTCTTCGATGATTGCTTGAATGCGATCAAGTGCTTGCTTGTTGAAAGCTTCTGCCGTTGCGAGTGCTTCTTCAGTACACAAGCGGTCCATTGCGCGAAGCCCAGCCATTGCAAGTGGGTTACCGTTGAATGTTCCGAAGTGTGCCATTGCACCGGTTGTAATTGTGTTCATGATTTCTTCTTTGCCACCAAATGCAGCGAGCGGAAGTCCGCCACCGATTGATTTAGCAAGACAGATTAAATCTGGCTGAACACCGATGCGATGTGCTGCGCCTTGTGGGCCAGCAGTAAGACCAGTTTTAACTTCGTCGAAAATTAGAACGATGTTGTACTTGGTGCAGAGTTCGCGAACACCGGCTAGGTAGCCAGCATCAGGTAGAACAATTCCTAAGTTTTCAAGAACTGGTTCAAGAATGAAGCAGGCAATCGATTCGTGATCACGAGCGAAAACTTTTTCAAGTGCAGGTAAATTGTTGAACGGAACAACGAAGACCACTCCAACATTTATACCCTTACCTACTACTGGATTTGGCTCTTCTGGGTTTCCAGCTTTATCAAGATCCGGTTTCGCTGAAACTGTAAGTGGGTCGTAGCTACCGTGGTAACCGCCCTCCAACTTAACGATTGCAGATTTGCCGTTATAAGCCTTTGCGGTACGAACTGCATACATCGTGGCTTCGGTGCCAGAGTTTGCGAAACGAACCTTGTCGATTCCAAATCGTTTACATAAGCGTTCTGCGCCATCGCGTGAAATAGGTGATGGAGTAACAAAAAGAGTTCCGCCTTCAAGAGCTGCTTTGGTTTCAGCAATTACTTCTTCATTCAAGTGACCGGCAAGCATTGCGCCGAAGCCCATCGAAAGATCAAGTAGTTGTCGACCATCAACATCGGTCATCCATGCACCCTTAGCTGAAACAACGCTAATTGGATATGGATCCCAGTATTGGAAACTTGAAGTTACGCCAAGCGGCGTGGAGTCTTTAGCAATAGTGCTTTCAACACCCGAAGCGAAAGTAGATTTTGTAAATAACGCCCACTCGGCAGCCATCAACTCTTTAATTTTTTCAGAGGAAACTGGAGTTACAACGTTAGGGGTCTTGCGGAAAGTCTGAGGTTCTAGAGTTCAGGTCATTTTGGAAAGAAGTACCTTTTGTTGGATGGCTCGCTAACTTTCAGCGAATCCCTTTTGGGTACGAGCTCCTTTGTTTGTGAGAAAACTTGGTAGTTCTCTTATAAAGGCGAAGGTATCAGGGAAAGCCGAAAAACGCACTAATAGGCTGACTTCGTGCGTGTTTAACTCTCTTATTTTGGACAATTTTTGAAGAATTTTCAAAATTTCGACCTTTTTAAAATATTTAGGACATTATTAGCCGATGTCCACTTTCGACGCTAAAACTATTTTGGCAATACAAAATGACGAAACCGATCCACCACATTTAGTTGGCCGTTGGTTGATGGAACTTGGATTTGAAATAAGAATATTGCGTGCATACGCCGGAGAAAGTGTTCCTAATACTGTTCCTGAAAATATTGCAGGTGTAATTCCACTTGGTGGTCACATGGGTGCACTTGATGATCACATTGCACCTTGGCTTCCTAACGAACGTGCACTTTTAGCAGATGCAATAGCAAGAAATATTCCAGTCTTTGCAATCTGCTTAGGTACGCAATTACTTGCTGCTGCAATCGGCGGGAAAGTAACGCGAGCAAAAATTGTTGAGATTGGTGCAAAAGAAATTTTTCCAAGTGACGCAGCAGCATCGGATGCAATTTTCAATTTCTCTGGTTCGCTACCTGTAACGCAATGGCACGAAGATGAAGTTTCGGTTCTGCCACCCGGCGCCGTCACCCTGGCTAGTAGCCCCGCTTGTGCTAATCAGATTTATCGAGTTGGCCAGAATTCATATGGTGTTCAGTTCCATCCAGAAGCCGACTTAGGAATCGTCGCCAAGTGGGAAGAGCATGCAGATAACGCATTTCAAACCTCCGGAATAACTTCAGCGTTACCCGAATACCAAGCTAAGGTCGCTGAAATTACCGCTACCTGGCAGCCCTTCATTCAGGCTTGGGGGGCGAAAGTTTTATCACAGGACCGATTTATTAAGTTTTAGTCTAAGAAGAAATCAAGCAAGAAATCTGTCGTTCCGGGCTTCACTGAATACTTCTCTAAATCAGTGATGCCTTCGGACGCTAAAACTTCATCATCAACAAAGAAATTTCCAGTAGTTGTTTTTGAGTCACGATTTAGGATTATGTAAGCGGTATCAGAGAGAATTTCAGGCTTGCGACAGAAATCGGTATCAACACCAGGAATCATTTGAAGTGCTGCAGTATCAATTGCAGTTCGAGGCCAGAGCGCATTTACGGCAATTCCATCTCGCTTAAATTCTTCAGCCATGCCTAGAACACACATGCTCATTCCGTATTTAGACATTGTGTAAGCCACATGGTTCTTAAACCATTTAGGACTCATCGAAAGTGGCGGTGACAAGGTAAGAATGTGTGGATTGCGGCCAGCCTTCGCACTTTCCCGAAGATGTGGAATCACTGCTTGTGAAGTCAAGAAAGTGCCACGAACATTTACATCGAACATCAAATCAAAACGCTTAGCAGCAGTTTTCTCTGTTGGAGTTAAATTAATGGCACTCGCATTGTTGATCAGAATATCTAGGCCACCAAATTGCTCTGCTGCCTTATTTACTGCAGCTTCAATCGCATCTTCATCGCGAATATCGCACTGAATTGGCAGCGCCGTTCCCCCAGCCGCTTCGATCTCTTTTGCCGCAGAGAAAATAGTTCCAGGTAACTTTGGGTTCTCTTCTGTAGTTTTTGCTGCGATTGCAATGCTTGCCCCGTCGGCCGCGGCTCGTAGCGCTATTGCAAGTCCGATTCCGCGTGAGCCTCCGGTTATAAATATTCTCTTTCCAGCTAGCGACATCTCTACCCCTTTGATTTTTTCTCGAGAAATTTCATAAATGCAATCTGTGCTTCATCCGATTCCAACGCGATTCTAAAGAGTTCGCTCTCGGCTTCCATGACCATTGCTACCGCTTGATGATGTCCACTCTTTAATAGCGCCTTCGTATTTATTACTGAGGTGGGAGGTTGATTAGCAATTACTTCGGCAACTTCTAACGCCTTTGCAAGTGGATCAGAAGTTAATTCATTAACCAAGCGCATCTCGTGTGCCTCGGAACCAGAAAAATTACGACCAGTCAAGAAAATCTCTGATGCAATTACATGCCCGACAAGTCTTGGGAAGAGCAATGATGAACCAGCTTCAGGAACTAGACCTAATGAAACAAATGGCATCGATAATTTTGCATCTGCAGTTGCATAAACCAAATCGCAATGCATCAACATTGTTGTGCCAATTCCAACTGCATTTCCGTGAACTGCTGCTATCAGAGGTTTTGGAAAGTCATGAAGAACGGACAGAAACTGCATAACCGGAGAATCAGCGCCGGTTGGCGGGGTATCCATAAAATCGAGAATGTCATTTCCGCCAGTGAAAGCACTTCCAGCACCTGAAATCACAACGACTCTGATGTCGAAATCATCTTTGGCAGCGATTAGCGCTTGAGAAAGATCGGAATACATCGCTGGAGTGAGCGCATTCTTCTTCTCTGGCCGATCAAGCGTGAGATGCATAACTTGACCCAATTTATTACTTGAAATATTGCCCATTAGGGTAGTTTATGGTGAACAATCAATATTACAAAGGGTATTTCTAAAGTCGGAGAGGAGTTAGGTAATCCAATTATGGATATCAAAATAATGTCACGAGAACTTACGCCTTTCGAGCATTTAGTTGCGAATCATCTCTGCGATGGCTTATCAAATGCTGCAATAGCTAGAGCCACGGCTCATAGCGAAAAAGTAATCGAGAACACAGTTTCGAGAATGGCCCGGGCTTTCGGTATCAAATCTGACGGTGAAACAAATATTCGAGTATTACTTGCTTTGGCCTACCGTACCCATTTTGGTGACGGCTCATTCGATAAATTAAATATTGATTGCTCTCATAGCAAAGTCGGAGAAGATGGAATCAGATACTGCGATAAGCACACCGATTAAGAATTACAAATAATTAGTAAGTTTTCTTAGGGCTAGCACTCTAACAGATTCTTCAAGTGCTAGCCCTAGCTGTTTCGTAGATACACAACTCTCTGATACTAGAAGATTGCACTGATGCGAAATCTCTCCAAATTTCACATCTAAATTTTCCGGAGAGTAGAAAGAAGTTAAAAATGAACAGAAAATCCTTCGACAAAATCGCCAGTGTTATTGGTCTGCTACTTGCAGGCTTTTTAATTGTTATCGGCGGAATCCTGCAATACGGTGGCAACTTCGCTCTTGATCAAGTCGCAATGCAGTTAGAGCCACAGGAAATTACAATTCCTGCCGAGAACGGTGATCCGAAAGTAACAGATGAAGTAAAGCAATTCTTTGCTGATAATGGTGGAAAAGTAATGGCGAATGGTAAGCAAGCTCAAATGTATGCCGATCATTACATTGGTTTCCATATGGCCGAAATGCCAACTTATGCAGCAGCATCCGGCGCTAATCGTGCAGCTGCTGGTGCACTAGCAGCCGATCCAACAAATGTAGAATTACAAGCTGCAGCAAAGAAGGCTTCTGGCACAGTTGAAACTGTCTTCAAGGGAGAAACACTTCGTGGAATGTTGCTAAATGCTTATGCATTTGGAACTTTAGGCCAGATAGCAATGGTCGCAAGTTATGTATCTTTCGCAGGCGGTTTAATCTTCCTAATCCTTGCCCTGTTAGGTTTCGCGCATTTGCGCAGAGCTGATACAGATTCAATAATCTAAAGAGAAACCAAATAGACCTCATCTCTCCGTGAGGAAAGGCCCCAAACTCGAAAGAGAATGGGGCCTTTTACATTTCCACTTTCGGTAGGCTCCGCTTTATGAATTCGCTTGTAGTAGTTCCTTCCAGACTCTGGGAATACTGCATAGCAGCCATAATAATTATTTTGGCTCCTGGGCCTTCAGTTCTATTCGTAATCGCCCGCGCAATTGCTTGGGGTCGTGCTACTGCCGTCGCAACCGTGGCCGGCAATGTCATGGGCGCATTTTCATTATCAGTAGTAGTTGCCGTTGGACTTGGCCCAATCTTGCAAAGTTCAGATTTGGCATTTATCACGGTACAGCTACTTGGTGGCAGTTATCTTGTTTACTTAGGAATAATTGCAATTAAACACAGTCAGATACATGCGAGTGATATGACAAACCAAGGTGACATTAGACCTTCGAAGTGGAAATCGATGCGTGAAGGTTTCTGGGTAGGTGCGCTTAACCCAAAGGGAATTGTGTTCTTTGCAGCGATATTGCCGCAGTTTGTAGATAAAGATGCTGGAAAAATAACTTCACAATTGATTTTGATGGGTGCAATATTTGCATTCCTTGCATTCTTCTCCGATGGTACTTGGGGAATTTTGGCCGGAACAATCCGGAATTGGTTAGCGACCGATATCAAGCGGCTGGTTCGAATGCGAATGACTGGTGGAATTGTCATGATTGTTCTGGGCATATTTACACTTCTAAGCGCGATTCGCGGCCAATAACCACTTAAATGTCAGTGGGATAGCGCAGAATGAGGGAATTATGGAACCTATAACCTTAACAAAAGATGCACGTGCATTTATCAGTCCAAGTGATCTAACTTTCGGTTGGGATAATTGCCACCGTTGCTTATGGCTTTACTACAACCACCAAGTTAAGGCACCACTTTTTATGCCACTCGTCGGTGATCTAGCTGAAATGCAGGAATTATCTTGCGTGGGAAAGACTTCCGCAGAGTTAAATGCAGATATGCCTGAAGGTAAAGTTTTTAAGCATGCAGGTTGGGTAGTTTCCAAGCCTATTGAGGTAGATGGCGTCGTCACTCCATTTGCGATTCGTGGAAAGTATGACTTATTGATGGAACACCCGGATGGAACTTTCGGAATAGTTGATTGCAAATTCCAATCAAACCCAACCGATAAATCAAAGTTTTACGGCGTCCAACTTGAGGCATATGCCTTCGCACTCGAAAACCCAGCAAAAGATGCACCGATTAAGGTTTCGACCGCTGGATTGTTGGTCTGGTCTCCGGTAAAGGTGCGTGGAAATTCTGCGGGTAACTTTGGGCTTGAACTATCCTGCAATTGGTTTCCAACTGAACGTAGCCCAGAACTAATCAATTCGCGTTTAAGCGATTTCGTAAAGATGATTTCGGGCGCAGTGCCAGAAGCTAAAGCAAATTGCGATCAGTGCAAATATATTGATAAGCGGGTTGAGATTCTTAGCGGAATCTAACTATTTTTCTTCGCGCTTCTTATCTTTCATTTCTTCACGACGTTGCTTCATAAGAATTAACTTTGCCTCTGATGCATACATGTCTACATATTCTTGGCCGGATAGCTCTTGAATCTTATTCATAATCTCATCGGTGATCTCACGAAGCACTTTTAAATCTGAGGTATCGCCGGTGTAATAGAGGGGATCACCGAAAATCATTTCCACGCGCTGAACCTTGGGAACAACTTTTCCGGTCGGTTGAATTTCAGCGGTGTTAAACATTGCAACCGGAACAATTGCTGCGCCAGATTCAATTGCCATACGTGCAATTCCGGTGCGTCCCTTATATAACTTTCCATCTGGCGATCTAGTTCCTTCTGGATAAATACCGATACATGCACCACCCGCCAAAAGATCTAGACCGGTAAGTAGTGCGGCTTCGCTTCGGCGCCCACCGGAGCGGTCTACCGGAACTTGGCCAAGTGCGATAAAAGTAATCTTCTTTATAAATCCTTTAATGCCTGGCGAGGTGAAATATTCACTCTTGGCAAGAAAAGTAACTTTGCGCGGAACAACAAGCGGCATAAAGATTGAATCGCTAAACGAAAGGTGGTTCGAGGCAATGATTACTGGCCCGCTCTGTGGCACATTTCGAAGCCCAGTTACCTTGGGACGAAAGAGCAGCGTCAGAATCGGGATGAGGAAAGATTTTAAAGCTTGGTAAACCACGGGGATAATTTATGCCTTATCTGCTTCTTATGACACCATCTGAGCGTGAGTAATATCCCAGAAAGCGAATCTTTACGGCTTTTTGCGGGCAAAACCGGAGTTCTAATGATTCATGGCTTTCGTGGCTCACCCGCATCAATAAAACCTTGGGCACTTTCATTACATGAAAAGGGATTATCGGTTGTTGCCCCAACTTTGGCTGGACATGGAACTCATTGGAGTGATTTAAATAAAGTTAGTTGGGAAGACTGGTACGACGTTGTAGAAAAAGAATTCTTGGAATTGAAAAAAACTTGTGATCAAGTATTCGTCGCAGGTTTTTCCATGGGCGGCGCGCTAGCTCTGCGGTTATCGCAAATTAGAGGAAGTGAATTGGCAGGAACAATTCTTGTTAATGCTTCAATTTATGATGAACGAAAACGTTTTAAATTAGTTCCGGCACTCTCCTTGTTTCTTCCCTCAATTCCTGGTGGACCAGGTGACGTCGCAAAGCCGGGCGCACCACAACATGGGTATGAACGAATTCCGCTACGAGGATTGAATCAACTTCGC
>Ga0209134_10000462_pt1 | contig 10708 bp, 7 predicted proteins | sample LauGreSp1BDMLBSN_2_FD_187566 | JGI IMG/M metagenome (GOLD analysis project Ga0209134, IMG submission 187566) | Freshwater lake microbial communities from Lake Michigan, USA - Sp13.BD.MLB.SN (SPAdes) (version 2) | ecosystem: Environmental > Aquatic > Freshwater > Lake | place: Lake Michigan, USA... | reverse complement strand
GCTCACTTCCGCTGCCATCATGTAGGTCGCCACGCGCGTCAGGTTGGCCTGCCAAGCCAGGTGCAGGATGTCGAACATCAAGCGCATGTGCTCATCGAATTTGTCCGGGATGCCCGATGGAGTTGGCGGCAGCAGGATGTTGGAGCTTTCGTTGTGCGACAGCTTGTCGATGCGGCGCTCAATTTCACGTACGGAGGTCAGGTAATCCTCCAGCAGGGCCTGGTCGCGCGCACCGAGGGTCTTGCGCAAGTCGCCGGCTTCCACGGTGACGAGATCGAGCAGGCTGGCATTTTCGCGTGACAGCAATTCACGTTCCTGGGGCGTATCGCCCTGGCCGAACAGGCGCTGGAACAGTTTGCGCGGGTTGTGTTCCATCGGCAGTGGTGTAGAGGGCGTGCTGAAGGCGATGGTCTTGCCGAAGGTGCAGCCGTAGTTGCGATCGCAGGAACCTTCGCCGCCTTCTTCTTCAGTGGCGAGTTCCAGCGAGGGCAGGGGGGTATCCTGGCTGATTTTTTGCGCGATCATCTGGTCGATGGTAACGCCCCCGAATGGATCCTGGCTGATGCGCGGATGCACGCAGCTGAGCCAGGTGCCGGGCGTAATCGCATGCACCGGTTCGCCGATGGCTGGCGCATTTTCCAGGCCACTGATCACGGTAAGCCGGTTCTTGAAGGGCTCCAGTGGTTTCAGGATTTGCGGGAAATCGAAATCAGCCCCGTCCTTGCCCGGAGTCCACTGGTCCATCACCGCGCCATGCGGGAAGTAAACGAACGCAACGCGCGGTTTGGCGGCAGCGGCAGTTTGGGCCAACGCAGTAGCGGCCGGAATCATCGCGTCCAGCAGCGGTAGCGAGATGCTGGCGCCGAGGCTGCGCAGTACGGTGCGGCGTGACAAATGCTTTTTGGTGATAAACATGGTCGTCTTCCTTCAGAGGCTGGTGTTGGCAGCCACGCTTTCGGCTTCGGCGTTGGTAGCATCACTGGTGGTATAGACCTCCTTGCGGAAGGCATCGCTCTGCACGATCCCGGTGACAATCGAGGACAAGCGGTAATCATGTTCGGCGGCGGCATGCACGATGGCGCGTACCGTTGGCATGTCGTAATACTCGAGACCGCGGCCCAGTGCGTAGGTCATCAGTTTTCGGGTAAATGTCAGTGCAAACAGTTCCGGATCACTGACCAGCGCCTGCGCCAGATCTGCCGGGCTTTGCACCGGGGTGCCATCGGTCAACAGTCCCGAGGCATCAATGCGCAGGCCGGCATCGGGGTCCTTGTCCTGCCACTGGCCTACCGAGTTGTAATTTTCCAGCGCCAGTCCGAGCGGATCGATCACGTTGTGGCAGGAGGCGCAGGCCGGATTGTCGCGATGGCTGGCCAGACGTTCACGCACTGTCTGGCTTGCCGCGCCTTCGGCAGTTTCCGGGAACGCTTCCACGTTGGGGGGCGGACTCGGCGGTGGCGTGCCAATGAGTTTGTCGAGGATATAGGCACCACGAATAACCGGAGAGGTACGGTTGGCGTAGGAGGTGGTCATCAGCACCGCGCCCTTGCCGAGCAGGCCGTGGCGTTGCGGATCATTCAGGCTCACCCGCTGGAACTGTCCACCGCGCACCTGGTTCAAGCCATAGTGCAGCGACAGGCGCTCGTTGAGGTAGGTATGTTTTGCCGTGAGCAGGTCGTGCACCGGGCGATCTTCGTCGAAGATGCTGCCGATGAAGAGCTCCAGTTCCTTTTCGAAATCAGGAATCAGGTCAGGGGTGAATTGCGGGTAGATGGTCTTGTCCGGATTCACCTGCCTAAGGCCGTCGATATGCAGCCACTGGAAGGCAAAGTTGGTGACCAGTGAGTTGGCTTTCTTGTCGCCCAACATGCGCAGCACTTCGGTTTCAAGGATGTCGGGATCGCTCAACTTGCCTGCAATTGCCTGTTGCAGCAGGGCTTCATCCGGTTGTTGGCTCCACAGGAAAAAGGACAGGCGAGAGGCCAGGTCAATATCGTTGATCGCAAAGACCTGGCCGGGCTTGGCATCGGCAGGCGGCGTGTGTGAGCGGTAAAGGAATTTCGGGCTCGACAGAATGGCCATGATGCCTTTCTGGATGCCGTCATCAAAAGTTCCGCCTTCGCGGCCCTGCGCATAAAAATCCATCGCGCCCAACAGGTCGCTCTCGTCAACCGGACGACGGAAAGCCTTGCGTGCGATAGTGGAGAGAATCTCCCGGGCACAGGTGCGTTCATCAGTGATGGCCTGGGGATAACAGGTGAAGATCTTTTCACGGCTCTGTGTGCTGCTCACCCCAATCGGATTGAACGGACCACGGACGCCGAGGTTGCTGATGCGCGGGCCGCTGCTGACACCCTGTACCAGCGTCGCCATGCCGTCTACCGGCACAAAGCCATGCAGGGTTTCGATCTGTGCCGCAGCGGAGCGTGCGATAAAACTCACTCCGACCCGGTGAACCCCGGCGGGTACGAAGTGACGGATGTTCTTGAAGCGGTCATCGATAGCGCCGATGCCAATGGCCTGGTCAATATCAATGGCACGCAAGTCTTCACGGTCACCCAGCTTCGCTTCGAAAATCTTTTCATCGTCGATCGTGATGATCAATGTGTTTTCGTCCATCACGCCCCAGACGTAACCACCGCCCACCAGGCCAGACACGGTAAATTCATATTCACCGTCAGCCGGGAAATTGTGCTCGACCACCATGCCGCCGCGGGTCCCCAGCGGCAGGCCATCGCGATGCGTATTCTGCGCAGAGGCTGGATCGCCAGGGTATACGCGTCCTGTAGTCGCCGCGTTCGCCTTGCCGATTGCGAGCACGCTTACTTCACGTGCGGCCAGCATGTACTGTTCGAGGAATGAGGGAGATACTTTCAGGATATTCGCGGCATTGTCGAAACCACTGCCCTCGTCATCACGTGGCAGCAGATCATCCGCCACCACTTTTACTCCCAGGATTTCTTCTACGGCGGTCGCATATTCAGTGCGGTTCAAACGATGCAGCACCACAGTGCCAGGATTGGGTTTCTGGGCAGCCACTGCATCCAGCGAGTTTTCCAGTGCATCGATAAAAACGGCACGCTCTTCGCGAGAAGGGCCCTTCTGTCCGACTGGCGGCATCATGCCGGCACGCAGTTTGAGCAACACTTCTTCCCAGATGGCAGCATCAGTATGCAGTGACTCCGGGTTCATGCCTTCAAGGGCGAGGCCGCCGGCAAAGTCGTTGAAGTTGTGACACTTCAGGCAATAGCTTTCCAGCATGTACCATTCGGCACCAACAGCAGCCAACGGATCATCCTGGGCGGAGACGGCACAACTCGCCAGGGCGGCGAGCGCAATGGCATTGCGTAGGGTTTTCATCGTGTTCATCTTCATCATGCTGTTCTGCAAATACTGTCGATAGTCCTGGTGTTTGTACGCAGGCCGGGAGGCCGCGGTCTAACGGCGAATGCTGTAGCGGCGAATTTCAGTCACATGCGGCAAGGTGCCTTCATAGGCCTGGTGCAGGAACAGGGCCGGATCGCCCCAGGTTGCATCGAAGGCGGCAGTGGGCTTGGTAGCCAGGAACTCTGTGTAAGTGCCGCCCTTGTAATAGTGGGTAGCAATCTTGTCGGCTAGATCCATGCACATATCAAGCTGGGCCTGCACATGCGCCTTGTTCACTTCAGTACCTTCGCTGGCAAAGATGCGGGTGCTGTCATAACACAGGGTCAGCAACTGCTGCAGCGAGTTGATCATGCCGCCGATCCAGCCATTGGTGGAGTAATCCAGCAGGGGATAAGCACCGACTGCGACCACGCCACCCGCCATGATCAGGTCGCGGTTCGGAAAGCGCACATACATATCGCCATCGGTATGTGCCTGTGGCAGGTAACCGTATTCGATCGTTTCGCCGTTGAAGCTCAGCTTTTCGTTGTCGTACCAGAACGTTTTGTTGGGCAGCGCCCTGGCAGTGACCGGTTTATAAACCTCATTTTCCCATTTGCTTATGATTTCGGTGGTCAGCCACAGGCGTGTATTCTCATGCGCGATGATGGTGGCGTTTGCCTTGCCCAGGGTTGAGTTGGAGCCAATCTGGTCGCGATGACAATGGGTATTGAAGAGCAGAGAGGGCGTGTTGCTGGTCTTGTCCTTGATCAGTTTCAGCAGGGCTTTTGACGAAGCGGCATTGCCGCCATCGACCAGCGCCACACCCTTGGGGCCGCTTTGTACCAGCACATTGCCACCGGCACCCGTCACCAGGCTCAGGCCGGGTCCAAGGTCGAGCCAGCTCAGGGCAGCAGAGGCGGCAAACACCGGGGTAGAGGCGAGCGCCAGGGTGGCGGAAGCACCCAGGCTGCGGCTAAGCAAAGTACGGCGCGAAATGCTCATAAATCAGGACTATAGGTCTATTTGTCTGGATTGGGATGATACCAAACTTTACCCTCAGCAGGCGCTGCACTATTGAGGCAGCAATAGGGAAGTTCCCGGGACTCGGGATCAAGGGGTCAGGATCAAGGGGTCAGAGTAACTTGATCCCCAGGCTCGATGAAATTTAACAGCTTCAAAGTCCGATCAAGTTACTCTGACCCCTTGATCCTCTCCCTTGATCGGTAGCAAAGAGCTTACTTTCAGGCGCTGCCCGGCTCCGAAAAACACGCAGATGATGGCGGTGGCAATGATCGGCATGTGGCCGATGATCTCTGTGAGTGCCGCATCCAGGTTGTGCTGTACGAAGAAGGTGATATTGGACGTGAGCATAAACCCCGATACCACCAGAATGTTCATGCGCGTGGTAGTACCCAGCAGCAGGATAACCCCGAACACCACCTCCATCGTGCCGGCAGACAGCACGAAAAGACTGTCAGAGTAGCTCTCCACGCCCAGGTTGTGCATGAAGTTCCACATGTAGGTCTGCACGAAGTCTTCGGCGAAGTCAGGGCGTAGCAGTTTTTCGGCAAAACCCAGGGTGACCAGTGCAATACCGGCCGTGATGCGCAGCACCGGTACTGACCACGGCAACAACCGTGCGCGCACCGCTGCGATGGGATGATGGGTGAAGGCGAGGAAACAGGCGGTGCCGACGATATTCAGGTATTCCAGCACTTCGACAGGGCCGAAGTGCAGCAGCAGGCCTCCATAAAGCGCCAGCAAAAGCAGCGAACCGGCGAACACCAGAGGCGGGAACAGCAACAGCAAACCTGTTAATGCTTCCAGCACCAGCAGGGCCTGCGCAGAGATACCCTCCCAATGGTAATGCGGTGCCAGCACCGAGCCGGTCCAGGCGCTTAGCAGCAGCGAAAGGCCAGTCAGAATGTGCAAACTGCGGATTGTCCACGTACGCAACTGACCGTGTGGCGCTGGCAAATTTGGCAAACGACGATCCAGTAATACAGAAGCAGCGATCAGCACCAGCGCGATCACTCCCCATACCTGCACTGCGGTATCAGCAAGGCTATAGCGCACAAAATCTGCCGGCATCTCATGATCCAGCGGCACGAACCACTTGACGTGGGCGTGGGCCGCAATTGGCAATAGCAGTAAAAGCAGTAAAAGGGGCATTTTGAATCCATCATTAAGACGGGCAGATGGTAACGCGGTTATCTGCTGTGTCTTTGCGCTAGCTCATGCGAGAAGTAAATGGGCCTGCCCCCTGATTTTCAGGGAAAGAATTCCGCACCTGGAGGACGGCCGCTGGCATCCCAGCGTTCTGACGAATCCCAATGCTCGTCGATGAGTCCACTCGCCGGATCGAGGCGGAACACGTCGAACCAGGTCATGTCGTAGGTCTGTTCGGTGTTCACGCGGTCACGCACCTTGCGCGCCCACATCACTACCACCATGTCGTCCTCGGCGATGATGTTGATAATCGGAAAGTCGGAGGTCTCCTTGACTGGCCGCGTGGGTCGCGCCACGCTCATGGTCTCGATGAACTTGTCACGGCCGGAACCCACATTGGGATTGTGCTGGATGTAGGCTTCCGTCATGAACTCCGGTGCGCGGTCCATGTGGCCACCCTCATAGACGATGCGCCAGAAGTCCCATACATGCTGTTTGTTGCGCGCGAGTTTGGCATCGTCACTCTGCAGCAAGGCCAGTTGATCAGGCGCCGGCACCAATGGGGCAGGGGTGTTGTCAGGGTCCTGCGCGAGGGCAAGGCCGCTGCTCAGCAACAGCAGCAGGGCTGGAATAGTGAGCTTGAACATGCGTGCGTGTCTCCTTTCAATAAGGTTGTTAAGTCAGAGCCCTCGTATCAGTGTCCAATTTCAGGGGGCAGGCATGATTCGCAGGATGCCGCCGTCACGATCTTCCAGCGACAGATACAAGTAACCATCCGGTCCCTGCGCGACATCGCGCACGCGCTTGTGCAGATCGACCAACAGGCTCTCACGGCGCAGCTCTTCCATGTTGCTGTTGAACAACACACGCTCCAGATGGCCGGTGCCATTCACTTCGCCTTCACGCAAGCTGCCCACGAACAGGTCGCCTTTCCACTTTGACAATGTATCGCCGGTATAGAAAGTGAGGCCGGCCACTGCGACCGATGGAATCCAGATCACCAACGGCAGTGGATAGCCCGCGTGCGTCGGCGAACCGGCTTCCCACGGTCCGTTGTAGGACCGACCATAGCTGACCTTTGGCCAGCCGTAATTCGAGCCGGCGGTGATGATGTTGATTTCATCGCCACCGTTCGGTCCATTCTCGCTTTGCCACACCGCACCGGTAACAGGATGCGTGGTAAGTCCCAGCGAATAGCGATGACCAAAGCTGTAGATTTCCGGCAAGGCATCCGGTGTATTCACAAACGGATTGTCGGCAGGAATGCTGCCATCGTCGTTCAGGCGCAGCACCTTGCCGCCGCGCGACATAAGGCTCTGCGATTCACGATCTGGAGTGGTCACATACAATTTGCTGTCGCCGCCAAACACCAGGCTTACCGAACCATTGAGGTCGACGGTGTCGTAGATCAGCTCAAAATCTGCCAGCTCGGTCCCAGTCCAGCGTGCGCGTCCCACAGAGCCGATGCCGACCGGCAGATTCTGGTCCGGGCGCGTGTAGGAGAGATATACGTAACCGTTGTTGGCGAAATCAGGATGCAGCGCAAGATCCATGTAGCCATGCACGCTGCCGATACCACCGGATTCACCGACGAATACTGATGCGGGACCACCGGTAATCTCACGGCGTTCGCCGTCCTTGAGCTGGTACAGCTTGCCGGTACGCGTGGCGACCAGCAGGCTCGTGTCGGGCAAAAACACCATGCCCATCGCGTATTCCATGCGCGCCACCAGCTCCACATGGATGTTCATGGCTTCGCCGGTGCGATAGTCCCAGGGACCATCACCAAGCGGCAAGTTCTGCAGGCCAGTGGGCGCTACAGGAAAGCCGCCGGCGAAGGCCGCATTGTCATTCTGCGCGTGGCTGAGGGAGCTCTGCGCGAGCAACAGGGCAGCGAATGCGATGGGACGAAAGAACGAAGGCAGCAAGGCGTGCAGGGTGTGTTGGTTCATCTGGGTTTCCGCTAAAAGATCTGGCCTTGTGGATTATGGTTGTGGGTGGCCGGATGCGGGGATGAAGATGCTGTGCTTGCGACAGCTTGTCAATTGCTGCCAGTGCCCCCACTGATTGCAATGCAGCAGGAAATAGGCTTAAGTCAGGGCCATTCGACCTTGCCCCAAGTACCCAGGCCCCCATTTCCCATGCAAGCTTTCTCCCTGCTCGATCTCGCACCCATCACAGCAGGCAGCACTGCGCGTGAGGCCTTGCTCAACGCAAGCGACCTCGCGCGCCATGCCGAGCAACAAGGCTACAAGCGTTACTGGATGGCCGAACACCATAACTCCACCGGCATCGCCAGCGCTGCCACCGCCGTGGCACTGGGCTTTGTCGCCGCAAGTACCAATAGCATTCGCATCGGCGCTGCCGGCGTGATGCTGCCCAACCATTCACCGCTGGTAATCGCCGAACAATTCGGCACGCTCGAGAGCCTGTATCCCGGCCGCGTCGATCTCGGGCTCGGCCGCGCACCCGGCACCGATGGCAAGACTTCCTTTGCCCTGCGCCGCGAGAACTTCGCCGCCGATTCGCGCTTTCCGCAGGATGTGCAGGAATTGCAGGCCTATTTCCACGCCGGCCACAACGGCATCAAGGCGGTGCCGGGCCATGGCTTGCAGGTCCCGCTGTGGATACTCGGCTCCAGCCTGTTCGGCGCGCAACTCGCCGCCCAGTTGGGACTGCCGTATCTGTTCGCCTCACACTTCGCGCCGGACGCCCTGGACCAGGCGCTGCACGTCTACCGCCAAAGCTACCAACCCAGCGCCGCGCATCCCAAGCCATATGCCGGCGCTGCCATCAATGTATTCGCGGCTGCCACCGATGCAGAAGGAGAACGCCTCAAGCGCGGGATGATGCAGGGCTTCATTTATCTGCGGCGTGGCCAGGCGGGTCCTTTGCAAGCACCGGTGGAGGATCTGCGCGACATCGCGTCTGCGCAGGAAATTGCGATGGCAGAGCAGGTGTTGTGTGAATCAGCTGTAGGGTCCAGGGAGTCAGTAAAGGCGTTTATCGAGCGCTTTCTGGAACGCACGCAAGTGGATGAATTGATCCTGACCTGTCATGCACATGATCATGCGGCGCGGGTCAGGAGTTTCGGGATTGCGGCGGAAATTCTTGGACCTATAAAGTGCAAGTAGGGGTACGACGGGCTTGTCTTGACCCTGCAGTGCTTCGTGGTCAGGTGGCTCGCTTTTGAGCAAGCCGCTGCAACGGTGTCGGCACTGTCACCAACCACCAACCACCACCAACCACCACCAAAAACGGCAAGCGCAAGGTGCGCTATGCCGAGACCTCAGTTCCCCACCGGTTCAATCCTGAGCACGAGTCCGTCATCTTCATCGGTCAAGAGATAGAGCCGGCCGTCGGGTCCTTGTTTTACGTCGCGGATGCGCTGCCTGAGGTCGGTGAGCAAGGACTCGCGGCGGATTTCTTGCATGTTCTCGTTGAACTTGATGCGTTGCAGTTTGCCGGTGCCGGGAATCTGGCCTTCCTGCATGCCGCCCACGAACAGATCGCCTTGCCAGCGTGGGAAGTCAGTGCCTGTATAGAACGTGAGTCCGGTGACGGAGATTCCCGGCATCCAGAATGCCATGGGGTTCAAGGCACCTTCCATCTGGAAGCTGTCGCTGTGCCAGCCACCGCCGTAGGAAATGCCGAAACTGACCAGCGGCCAGCCGTAGTTGCCGCCGCGCTGCACCCGATTGACCTCATCGCCGCCGTTCGGTCCCATCTCCGCGTTCCAGATTTCACCGGTCTTCTGGTTCAGGGTCATGCCGGTGGGAGTGCGGTGGCCGTAGCTGAATATCTCGGGCAAAAACCCTTCGCGCCCCACGAAGGGATTGTCGCCGGGAATCCCGCCTTCCGGTGTCAGGCGCAGGATCTTGCCTTTTTGGCTCAGCGTTTCAAAACTGGTCGAGTCGTCAGTGGTGACATACACACCGATATACAACATGTCATCGGCACCGAACAGCAGGCGTACCCCGTTGGTGGTGCCCGTTTCTCCCACAAAGATTTCCTCTGTGTTGCGGATGGCGGTGCCATCCCAGCGTCCCCGCGCCACGGCAATGGCTTGCTGATCGTTGGGCAGGGCCTTGTTGTAGCTCAGGTAGATGTAGGGTTCGTTGGCGAAATCGGGGTGTGTGGTGATATCCAGCAAACCTGTGTAGCGGCTGACCATAACTTCTGCGGGGGCTCCCTGCACCGACTCGTCCAACAGCACATCGTCAACAATGCGCCTGATCTGCCCGGAATTTTTTTCTGTCACCAGTGCGCTGCCATCCGGCAGCCAAGTGATGCTCCAGGGATGGTTGAGTCCCCTGGCCACGACCCTGACCCGGATATCCATGCCTTCTGCGGTATCGTAGTAAAACGGTCCTTTGCCTACCGGGTCAATATGCAAACCATCCGGACTCGCCGGGGCGTTTTCGGCTGCCTGCAGCCCATGGTGATACACAACAAGCAACAGCAGGCTGCTTGCAAGACGCCAAGCCATGGAATTTTTCATACGATCTCTCCCGATCTGTAACAGGTCTGTTTGATTGGTTGTTTATCTGAACTGCGTGAGGTTCAAGTACGCGGCTTCCACACTTTTAACGAGCAAGCGGTCGTAGTAGGCCCAGTCCCTGTACTGCTCGAGTTTGATCGTCGCTTTCATCTCTTCCAGCGACAAACCCTGCTGCAGCGCTGTGGTGACTGCGGCCTGCAGGTCTTCCAGGAACTGGATGGGAAGTGCCACGTCTGCCTTGGTGAAGAAGTCGCCATGGCCGCCAGCGAAAGTATCGAAGTCGAGGTTGTACACGGCTTTGTAGGATTTGATCCACTCGGCGATTGGCGTGCCGTCCATCGGGCCGCAGGCGCTGGGGACAGAGCGGATGTCATCGCGTACGAGCGCGTCGGCGATCATGTCGGTGGCGAACACCACGCGTTCATCCGGGAACAACACTACGGTCATGTCATTGCCATGGTTCTTGCCGGGGTGCATGAGCTCGATGGTTTTGCCGCCGAGCGTGAGTGTCATGTGGTCGGAGTAGGTGATATCCGGTTTGACGATATCGGTCTGGAATTCGGCGGGGGGCACGATGCCGTCCTTGTTGCGATCCATCTGGTCGAAGTAGGTGAGGCTCATGCCGCAGATGCCAGGATCGGCCAGCGTGGGCACGTCGATGTCCTCGCG
>Ga0209134_10000458_pt1 | contig 10758 bp, 9 predicted proteins | sample LauGreSp1BDMLBSN_2_FD_187566 | JGI IMG/M metagenome (GOLD analysis project Ga0209134, IMG submission 187566) | Freshwater lake microbial communities from Lake Michigan, USA - Sp13.BD.MLB.SN (SPAdes) (version 2) | ecosystem: Environmental > Aquatic > Freshwater > Lake | place: Lake Michigan, USA... | reverse complement strand
TGGTAGATGCAGCCGCTGCGTGTGTGGTCACCTCTGGCGCCTATGCCAAAGCGCATGGCAAAAAGCCTATGGCTCGCGTGGTAGCCGCCGCATCTGTGGGTGTGCCACCCGAAATCATGGGCATTGGCCCTGCACCTGCCATTCGCTTGTTACTAGAGCGCACAGGTTTGCAACTGTCAGACATTGGCCGCTTCGAAATCAACGAGGCGCAAGGCGCACAAACATTGGCTGTGGGCCGCGAGTTGGGTCTCGACTTGTTCAAGCTCAACGTCAACGGTGGCGCAATTGCGCTGGGCCATCCCCTCGCCTGCACAGGTGTGCGTTTAACCATTACCTTGGCACGCGAACTAAAGCGCTCAGGCTTGCGTTATGGCATCTCCAGTGCCTGTGTGGGTGGCGGACAAGGCATTGCGCTGCTGATCGAAAACCCTGACGCAGCCTAAGCACTGCGGCCAACACAATCATTCAAAGAGATCAATATGAACATTCAAGGACAAGCAGCATTGGTCACCGGCGGTGGCTCGGGCCTCGGCGAAGCCACAGCACGTGAACTGGCCCGTTTGGGTGCCAAGGTCGCTGTGCTCGACCTCAACTTAGAAAACGCACAACGCGTTGCCAGCGAAATCGGTGGCGTGGCAGTGTCATGCAATGTGTCTGACCCAGACAGCATGGCCAAAGCCATCGAAACCGCGGCTGCAGCACACGGCGCTGCGCGCATCTTGATGCAAATTGCAGGCATCGGCACGGCCAAGCGTGTGGTAGGCAAAGACGGCAACGCAGCCCCACTGGAAGAATTCATAAAAGTCATCAACGTCAACTTGGTGGGCACCTACAACGCAGCACGTTTATTTGCTGCAGCAGCCGCCAAACTCGACCCACTCGAAGACGGTGAGCGTGGCGTGATGGTGTGGACAGCGTCAGTGGCTGCATTTGACGGCCAAGTTGGCCAACAAGCCTACAGCGCCTCTAAAGCAGGCGTGACAGGCATGACCCTACCTATGGCACGCGACTTGGCCCAACACGGCATTCGTGTTTGCACCATTGCCCCCGGCTTATTTGCCACACCGCTCATGAAAACATTGCCGGAACCCATTCAAGCGTCATTGGCCGCCAGCATTCCTTTCCCCTCACGCTTGGGTAAGCCCGAAGAGTTTGCACAGCTCGCCTCGCACATCGTGAGCAACACACACCTCAACGGCGAAGTCATCCGGTTGGATGGTGCTTTGCGTATGGCACCTCGTTGAACGGGAAAACACAAATGACAAAAACTGTTGTTTACGAAGTTGAAATCATGTTCGGTGACTGCGACCCCGCAGGCATCGTCTTCTTCCCAAATTACTCCAAATGGATGGATGCCTCATCCCTCAACTTCTTTGTCAAGTGCGGTGTTCCCACATGGCGTGAGTTGGTCAAGACCACCGGCATCATTGGCACACCCCTGCTTGAGATCAACACCAAGTTCATGCGCCCTGCCACCTATGGCGAGCACATCCAAATTCACACCAGCATCAAAGAATGGCGCGACAAAGTGGTGATTCAAAAACACGTTGTCATGCGTGGCGACACGGTGCTGTGTGAAGGCTTTGAAACCCGCGCGTTTTGCATCAAGCACCCTGATGATCCTGACCGCATCAAAGCCATCCCCGTGCCTGCTGACATCAAGGCTTGTGTTCTTAATTTTTTCCCCTGCAACCTTTCTAACCACAACTAGGAGACAACCATGAACTTTAAGAAGACCCTCGTGACCCTCGCCGCCACCATGGCGTGTTCTGCCGCCTTGGCCGACATCAACATTGGTGTTAGCTTGGCTTTGACTGGCCCCGGCTCAGGCTTGGGCATCCCAATGCAAAACCAACTCAAGTTGTTTCCAAAAACAATTGCTGGCGAAAAAGTCAACCTCATCATGTTGGACGACGCCACCGATCCAGGCAAAGGCTCTGCCAATGCCCGCCGCTTTGTAACGGAAGAAAAAGTCGATTTGATCTTTGGCTCATGCATCACCGCCGTGGCAGCTGCGATGACAGACATCGCTTCTGAAGCAGGTACCGTACAGATCGCAGGTTCTCCAGTTGGTGTGCCCGCAGGTAAGGACAAATGGATGTTCCGTTTGCCTCAGTCCAACACAGTCATGGGCCACGCTGTGGTGGAGCACATGAAAAAGCAAGGCATCAAAACCATTGGCTTCTTGGGCTACACCGATGCTTACGGCGAACAGTGGTTGAAAGAAATTACGCCTATGCTCGACAAAGCTGGCATCAAGATCGTTGCAACAGAGCGCTTCGCACGTACTGACACCAGCGTCACACCTCAAGCTTTGAAAATCAACGCAGCTAACCCTGACGCAGTCTTGGTGGTGGCTTCTGGCTCAGGGGCAGCGATGCCACAACTCGGTTTGGCTGAGCGTGGTTTCAAAGGCAAGATTTACCAAACGCATGCTGCGGCCACACAAGATTTGATGCGCGTTGGCGGCAAAACTGTTGAAGGCACATTCGTTGTCTCTGGCCCAGCTGTGATTGCCGAGCAACTCCCAGACAGCCACCCATCCAAGAAAGTGTCGGTTGATTTCGTGACGAAATACGAAGCTTTGATGGGCCCTAAAACACGAAACCAGTTTGCAGGTCATGCCTACGACTTCCAAATCACCATGGAAAAAGTGTTGCCTGTGGCACTGAAAAAAGCCAAGCCAGGTACGCCTGAGTTCCGTGCTGCCATTCGCGATGCCATCGAAGGCATGGGCCGCACTGTGTTCTCTCACGGCGTGATGAACTGGACCAAAGAAGACCACTGGGGTTACACCTTGGAAACAGGTGTGATGCTAAAAGTGGTTGACGGCCAATTCGCTGTCGAACGCTAAATCAGCCTTGCGTGAAATAAACGCCCAGCAGGTGTAACTTGCTGGGCGTTTTGTAAAAGTTGTCAGAAAAGAAACGAGACACAACATGGATTTTTCAATCGCCGGCATTTTGATGCTGGACGGATTTACCAACGGCGCGGTCTATGCCCTACTCGGGTTGGCGACAGTGTTGGTGTTTACCGTCACACGCGTCATCTTCATTCCTCAAGGTGAGTTCGTCGCTTATGGCGCCTTAACCTTGGCCATGTTGCAAGCGGGCAAAGTACCGGGCACTGTTTGGTTGCTGATGATCTTGGCAACGGTGGCCAGTGTGATGGAGTGTTGGAGTCGCTGGCACCACGACCACAATTTAGTCAGTGGCATCAGAGCCGCTTTGCGCATGTGGATGCCACCCATGTTGATTGCCCTGCTCACTTGGTGGTCGGCAACACAGAATTTTTCGATGCTGATTCAAGCGCTCTTGAGTGTGGCCGTGGTCGCCACATTTGGTCCGCTGGTTTATCGTATCGCTTACCAGTCACTGGAGTCAGCGACTCCATTGGTTTTGCTCATCGTGTCAGTGGGCGTTCATTTCGCCATGACAGGGTTTGGTTTACTGGTCTTCGGTGCTGAGGGTTTCCGTAACCCCAGCTTCCTGAATCAAAGCTGGAGCTTTGGCCCTCTCACCATCTCGGGCCAAGTGTTCATCATTTTCTTGATTGCACTCATCATGATCTTGGTGCTTTGGTTGTTCTTTGAACGCACCTTGTTTGGCAAAGCCTTGCGCGCCACTGCGGTCAATCGCACGGGTGCACGCTTGATGGGCATCTCTACCCATGCAGCTGGCCAGTTCACCTTCTTATTGGCGGCGGGCATCGGTGCTGTCTCAGGCTTGTTGATTGGCCCAACCACCACCGTGTTTTACGACTCTGGTTTCTTGATTGGCCTCAAAGGCTTTGTGGCTGCCGTTGTTGCCGGATTGTCTAGCTACCCTGGCGCTTTGATTGGCGCGTTGTTTGTGGGGGTTGTCGAATCATTTGGTTCATTCTGGGCCAGTGCTTTCAAAGAAGTGATTGTGTTCACCATGATCTTGCCCGTGTTGCTGTGGCGTTCCATCCGCAGCGGTCACTCTGATGAGGAGCATTGAGATGCGCCGCTGGTTATTGCTTTTCGCGTTAGTTCCCGTCGTGGCAGTGATGCCCTTGCCTGACTATTGGATCTTCCAACTCAACTACATCGGCCTCTATGCGCTCACGAGCATGGGCTTGGTGCTGCTCACCGGTGTGTCAGGCTTGACCTCTTTTGGCCAAGCTGCGTTTGTGGGCATTGGCGCCTACACCACAGCATGGCTCACGCTCAACTTGGGCTGGTCGCCATGGCTAACGTTGTGGGTAGGTTTAGGACTGACCTTCATCAGTGCCTTGATTGTGGGCATGATTACCTTGCGCATGTCCGGCCACTACTTGCCTTTGGCCACCATCGCTTGGGGCTTGTCGCTGTACTACCTCATGGGCAACTTGGATGCATTGGGTAAATACGACGGTTTATTGGGCTTGCAAAGTTTGTCCATCGGCAGCTTTGACATTGGCCAAGGTCGCCCGTTCTTTGTGTTGACTTGGTTGATCTTGCTGGGTGCTGCGTTGTGTATGTCGCAATTGCTCGACTCACGTGCAGGTCGCGCCATACGTTCGTTGAAGAACGGCACGCAAATGGCCGAAGCCATGGGCATCAATACCTTCCGCTACAAAGTCACTGCGTTCGTCATAGCTGCATTGTTAGCCTCTGTGGCGGGTTGGTTATTAGCGCACTTTCAACGCACCGTCAACCCTTCGGCCTTTGGCTTGAAGATGGGCATTGAATACTTGTTCATGGCCGTGGTCGGTGGCGTGGGTTACATCTGGGGTGCCATCGTCGGCGCTGGTCTGATCAAGCTCATGGACGACTACTTGCAAGTGCTGCTGCCCAAACTCATTGGCACCAGCGGTAGCTACGAAGTGATTGTGTTTGGTGTGGTGCTGGTGCTCGTACTCAAGTACATGCCCGACGGTTTGTGGTCATTGGTGTCGCGCTACATGCCACGACGTGACCGCAATGTGGACTGGGCCGATGCCGACCACTTGCCAGAAACCCACAAACCACAAAGTGGCGAACTACTACTGGATGTGCAAGACGTGCGCAAACAGTTTGGTGGTTTGGTAGCTGTGAATGACATTCGCTTTCAAATCAAAGCTGGTGAAATCGTGGGCTTGATTGGACCGAACGGTGCTGGCAAGTCCACCACCTTCAACCTCATCACAGGCGTGTTGCCTCTCACGTCAGGTGCTGTGAAGTTCCGTGGCGACACCATCAGCGATTTACCCTCACGCGAAATCTTGCGCAAAGGCATGGCCCGCACATTCCAACACGTGAAGATGATTCCAGACATGACCGTGTTGGAAAACGTCGCCATGGGTGGTTACAGCCGTGGTCACACAGGCGTGCTGTCAGGCATGCTGGGCACTAACCGCAACGAAGAACAACGCTTGTTCAAACTGGCTCAGCAACAGCTAGAGCGCATTGGCATTGGCCACACCATGCACGAACAAGCCGGCAACTTGGCCATGGGCCAACAACGTTTGATGGAAATTGCACGCGCCTTGTGCGCAGACCCTGCCCTGCTGCTGCTCGACGAACCTGCTGCCGGCTTGCGCCACAAAGAAAAACAAGGCCTTGCCGATGTGCTGCGTCAGTTGCAAAGCGAAGGCGTCAGCATCTTGCTGGTCGAACACGATATGGACTTGGTCATGCAAGTCTGTGACAAATTGGTGGTGATGGAGTTCGGCACCTTGTTGCTCGAAGGTACACCCAAAGAAATTCAAGAAAGCCCTGTAGTGCGCGCCGCCTACTTGGGCACCGAACACTAAGGACTGGCTATGACAACGCCCCTTCTCGACATACGAGATCTCCATGCAGGCTACGGCAAAGCCGAAGTGCTACATGGCATCGACCTGCACGCTGATGCAGGCCAAGTGATCACCGTCATTGGCCCCAATGGCGCTGGCAAAACTACTCTGCTCAACACTCTCATGGGCTTGTTGCCCACACGCGGAAAAATGTTCTACCGTGGCGAAGACATCAGTGCCTTCACGCTGGAAGAACGCGTGATGATGGGTATTGCCTTGGTACCAGAAAAGCGCGAACTGTTTGGCACCATGACAGTGGAAGACAACCTTGAGCTTGGTGGCTTTCGCCAAATGCGCAAGGGCAACCGCCAATGGCGCAGCCGCATGGATGATGTGTATGACCTCTTCCCTCGCCTCAAAGAACGTCGCTTGCAAGAAGCAGGCACCCTCTCGGGCGGTGAACGACAAATGCTGGCCGTGGGCCGCTCACTCATGTCGAGCCCCGATGTTTTGATGCTGGACGAGCCAAGTCTTGGCTTGGCCCCGCTGATCGTGAAAGAAATTTTCTCCATCATCGAAACCCTGCGCAAAACCGGCGTGACCATTGTGTTGGTCGAACAAAACGCACGCGCTGCGCTGGCCGTGGCCGACTATGGCTATGTGCTCGAAATGGGTGAAGTCAGCTTGCACGGCCCTGCCGCCGATCTGGCCCAAGACAGCCGTGTGATTGACACCTACCTCGGCGCAGCTCGCAAGGATTAAAGAAACATTCACCATGAGCCACTATCAACCCAAATTGGATGACGTTCAGTTCGTGCTGCACAACGTGTTGCACGCGCCTGAGCGCATTGCCGCACTTGCGCCCTATGGCGAAGTCGATGCCGACTTGATCAACCAAATCTTGGAAGAAAGTGGCAAGTTCATCGCTGAGCAAATTGCCCCACTCAACTCCGTGGGCGATCATGTGGGCGCGCAGTGGAAAGACGGCCACGTCACCATGCCCCCCGGCTTCAAAGACGCGTACCAAGCGTTTTGGCAATCGGGCTGGGCATCGTTGTGCACCGCCACCGAAGATGGCGGCCAAGGACTGCCTGCGGTACTAGAGAGCGTGTTGTACGAATGGCTGTCTGCAGCCAACCACGGTTGGACCATGGCCCCCGGTTTGTTACACGGCGCGTATGAGTGCATCAAGCACCACGCCAGTGACGAACTCAAATCGCAATTCCTCAGCAAAGTAGGCACAGGCGAATGGTTGGCCACCATGTGCTTGACCGAACCCCATGCAGGCAGTGACTTGGGGCTTGCCTCCACCAAAGCTGTGCCACAAGCCGATGGCGCTTATTTGATTTCGGGCACCAAAATTTTCATCAGCGGTGGCGAGCACGACCTGACTGACAACATCGTTCACCTCGTGTTGGCACGCTTGCCCGATGCACCTGCTGGCCCCAAAGGTTTGTCGCTGTTCCTCGTGCCCAAGTTTTATGCCGATGGCACACGCAGCCAAGTGCACTGCGAACGCATTGAAGAAAAAATGGGCATTCACGGCAGCCCCACCTGTGTGATGCGCTTTGACGAAGCACGTGCATGGTTGGTGGGCGAAGTTGGCCGCGGTCTGAATGCCATGTTTGTGATGATGAACGCCGCGCGTTTGCACGTCGCCTTGCAGGGCGTGGGCTTGCTCGACGCTGCTTGGCAAAAAGCAGATGCCTATGCACACGAGCGCCGCCAAATGCGTGCGCCTCGCTTAGCGGGCGAAAAAGGCGCGGCCCCCGCAGACCTCATCATCGAGCACCCCGCCATGCGCCGCATCTTGGACACGCAACGTGCGTGGGTCGATGGCTCACGCGTGTTGGCCTACGAAACCGGCTTGGCACTCGACGAAGCCAAACACCACCCCGATGCTGCGCAACGTGAAGCTGCGCAACGTTGGTGTGCACTGATCACACCTATCCTGAAGGCCTCGTGCACCGACCAAGGCTTTCATGGCGCCAGCGAATGTTTGCAAGTGTTTGGTGGCCACGGCTACGTGAGCGAATGGGGCATTGAACAGAACGTGCGCGATGCTCGCATCGCCATGATCTACGAAGGTACGAACGAAATTCAAGCCATCGACTTGTTGATGCGCAAAGTCGTCAGCGACGGTGGCGCTGCGATGAACGCGATGTTGGATGCACTGGCACATGGTTTATCTGCCAGCAAAACCCACGAAGCCCAAGTTCTAGAACTGTTCACTCAGTTGAAAGTCACCACACACACTTGCGTGCAAGCGGCACAACAGCCTGACGGCCAAGTGCGCTTGAGCTGGATAGCAGGCGACTACCTGCGCTTGTCCACCCTCGCCCTGTTGGCTTGGAGCTGGACGCGCATTGAAGCTGCGGAAGGTAGCCACACCACACGCTGGCAAGCCCCGGCAGCTGCGTTGCGTGCGTGGGTGTTGCCAGAGGCTGTCATGCGCTCTGGCATCATTGAGGCTCAACTCGGACAGTGATAGATGAGCACCTCAGCACCTCGCAAAGTTTCCACAACACGCAAAACTAAGGAAGTTGTGTCAGACGTTTCTAACGAAACGGGCGGCACCGAGTATTTAGAAACTCTGCTGGGCTACAACGCCAGCCGTGCAGCGTACACCTTAGTGTCTCACTTCATTTGTGGCGTGGGCTCGTTCAAATTGCGCACGGTGGACTTTTCGGTGTTGTCTGTCATCGGCCACTGGCCCGGTGTGACATCACGCCAACTGTGCCAACAGCTCAATGTGTTGCCACCCAATATGGTGGTGCTGCTGCGCGAGCTGGACAAACGGGGCTTGATTGAACGCCAGCCCCACCCCACCGACCGACGCGCCGTGGGCTTACTGCTCAGCGCCGAAGGTAAAGCGTTGATGAAAAAGGCAGAAAAAGCGGCCAGCGCCTCTGATGCGCAAGGCACTGCGCACCTGAGCACTGCGGAACGCAAAACCCTGGCGCGCTTGCTGCAAAAGATCTACCTCAAAGCTGACTGATCAATGCTGCTGTGTGGATAACACGCCTGCAAAGAAAGCAGACAGTTCTTCATAGCCATCGAGTGGCAACACATGCGCCACGTATTGATCGGGGCGAACCACGATCATGCAGCCCTTGTCGCGGTTGATGCCGCGCATGTCAAAAATATCGCCCACACCTTTGTGATCCACACAAAACACTTTGGCGTGGTCTTGCAAACCTAGCTTGCCTGTTTTGGGTTTGAGCAATGAGGGCATGTGTTCGTAAGCGAGCTGGTCAAAGGTTTGTTGGAACACAGCGCGGTAGTCAATCACTGCATCAATGTCTTCACCCTTGCGTGTGTGCTTGACGATGGGTGAATGGGAATTGGTTTCCAACCAATCCGACAGCTTGTGAATGGCTGAGCCTGCGCTAGAAGTGTCTGCCTTGCCAGCAAACGCATAAATGCGCCAGCGTGCATCGGCCTGTGCCACATGGCCCAGTTGCATTTGCTTAGCGTCTGACACACGCACCACGGGCGCTGAATGGAAACGACGACCAATCTCTTCGCCTGTGGCCAATGCTTGGTGTGCACTGGCTGCAAACAAGTACGAGATGTCGTACTTCACCGCTGTGCCGCCTGTGAACTCTAAGTTGTCTTTGAACTGGCGAATGATGCGCGGCTCTTGGGTGCCATCGCGCTCGGCCTGCGTGGTGGGCGCCGACATGACGCGTGACCATTTGTGGTCGGTCTCTACCAAACGCTTGGCTTCGGTCAAACGCTCTTGGGTGTAGCTGCGCAGCAGGCTGGGGTTGGCACGGCCTTCCAGCACATGCACCAGTTTCCAGCCGAGGTTGAACGTATCTTGCATCGACACGTTCATGCCCTGCCCCGCTTTGGGTGAATGGGTGTGGCACGCGTCGCCTGCGATGAACACGCGTGGGTCACGATCCACACCTTCAGGCACATCGTCAAATCGATCGGTGATGCTGTGGCCAATGTCGTAAATAGACCACCACACTACTTCTTTTACATCAATCGAATACGGTTTGATGATGCGGTTGGCCGCTGCAATCATGTCGTCTTGTGTGAACTTGCGATGTGCGGCTTTTTCGTCTGGACGCAGTTTGTCTAGCTCCACATACATGCGGAACACATAGCCGCCTTCACGCGGCAAGATGAGCACGTTGCCTTCGTTGGCCGAAGAGATCAAACACTTCTGGCGCACATCTGGAAAGTCTGTGTTGGCCAAAATGTCCATCACGCCCCAAGCTTGGTGCGCGGCATCGCCATTCAGCTCACCGCCGATGGCTTTGCGCACCGCAGAATGCGCGCCGTCACAGCCCACCACGTAATTGGCGCGCACGGTGCGTGTGGCGCCCCAGTTCACACCGCTGGAATCGCGCAGGGTCACGATCACGGGGTGGTCGTCGGTGGTCTCGTCAATGGTCAGATCCACCACTTCCCAGCTGTAGTCGGGCTCTAGGCGTGAGGGCGAGTTTTTCATCACCTCTAAAAACAACTCGTGCAGACGCGCTTGGTTGATCAAGATGTGCGGCATTTCCGAGCTGTCGTCTGCCACGTCTTGCACGCGGCCTACGCGTTTGATGCGCTCTGGGTTTTTCGGGTCGGGCATCCAAAACGCGGTTTGATTGACCCAATACGTTTCGCGCTTGACCTTGTCGGCAAACCCAAACGCTTGGAACATTTCCATCGTGCGCGTGTTGATGCCATCGGCCTTGCCCTTGATGATGTTGCTGGGCATGCGCTCGGTGATCATCACCTCAATCTCTGGAAACTGCGCCAGCTGCGCGGCTAGGCACAAGCCCGCTGGGCCTGTACCTGAGATCAACACATCTACTTTTCCGGGCAAGGGTTCGTTAATGCCACGGTTGCGTCGGTTAGGTGCGGCTGTTTTGATGTCTGGGCTGCCACCACGAAATCCGTCTTTGTAAAACTGCATGTCTTGTCTCCGATATTGAAATGTGTCCGAAACCTCGGAATGAGCAAATGATAACTATGCTTACTAATATTCGTCAAGATGGTATGTATGATTACCATATTGGTATTTACACGGAGGCACAG
>Ga0209134_10000455_pt1 | contig 10803 bp, 12 predicted proteins | sample LauGreSp1BDMLBSN_2_FD_187566 | JGI IMG/M metagenome (GOLD analysis project Ga0209134, IMG submission 187566) | Freshwater lake microbial communities from Lake Michigan, USA - Sp13.BD.MLB.SN (SPAdes) (version 2) | ecosystem: Environmental > Aquatic > Freshwater > Lake | place: Lake Michigan, USA... | reverse complement strand
AGGTTAATAACACAGGATTTCAAAATCACATTGATGAACAAATCCAAAAACAAATTAACCAAAAGATTACTCCAATCAAAGAAGTAACATTGCCTTGGGCACCAGCGGCATCCGCAAATACTATATAACAGTATAATCATTTTACATAAGGAACACTGAAATGAATCAACCTAAAAACGACACAAAAATTAATCTATCAGTAACAATTGAAGAATTGAACATCATCTTTGGTGGTTTGGAAGAAGTTCCACACAAATTCTCACGCAAAGTTATTGACAGTTTGAGCCAACAAGCACAACCGCAGGTAAATGCACAGCAAGGTCCAACAGGTCCTTTGCAAGATAAAGTAATCCAGTAAAAAGGATTTACATTATGAACGGTGAATGGGCATACTATAAGTCCCATTTCACACCTGAAGAATGCCAGAAAATTTTGGATGACAGTGCATTATTGTCATCGCAAAGAGCAAACATGGGCGTGGATGGAGAAGTGAAACATGAAGAATATCGCAGAAGTGATATTAAATTCATTCAGAGAAGTGACGAAAGATTCACTTGGCTGTACGACAAATTGTGGAAAATGTTAATCGAGGTCAATGACCAATGGTTCAATTTTCATATTACAAAAGTTGATTACATGCAACTTGCTGAGTACTCAGAAAAAGACATGGGTGAATATAAAAAACATCATGATGTTTTCTGGATGAATGGTGATCCGAAGTATCACAGAAAATTAACATGTGTAATTCAACTAACTGATCCTTCAGAATATGAAGGTGGTGAATTGGAGTTGTACAATCTAGCACAAAATGCACCAGATGTACAAGAATTGCGTCAGCAAGGCACAACAATTTTCTTCCCATCATTCACCGAACATGCCGCTTTGCCAGTTACCAAAGGCACTCGACATTCATTGGCAATTTGGTTTGATGGTCCAAAGTGGAGATAATATGAGAACTAATATAATTGTTGTGGATGATTTCTACAACAATCCAGATGAAGTCAGAAACTTTGCGTTGTCACAATCATTCGATGTTACAGGAAATTATCCAGGCAATCGAACGAAGAGTTTTCTAAACGATAGTGTCAAAGAAACACTACAGAATATTCTTCGCACACATGGCGGTAATGTAACAAACTGGAATGACAATGATGGATTCACAGGCAGTTTTCAAATCACAACATCATTAGATAGAAGTTGGATTCATTCTGATCCATACAATACTTGGGCGGCAGTATGTTATCTAACGCCAGATGCACCACTGTCAGGTGGCACTTCGTTATATCAACTGAAGAAAACAGGTAGCATGATTGAAGATGGCACAGATTTAACTGGTGTAACTCAAGACATGACTAAGTGGGACAAAGTTGATACTATCGGAAACAAGTACAATAGGCTTGCATTGTATCGCGGTAATATGTACCATATGTCACAAGACTATTTTGGTAACACAGCAGATAATGGTAGATTGTTCCAGTTGTTCTTCATAACGACAGAATTCTAATATGAAAATTTGTAGGGTTGTATTTTCTACTAATAGACCAGAGTTCTTAATCCCGACTTTAGAATCACATAAAAAATTTATTGATTTTGGTAATCACGAAGTTCATAGTATCCTGATTGACGATTATCCTAAAGATAGAGACAATCAGGATATGATTAATTTAGCCAAACAATATGATTTCAATGAACTGATTCTCCATGAAGAGAATCGAGGACTAACATTAACTTGGACTCAATTGTGGGAATACCTTTCAAAGCACGACTTTGATTACATCTGGCACCATGAAGATGATGTTGTTTTTGGTGTGCCAGTTAAGATTCAAACGTTGATTGAGTTTCTAGAACAACATTCAAATTTTTGCCAAGTGAATCTGAAAAGAAATCCATGGTATGAAAAAGAATTGGATGAATCTCCTATTTTACATACAGATTTATTTTGGAATGATTACAGATACAATGTTCGTGATGACTTCTTTTGGTCGATGGCATCATTATATCCCGCATGGTTATGCAAAGAACCCATAGTTGAAACTGAGGGTTGCAATCTAGCAGAGTATCCAATTATGAAATATTTTAAGGAAAAGCACAATCTACAGATGGCTATCCTTAAGAATATGGATGGCTCAAACATGGTAGAACACATCGGAGTATACTCCCAAGGCAAACGTGTCTTAGAAGGAGAACCTGGATGGGAAGGTTTTAAATGGTTTGATCCAAACAAAAAGTATGATTCGAAGTCTGGACAACTTTTCGAATGATATAAATACCTAATAAACTACGGGTACTATAATGGCAAAACCTACAACCAGAGCAGAATTTAAAGAATATTGTCTACGCAGACTTGGACATCCAGTTATTCAAATTAACGTGGATGACGACCAAGTGGATGACCGTATTGATGATGCACTATCATTCTTTCACGATTATCATTTTGATGGTTGCGAGAAGATGTTTATGAAGCATCAAATCACACAGGCAGACAAAGACCGTAAATGGATTTATTGTCCAGATGCTGTTATCTCTGTCACAGGGATTATGCCATTCGATTCATCGTCATCATCAGTCAACATGTTTGACTTGCGTTATCAACTACGTTTGCATGATTTGTATGACTTCACATCGGTATCTTACGTATCATATGAAATCACAATGCAACATATCCAGACTTTGAATATGTTGTTCTCTGGTACTCCACAGTTCAGATTTAACCGCAAACAAAACAAAGTATTCTTAGACGTTAACTGGGACACAGATTTACAAGTTGGTGAATATGTTGTTCTTGAATGTTACCGTAAATTAAGTCCTGATGTTTTCACTGTCGAAGGTACAGTGAATACGTCAAATACATCCAATACAGTCATCGGCACAGGCACAGTCTTCTCACGTGACGTTGTTATTGGAGACTATATTACATTTGGTTCAGAATCTAAACGTGTTATTAACATTCAGAGTGATACGTCACTGAATGTCGATTCATATTTTGCATCGTCAGAATCTGGTGCAACAGCATCCAAAGAAGGTGCATCGGATGTTTGGGATGACAGATTTTTAAAAGCATATGCAACAGCCAAGATTAAATATCAGTGGGGTTCTAACTTATCCAAGTTTGCTGGAATTCAAATGCCAGGTGGTGTCACACTGGATGGACCACGCATCATGCAAGAAGCACATGATGAAATTGAAAAGTTGGAAGAAGAACAACACACAATGAGCAGCCTACCAAGCGAAATCTTTGTAGGATAACAATGGCAACTAATTTCTATTTCAATAACTTCCCTCAGCATCAAATTACCAGTGAGCAATTACTGGTTGAAGATTTGTTGATTGAAGCCATGCAAATTCACGGTATGGATGTATTCTATTTGCCTAGAATGTCTCAAGAAAATAATAATACGGACATGCTGTATGGTGAAGATACTCTGAAGCAATATCGTAGCGCATATCCAATAGAGATGTATTTGGAGAATGTGACTGGTATGGATGGTGAAGGTGACTTTATCTCCAAGTTTGGATTAGAAATTCGTGATGAAGTTACACTATTAGTTTCTCGCCGTAGATTTGCTGCCACTGTAAACCAAATTAGACCTAATGAAGGCGATTTGGTTTACTTGCCTATGTTACAAAATTTCTTTGAGATTACATTCGTTGAACATGAAAACAACCAAGCGATGTTCTATACATTAGGTCGTGGTCGTGGTGGAAACGTTTATGTGTATGCATTGAAGATGAAACAGTTTGTATTCTCTGAAGAAATTATTCAGACGGGTATTTCAGAAATTGATAATCAAATCTTCGATTCATATAAGAGAACTCATATTTCTGTGGCAAATACAACAATATTCCCAGCAGGAACAGGATCGTTTGTGCCAGGAGAAACAATCTATCAAGGTAGCACACTAGAAACTGCAACAGCAACAGCCGTTGTATATTCATATGAACCACATTCAGCGGTGAATATTATCCGAATGAATGGTGAGTTTGTTTCTGGTAACATACGTGGTGTAACAAGCCAAACCCTAAGATCGGTTACTCTAGTAAACACAGATACACAAGTCGGCAATGATATTTTTGAAGATATTGCCGATAACACAAGGCTTCAAACTGAAGGAGATGATATTATCGACTTCACGGAGCAAAACCCATTTGGTGAGGCATAATGTTGGGCAACAATCATTTTTACAATAAAACTATTCGAAAAGTAGTAGTTGCTTTTGGTACAGTTTTCAACGACCTAGTTTTGGTTCGTTACAATAAGTCAGGCACTACCGAGTATGATAGAACCAGGGTGCCACTTTCTTATGGATCCAAAGAGAAATATCTAACTCGACTTGCATCTGATCCAACATTAACGAAATCAATTGCTACAGTTGTTCCTCGTATGTCTTTCGATTTGGTTAGTATGGAATACGATTCATCTCGTAAATTTAATACAATCAATAAAAATTACGCACAACAAACAGATGGATCCATCAAAGCACAATACGCTCCAGTTCCATACAACTTTGAGTTTGAGATGGCAATCTATGTACGCAATACAGAAGATGGCACACAAATTCTTGAACAAATTCTACCATATTTTACTCCAGACTTTACGGTAACTGTGAATTTTATTCCATCAATTGGAAGAAAATATGATATGCCCATTATTCTCAACTCAGTGACTTCACAAGTTGATTATGAAGGAGACATGTCAACAACACGTTTGATTATTTGGAACTTATCGTTCACTGCCAAAGGGTATATTTTTCCATCTGTTGCTACTGCTGGAATGATTGAATCTGCCAACACAAACATCTATCAAGATACACGTGACACTTTATCACAAACTGTATATGTCGATTCTGCTAATGGATCGGGAGTGTTTGTTACAGGCGAAATTGTGCGTGAACAATCCAAAGGTAAGACTGGAACTGTTGCATATTTTGCAAACAATAATACAGGAACATTAGTTGTCACAGATTTAAATACTCTACTTGACGAGAATGATGTTCTTGTTGGAGATTACTCTAATGCTTATTATACCATAGATACTGTAGATTTGAATCCTGTTAAGTCTGTTATTGTAGTTACGTCAACTAATCCAACAACTGCAAATGCCACAGACAATTTTGGTTTCACAGAAACTATAATTGAGTTTCCCGAAACTATTTCATTCAGTGATAGTGGTCAGGGAGGTGGTGTATGAAGCAATTAGATTCAAACTTGGCAGATATTTTTGGCATAGAAAACATTCCTGCCGAAGAAGTTATTGCCATAAATACATTAATGGTGCCAGAAGATACATCACCTGAGGCTGATTTTGAATTTGCACGTAAAAACATGCGTGAACTTTTACAAAAAGGTAGTAAAGCGGTAGACAAAATTTTGTTGGTAGCGGATGCTACTGACCATCCAAGAGCATATGAAGTTGCATCAAACATGATTAAGCAACTCGGAGATATGAATAAAGATTTGCTTGCTCTACAAAAAGCACGTAGAGATTTGTCACCAGATGCAGTCCAAAAAACAACAGTCAATGTTGATAAAGCAGTGTTCGTAGGCTCCACAGCAGACTTGATTAAACAAATAAAACAAATAGGATAAACATGGAACAACTAATTCAACAACTACGTACCATTCTAGGTACAAACTTTGGTCTTTATGCTAAATCACATTCATACCACTGGAACGTAGAGGGCGCAAATTTTAATGATTATCATGCATTCTTAGGTGCATTTTACACAGCGGTGTTTGCAAACACAGACTTAATTGCAGAAAAAGTTCGTATGCTTGGAGCATATGCTCCTACAGGTTTAAATCGTTTAGTTGAACTATCAGATATCGAAGATTCACCAAACGTACCCGATGCTAGAACTATGTTTTCTAATTTGATTCAAGATAATGATCGTTTTATTTACCATCTCCGTGCTGGTATCCAAGCAGCCGATAATGCAGGTGAGCCAGCAATTTCTAACTTCCTACAAGAATTGCTCGACCAACATCAAAAACATGCATGGATGTTGAAGAGTATTATTAAGTAAATAATATGGCTGATTATGGTGGGTATCAAGGTAACTCGAAACTCAAACGTGTTGGTGTTAAGATTGATTATACACACGAACAGTTGATTGAGATTACCCGTTGTATTAAAGACCCTGTTTATTTTATTAAAAATTACATGAAGATTGTGAACGTAGACTCCGGTCTCGTTCCTTTCAAGATGTGGCCTTTCCAGGAGGAAATGGTTAAAGGCTTCCATGCTAATCGCTTCTCTATTGCCAAGATGCCTCGACAGGTTGGTAAAACAACTACGGCTGCTGGTTATATGCTTTGGTCGATTCTATTTCAAGACGATTACAAAATTGCTATTCTGGCTAACAAAGGTGACTTAGCACGTGACATTCTTGGTCGTATCAAGTACGCATATGAATATCTTCCACTCTGGATGCAACAAGGTATTATTGAGTGGAACAAAGGTAATATCTCATTAGAGAATGGTTCAGAAATTTCAGCATATGCTACCAGCGCCAGCGGTGTTCGTGGTGGATCATACAACTTAATTTTCTTGGACGAATTTGCGTTCGTTCCACATAACATGGCAGAAGAGTTCTTCACTTCTACATATCCGGTTATTTCATCAGGTAAAACAACTAAAGTTATTATCGTTTCAACACCACATGGTTTGAATCAATTCTATAGAATGTGGACTGATGCTGTCGAGAAACGTTCAACATATGTTCCGTTTGAAGTTCACTGGTCAATGGTACCAGGACGTGATGAAGCATGGAGAGAAGAAACGATTAGAAACACCAGTGAAGAACAGTTCAGACAAGAATTTGAGACTGAGTTCATTGGTTCTTCAGCGACATTGATTCCTGGCGCCAAACTGAAGATGTTGACATTCCTCAGACCATATGCTACCGAAGAACATATGCAAATATATGAACAGCCAAAACCAGGACATACATATATTGCTATTGTAGATTGTGCTGAAGGTGTTTCACTGGACTACTCAGTGGTATCCGTTGTAGACGTTACAGAGATTCCATATCGCCATGTGGCTAAGTTTAGAGACAACAAACTGTCACCACTAATCTTTCCAACGTTTGTGTACAACATAGCAAACAGATACAATCGTGCATGGGTGTTGGTAGAAACCAACTCCGTTGGTCAACAAGTTGTGGATATTCTTCACTATGACTTAGAATATGAAAACATTTTCCGTATTGAAAGCCATGATGTTAAGGGTCAACATATTTCATCTGGCTTTAAGAAGGGTGCCGCATATGGTGTCCGTACATCCAAGACTGTTAAGAAGATTGGTTGTGCCAACTTAAAGACATTGATTGAGACCGATAAGTTGATTACTAACGATTTCGACACAATTGCGGAACTAAATACATTCGTAAGAGATAAAGATTCTTATGCGGCTGAAGAAGGTAACAATGATGATATTGTTATGACTTTGGTACTTTTTTCTTGGCTAACTGCACAAAGTTACTTCAAGGAAATTACAAATTCAGATGTTCGCCAGCGCCTGCTGGATGAAAGAAATCTCCAAATGGACGAAGAAATGTTGCCTGTAGGAGAATTGGATGATGGATTGGCAGAAGAAAAAGAATTTGATGGAAAAGACCTGTGGACCTCAGTGAGAGCCAGAGGTTATATGCCCTCAACTTTATAAAATCATAAATACAATACATGAGATAAGTTCTATAAAAATAATAAGGAGAACATAATATGGCTTTTCAATTATCACCTGGAGTAAACATCTCCGAGGTAGATTTGACAACAGTTGTTCCCTCTGTTGCAACTACTGTTGGTGGCATCGCCGGCAATTTTGCATGGGGTCCTGTTGAAGAAATCACAATCATCAACAACGAAATTCAACTAGCAGATAAGTTTGGCAAACCTGACGCAAACACATACGAAACATACTTTTCAGCCGCCAACTTTTTGGCATATGGCAGCGATTTGCGTGTTGTTCGTGTTGTTGGCACAGGCGCTTTAAACGCAGTATCGTCAGGTTCTGCAAGACTGATTAAAAACAGAGATGATTATGAACAAAATTACAGTTCTAACAGTGCTATTGCATTTACTGCAAAATACGCTGGTAGTTTAGGTAATAGCATTAGAGTTTCTATGGCAGATGCTAACACATACGCCACATGGTCATATGCTTCCAACTTTGACTCTACACCAGCAACTTCAACATTCGCACGTGATGCTTCTTCTTCTAACGATGAAGTTCACATTGTTGTTACTGATGCAACTGGTGTAATTTCAGGTACTGTTGGTACAATTTTGGAAAAATTTGGTTATCTTTCTAAAGCAAGTGACGCTAAGAATCCAGATGGTTCAAGCAACTACTACAAAGACGTAATCAATGCACGTTCTAAGTACTTGTGGTCTACAGGTCATTTGGCTGCTAATTGGGGTTCTGCGGCTAGTGCTGGTATTGCATATACAGTAATGGCTGCTAATACTACTGTTACTTTAAGTGGCGGTTATGTGGCAGCAGTTACGGGAGCAAATATTAATACAGGCTTCGACCTATTTGCTAATCCAGATTCAGTTGATGTATCTCTTCTGATTTCTGGCGCAACAGATTCTGCTACAGTTCCTAACTACTTAATTTCTATTGCAGAAACTCGCAAAGATTGTTTGGTATTCATTTCTCCTTCTAAGGCCAGCGTGGTAGACAATTATGGTTCTGAAGCAACTTCTGTTGCAACAAACGCAGGAACATTTACTAAGTCTTCATATGCAGTTATGGATTCAGGATGGAAATATCAATACGACAAATACAATGACGTTTATCGTTGGGTTCCATTGAACGGTGATATTGCTGGTCTATGTGTACGTACAGACGTTGAGCGTGACCCATGGTTCTCTCCTGCTGGTCTACAACGTGGTGTTATTAAGAACGTTATCAAACTTTCTTGGAACCCAACTAAGGCTGACCGTGATACTATCTACAAAGCAGGCGTTAATCCAGTTGTTACATTCCCTGGCGAAGGTACAATCTTGTATGGCGATAAGACATTGTTGAATCGTCCAAGTGCATTCGATAGAATTAACGTTCGCCGTTTGTTCATCATCTTGGAAAAATCAATTGCTAAAGCAGCCCGCACATCAATGTTTGAATTCAACGATGAATTTACCCGTGCCGCTTTTGTCAACTTGGTTGAACCATACTTGCGTGATGTACAAGGTCGCCGTGGTATCTATGACTTCCGTGTTATTTGTGACAACACTAATAATACATCCGAAGTTATTGACCAGAACCAATTCATCGGTGATATTTACATCAAACCTGCTCGTTCCATTAACTTTATCCAATTGAACTTCGTTGCTGTACGCACCGGTGTTTCTTTTGAAGAAGTTGTTGGTAGAGTTTAATAAATAGAGAGATAGGAGAAACTTAAATGGCTTTTAACATTAATGAATTCCGCTCTCAAATGCAGGGAGACGGTGCCCGCCCGAACTTATTCGAGGTGACGCTACCTTTCCCAGCATTCGCTCTGCCTGGAACTGCACAAACAAAACTTACATTCATGTGTAAGACTGCACAGTTGCCAGGTTCTACAGTTAACACAGTTCCAGTTCAATACTTCGGTCGTGAATTGAAATTTGCTGGCAATAGAACCTTTCAAGACTGGTCAATCACAATCATCAATGATGAAGACTTTGTTGTTCGTAATGCATTTGAACGTTGGATGAATGGTATGAATAGTCATGCTACTAACGTTCGTAATCCTGCCGCATCAACACCATCTGGTTATACAGTGGATGGTGAGGTAAGACAATACGGTAAAGGTGGTAACACCTTGAAGAAGTATAAGTTTATTGGTTTATTCCCAACAGACTTATCTACTATTGACGTAGACTGGGGTTCTAACGATACTATCGAAGAATTTACAGTTAACTTGTCTTATCAATGGTGGGAATCCGCTGACGACTTGGTGGCTTAATTTGATGGAGGGACTTCGGTCCCTCCTCTTATACATAATGAATAAGGAAACTAAAAAGTGGCTATAAAACTATTCGGCTTTACACTGGGTGAAAAAGATATCATCCAAAAAGAGGACCCTAAATCGGCCTCATTTGCGCTTCCAACACAGGCGTTGGATGATGGCGCAGTTACAATTACACAGAATGCCCACTTCGGCACATATGTAGACTTAGAAGGTTCAGTTCGAAATGAACTGGAACTAATTACTCGTTATCGTGAAATGTCCAATCACCCTGAGTGTGATATGGCAATCACTGAGATTGTTGACGAAGCAATCACACACGATGATGATGGTAGAGTTGTTGATATTATTTTGGATAAATTAAAACAGCCAGAATCTATCAAGAAAAAAATCAGAGAAGAGTTTGACACAGTATTGAAGATGTTGAATTTCTCTAACATGGCTGACGACTTGTTTAAGCGTTGGTACATTGATGGTAGAATTTACTACCATGTTATTGTTAATGAACAAAACCCTAAAGAGGGTATCAAAGAATTACGCTATATTGATCCACGTAAAATTCGTAAAGTACGTGAGATTCAAAAAGGCAGAGATGCTAAGACTGGCGCAGACATTGTTAAGTCTATGGCTGAATACTACATCTTTAATGATCGTGGTATTTCAACACAAGGTTATTCAGCATCCACAAACAGTGGTCTAAGAATTGCACCAGATTCCATCATCAACGTTAACTCTGGCATGATGGATGCTAAAAATACATTCGTTATCTCATACCTGCACAAAGCAATTAAGTCACTGAACCAATTGCGTATGATTGAAGATGCGATTGTTATTTACCGAATTT
>Ga0209134_10000454_pt1 | contig 10818 bp, 7 predicted proteins | sample LauGreSp1BDMLBSN_2_FD_187566 | JGI IMG/M metagenome (GOLD analysis project Ga0209134, IMG submission 187566) | Freshwater lake microbial communities from Lake Michigan, USA - Sp13.BD.MLB.SN (SPAdes) (version 2) | ecosystem: Environmental > Aquatic > Freshwater > Lake | place: Lake Michigan, USA... | reverse complement strand
CATATCTGATTCATAAAAACGATAGTCTCTTAAATCATCATTTACCAATTCATAAGCTGGAAAATAAACACAATTACTATGTTGTTTTATGATATTATGAACGGACTGTATTAAAATAGATTTACTTAAATTATTCTCCACTACTCCATCGCGCAAATGCTTAACAGGCGAAACCGTAAAAAGTATAGTTAAATTTGGATAATGTTGTTTTAATTTATTAATCAAAATGTGATAAGCCATTACAATATCTTGCGTTTCTAATAATACTTTTTCAAATACAGATTGTGGTAATTTATGGCAATTTGCCACTACTTTATTTTGCTTAATACATTTATAAGCAAATGCAGAACCAAGAGTAATCATTAAAAAAGAAGCGGATGCCAATTTTGAATTCCACTCATCAATTGTAGCATTCAATTTTTCAATCAATTCAACTTTAGTAGTCGCAAATACGGAGCTATGAGCTTCCAACGAAAACCAAATCCCTTCTTTTTCAAACACATCACTTTTGTTAAAATAGTTTTTTTCTATAATTCGATTTAAATCGCTTTCAATACTTTTAGGATTAAAAACAATACCAAATGGGTTTGAATGGACATTAAATTTCAAATCAATTAAACGATTACCGATATGCTCGCTAAAACAAGAGCCAATCAATAACACACCATCTTGATGGGTTATTTTTTGCTGACTATCTTTTGGTTGAAATCCTAAATGAAATTGCATAGACTAAATATAAAACAAAAAAGGATTCCTGTTTAGAAATCCTTTTTTGAATGAATGTATTCTTAAAATTAGAAACGTTCTATTTGAGAAAAGAAAAAGTTTGCTTCAACATTAGCATTTTCATCGCTATCAGAACCATGAACTGCATTTGCAGCAATAGATTTTGCAAATAATTTACGAATAGTTCCTTCATCAGCTTTAGTTGGATCAGTTGCTCCAATTAAAGTTCTGTATTCAGCTACGGCGTTATCTTTAGATAAAATTGCAGCAACTATTGGTCCGCCACTCATATAACTAACTAATTCGCCATAAAAAGGACGTTCTTTGTGAACTTCATAAAATTTACCAGCTGTTTCAGCGCTTAATTTCATGTATTTCATAGCTACAATTTTAAAACCTGATTGGTTTATTTTCGCTAAAATTGGTCCGATATTGTTAGCCTCAACTCCATCGGGCTTAATCATTGTAAAGGTAATATTTCCTGCCATTTTGTTTTTTTTAGAGCGCAAAGATACAATTATTGTCATTAAAACAAATATTCTATGTCTTTAAAATATTTTGGGCTTTATACGCCAGTCGGCGGATCAGGTATTCAGTTAAAATCTTTTTGTAAAGGCACAAAAAGTGTTTTCTCTTCAATCCTTAACGCAAAACACTCAATAAAATAACCTAAATTTACATCTCAAATAAAAACCATGCAAAAAGACTCTTTTCCTAAATTTAAGGCCTTAATTAAAAAATCAAACAACATTATTATTGTTACCCATTACAACCCTGATGGGGATGCAATGGGTTCATCATTAGCTTTATATAATTACTTAATTAAAATTGATAAAAATGTTACCGTAATAACTCCTAACGATTATCCGGAGTTTTTGCAATGGTTACCTGGAAATAAAAAAGTAGTAGAGTTTAATAAAAACATCAAAAAGGCAACAACATTAATTGCTAAAAGCGATTTAATTTTCACCCTTGATTTTAATAATTATTCACGATTAGAGGGTTTAGGTGAATTACTAAAAGATTCAAAAGCTAAAAAAGTATTAATTGATCATCATCAGCAACCAGATGATTATGCAACTTTAATGTTTCATGATGTAAAAGCCTGTTCAACTTGCGAATTAGTGCATGAATTTATTTGTGGTTTAGGTGGTAAAAAACTAATTGATAAAAACATTGCAGCTTGTTTATACACAGGTATTATGACTGATACAGGCTCATTTCGATTTGACAGTGTAACCGCAAAAACACATTTAATATTAGCAGATTTATTAGCTACCGGTTTAACACCAAGCGATATTCATTCAGCTATTTACGATACTTATAGCGAGAGTCGTGTAAAATTATTAGGCTATTGCTTAACTGAAAAAATGGTAGTAATTCCTGAATTACAAACGGCTTACATGGCTTTATCGGAAGAAGAATTAAAACGTTTCAATAATCAAAAAGGTGATACCGAAGGAATAGTTAATTATCCTTTCTCTATAAAAGGCATTACTTTTTGTGCGTTTTTTAGTGAAGGTGAAGGAAAAATTAAAATATCGTTTCGCAGTAAAGGTAAATTTGATGTAAATCAGTTTGCTCGTAAACACTTTAATGGTGGCGGACATATCAATGCTGCCGGCGGAAGAGGTAATGTGTATGACTTGCAAAAAACGGTTGAAAGCTTTTTGGATTTATTACCAGTTTATAAAAAAGAGATTTTAAAGAAATAAAAATAGAACAAAGATAACGCTGATTAAAAAGGTGAACACTTATTTATAAGTAGAAAGTATTGTTTAATGAGTTCTTATCAGTGAAAATCAAGTTTATCTGTTAGATCAGTGTTGCTACTCTTTAATAAACTTAACTTTAGCTATTGCCCCACTTTCTGTTTTTACAGATATAAAGTATATACCAGAATTTAATTTTTCTACTGAAATTGAATCTGAAGTTATTGTTTCTAATAGCATCACTTTTCCTATTATATCAGTTATTTCAATGATTTTTAATGAGTTATTGTATTTATCTAAACTAAAATTTAAAATAGAGTTTACTGGATTAGGATAAATAATCAACGATTTACTTAAAGCTTCATTTTCATTAACAGCTGTTAAACTTGACAAGGTATATTTATTAAAAAAACGCCAAATTTCTTTAGAGGCATTAATATCTAAATTTGTACCTACTCCTCCAAAAGGGAATCCCGGCCATGAGTGAGTGCCACCAATTATTTTAAATAATTCAACAGTACTTCCTAAATTTCCCCCATTATATTGATAATGCTCTGCTGTGCAGCCATCAGCTGTGCTTATATTTGGCACATTACTAAATGTTGGAGTTGTATTACATCCATTTTTTGTGACCCAATATTTTACAACGCTATCAATCGGCATCATTCCTTGCGATAAATTTCCAGCAAATGGTACAGTAGCATCTGAAGTTCCATGAATTTGCATAACAGGAATTGGACGTGTTGGATGGCAAAAACTGCCATATTGCGCGGTAAAAATACTGCCAGTAACCGAAGCAATTGCTGTAATTCTGTTACTTAATTCACAAGCCAAAGTATGACTCATAAAGCCGCCATTACTCATACCTGTAGAGTAAACTCTATTTAAATTAATATTGTAAGTTAAATCGAGTGAATCAATTAAAGAACTTAAAAAAGAAATGTCGTTTACTAATGAAGCTGATAAACCTGCATTCCAATAAGGTTGATTTGAACCATCTTTTGTTCCTTGGGGAAACACCATTAAAAAATTAGCAGTATCTGCAATAGGCATAAAATTACTATACAATTGCTGTTGAGTAGCATTGCTAGTATAACCATGTAAATTTAAAATTAAAGGTCTTGCAGTTGTACCATTGTAAATAGCCGGAACATATAAACGATATGAACGATATTGACCTCCGCTAAAAATACTATCAACTACTGTAGTTTGAGATTGAGAAATAAAAAATGTAGAAATAATAAGAATAGAAAATAAAGTTTTATTCATGCAAGATATTTTAAAGTTTACAAATTCTAAATTAGCAAAAAATAGACAATTTACAAGTCAAATAACTATTTATTTTTCCGTTAAAAAACGTAATTTTGATCTCTTAAAATTTAACAGTTATGTCAAAATCTTTAAAACAAGATGCCCTTGATTATCATTCTCAAGGAAGACCCGGAAAAATTGAAGTTATTCCCACTAAACCATATAGCACTCAAAGAGACTTAACGCTTGCATATTCTCCTGGGGTTGCCGAACCATGCTTAGAAATAGAAAAAAATCCGGAAGACGTATATAAATATACGGCAAAAGGAAATTTAGTAGCTGTAATTAGTAACGGTACTGCTGTATTGGGCCTTGGTGATATTGGAGCTTTAGCTTCAAAACCAGTAATGGAAGGTAAAGGATTACTCTTTAAAATATTTGCTGATATTGATGTATTTGATATTGAGGTAGACACAAAAAATATTGATGAGTTTGTAAATACCGTTAAAAATATTGCCGGTACCTTTGGTGGAATTAATTTAGAGGATATTAAAGCTCCCGAATGTTTTGAAATTGAACGTCGTTTAAAAGAAGAATTAAATATTCCTTTAATGCATGATGATCAGCACGGTACAGCTATTATATCATCAGCAGGTTTATTAAATGCCGTTGAGATTTCTGGTAAAAAAATGAGCGAAATAAAGTTGGTAATTAACGGTGCTGGTGCTTCTGCAAACTCATGTGCTAAAATGTACATTGCTGTTGGTGTAAAAAAAGAAAACATTTTAATGCTTGATAGTAAAGGTGTTATTAATAAAAATCGTACTGATTTAGATCAATACAAAACCTTTTTTGCCTCAGATAATGTAAGTGTAAACACTTTAGAAGAAGCTATTAACGGTGCTGATGTATTTGTTGGTTTATCAAAAGGAAATATATTATCACAAGATATGGTTCGTTCCATGGCACCAAATTGTATTGTATTTGCTTTAGCTAATCCTACTCCTGAAATATCTTATGAGGAAGCAGTTGCATCTCGTCCTGATATTATTATTGCAACAGGAAGAAGTGATCATCCTAACCAGGTTAATAATGTATTAGGTTTTCCTTTTATTTTTAGAGGCGCTTTGGATGTGCGAGCTACTTGTATTAACGAAGAAATGAAATTAGCAGCAGCATTAGCTATTGCAGCATTAGCAAAAGAAAGTGTTCCTGATTATGTAAACCTTGCCTATGGTTCAAAAAATTTAACGTTTGGTACAGAATATATTATTCCTAAACCAATTGATAACCGATTAATTTCAATTGTTAGTTCAGCGGTTGCAAAAGCAGCAGTGGATAGCAGAGTTGCAAAACATATAATTACTGATTGGGATGCTTATCGTACCGAATTAGATAACCGTTTAGGTAAGGATAATAAATTAATGAGAAGCATTGCTAACAAAGCAAAAGCTAACCCTAAGCGTGTTGTATTTACTGAAGCTGATAATTATAAAATTTTAAAAGCAGCTCAAGTTGCCAAAGACGAAGGCATTGCAAAACCAATTTTATTAGGTAATAAAGAAAAGATTTTAGCATTGTTAGAAGAAAACCAAATTGATTTGGGTGATACACCAATTATTGACACTTGGTTAGCAGAGGAAGAAATTAGAAGAGGTGAGTTTGGAGATTTACTTTGGAAAAAACAACAACGTCGTGGTTTAACACAATATGATGCTCGTAAATTAATGCGAGACAGAAATTATTTTGGTGCGATGATGGTGGAGCAAGGTTTAGCAGATGCAATGATTTCGGGCTTAACCCGCAAATATGGTGCACCAATTAAACCAGCTTTAGATATTATTGGAGTTCAAGAAGGTGTTAGCAGGGTTGCTGGTTTATATATGATGATTACTAAACGTGGTCCGTACTTTTTTGCTGATACAACAATGAATACTGACCCTACAGCACAACAATTGGCAGATATTGCAGTTTTAACAGCAAGCACCGTTAAGCAATTTAATATTACTCCTCGTATTGCCATGTTATCCTATTCTAACTTTGGTTCAGCCGAGGGTGAAGTTCCTAAAAAAGTACAAGAAGCTACAAAAATATTACATAAAAATTTCCCGGGGTTAATTGTTGATGGAGACGTACAAGCCAACTTTGCTATTAATAATGATTTATTAAAAGAGCAATTTCCATTTAGTACTTTAATTGATAAAAATGTAAATACATTTATCTTTCCAAATTTAGCATCTGGTAATATAGCTTATAAATTATTACAAGAATTAGGTGGCGCCGAAGCAATTGGGCCAGTATTAATGGGCTTAAAAAAACCGGTACACGTATTACAATTAGGAAGTTCTGTTCGTGAAATTGTAAATATGATTACAATTGCTGTAGTTGACGCACAGAATAAAAAGTAGATTTTTATCTTTATTAAAAGCATCATTTGTAAAATACAAATGATGCTTTTTTATTTACTAAATTAGATGAATTGAAATTAGTTTAAAAGAATTCGATTATAAAAACTTTGGAAGCTTTTACTTTGGCAATAAAGTGTTAAATATTAGAAATCACTTTTTTCAATTAAACTAATCCAAATGTTTATTCATCCAGATTATACCATTTCTATTTTCAAACTTTTCAATTTTTCCGTCTTCGTAAAGCTGCTGAAGTATTACTTTACCTTGTTCACTTTCAATATTGCTTAAAAACATAAATTCACTTTCTGTCATATTATTAAATTTATCAAATAATGCTTCTGGCTCAAGGTTTACCGTTTTTTTAATAATGCCCGGCATTAATTCTTTAATTATTTCTTCAAACTCTTCATAAGTGTGAAAACCTTTTAATGAGAATTTTGTACCAATAACATTTGAAAAGAAAAGTGTAGGAAATACTTTTACTTCAAGTTCTTCTGATAACTTCAAATCTTCTAAAAATAAATCTTTTCCTTTACCTTGTATATCTTTTAAAAGTAATGCAGAATCTAAACCACTTTTTAAGGCTGCTCTTTCAATTAATTCCCATTTTGTGATATTCTGTTTTTCGATGAATACCATTTCTTTTAAACGCCTTAAAAACAAAGTTGCTTTATTAATATTTTGCAATTGAGCTGCTTTAAATGCTATTGATGGCGGTTAAGAAGATTCAAGCGGATCTTCAATCCACACATCACCAACTACAGGTGTTTTATGAGTATTGCTTACATCTTCCCAATGTTGCGCAGCATCAGATGGCTGCTTAATTATGCCTTTATCATAATCTTTCCAAGACGGAAGTAAGCCTCCCATTTTATATTCGATATCAATATAATCATCATACTCTAGTTTTAATTTTCGTAAAATAGGTTGAATTATCCAACAAGTTGAGCATACCGGATCTGTAAAATACAAAATCTTAATTGGTTTATATTTTTTCGTGTTTTTAGAATTATCTTTATCCGAAACTAAAGGTAAAATAAACCCACGCTCGCTATAAATTTCAGGATTTAAAAACAATTTTTTTAGCTCACGTCCTTGATCAACATGATCTTTCAAATTGGGGGACCGTGTGAAATAATAATAATCAAATGCACTTTTGTAATCATTAAATAATTCAAAGCCTTTAAATAATGCTTGTGCATCTAAAATAGCATTAGTTGTGCCTGCACTTGTAAATGGTAAAGCTAAATGAGCCGCATCACCTATTAATACAATATTGTTTTTATTAAAACTTGGAAGTAAATCAAAATCTCGAGTATTCCAAAAATAGGATTCCGAAAAATCATTAGCTTCTAAAACTTCTTTAACTTCAATTGGAAAGTCTTTAAGTTTGTTTAAGCAAAATTCTTTTACATTTTCCGGATTTTTTTCATCTATCGCACTTTCTAATTTAATGTCATATTGCATAAACCATACAACTTCATTATTAGCAACAGGAATATATCCAAAAGCCAAACCATTTGTTGTGCTTTGAATTTTTTGAAAAAGAACATCTTTGTTTTCATTTTTCCATTCTTTTTTTGATACACCAACAATTTCCTTCACTTCAACAGGACTAAAATTTACCTTGCCGAAAATTTGGTCTCTTACTTTTGAATTGCTTCCATCTGCACCAATAAAAATATCACCGTATTCAATTTCACCATTTTCAAAAACAGCTGCAATTGCAATTTCATTATTATAAATAAAATGAGAAAAAACTCGACCTTCTTTTAATGTGTCTTTAGTAAAAAACGAATACAAAAAAGTAATTAGATCTATGCGTTTCATGCATGACCATCCTTCTAACTTAATTTTTATGGTTTCTTCGTTATTTGGTCTTTTTAAACTAAATAGATTAACGTTTTGCCGTTTAAGTTGAATTTCTGACCAATCCATTAATTCCTTTAATATAGCAAAGCCATCTGAACTCATTAAAAAAGCAAAACCTCTATTTAGGATAGTTGATGCTTTTTCATTTACTACAACATTCCAATTTTTTCTTTGAAAAAGTATACCTGCTGTAAGTCCGGCAATTCCGCCACCTAAAATAACAACTTTCATTTTAGTGCTAATTTTATTCTATATAAAGCTTCAGATAATATTTCATCAGAAGTAGCAAAACTCATTCTAATATACCCTTCTGCACCATCGCCAAACCATTGTTTTAATCCTGGAACTACAGCAACTTTTGCTCGGTTTAAAAGAAATTCTTGCATTTCCTGACTTGATTTATTTGTATTTGAAATATTAGTAAAGGCTACATAACAACCTTGAGGCGCAATACATTTAAAATTTGGAATCGAATTAAGTTCATTAACTGCCTTATCTTTCATAGCAGTAAGATGTTTTAAAAAATCATTTAGCCAGTACTCACATTTATTTAAAGCAGTTGTTGCTGCAATTTGTGATAAAACATTTGCTCCATGTATTGTAGAATAATGCAATGATGCTTCCATCAACATTTTAAAATGATTTTCTTGATGAGCAATAACGGCTCCAATACGCAAACCGGCTAAACCATAAGATTTACTAAAGCCTGTAATCGTGATTGTTCTGTTTCTAATCTCCTCATCAATAGATGCGATACTAGTAAAGATGGCGGGATAAAATATAATGTCGCTCCAAATTTCATCTGATAAAATAATAAGATTATACTTACAAGCTATATTTCCTAATTGAGTTAATTCTTCTTTTGTAAATACCTTTCCGGTTGGATTTAACGGATTACAAAGGCAAATCATTTTTGTTTGTTTGGTAATTAATTTTTCTAAATTACCAAAATCAACTTTTATAGTATCTGGCGGAATTGCAAATGGAACAGCTGTTGCACCAACTGCTTCAACTGAATAACGGAATAAAAAATCTACAGGATCAAAAATAATAGCTTCATCGCCTGGTAATAAAAATGCTTTGCAGGTTAAAAAAATTCCAAATGCAGCACTATCCACAGGGAAAGTTAGAGCAGGAGAAACAGGAACGTGTCGTTTTTTTTGAAAATAATTAGCCACACTTTCCTTAAAATCAGGAAGGCCTTCAGCAGGTCCATAACAATAATAACGATCCTTTGCAAAAGAACAAATTGCTTCAGATATTTCTGGAGCGCTAGGAAAGTCTGGATCTGCAGCTGTTAATGGTATAACTCCATCAGCAACAGTAGCCCATCTTAAATTATGTGCACGCTTTTTTAAAAGCTCCAAATTAATAGTATTGTTTTCAAACATTTTAATGATAATTATTTAATTATTAATTAACAGGGCGCGATAAATATATACAATATTTTATTACAGAACTTTAAACCTGATTATAATCTTATTTATAAGTAATTGTTTATAAGAAAGAATTTAAGTTTTATTTTTTCTAAAAAAAAGTAAAACTCAAGAATTACACAAATTAAAAATCCCCTTGTTTTTAAGCAAGGGGATTTTTTTTTACAAAGTAAAGAATTGAAACTTATTTTTTAAACTCAACTTTCATTTCAACACGTCTATTTTTTTGACGACCAGTTTCCTCTGCATTATCTGCAATTGGAACTTTTTGACCAAACCATTCTGTTATTACTTTATCAGCAGCAACACCTTTGCTTACTAAATATTTTTTAACTGCTTTGGCACGTTTTTCAGATAACAGCAAGTTTTTAGCTGCATCTCCTTGATTATCTGTATGACCAGATAATTTTAACGTCCAGTCTGTCGAATGTTCTTTCATTAACTTAGCTAAATCAACTAACGATGGTAATGATGCTGGTTTAATAATATCTTTTCCTGAAGCAAACTCTAAACTTGAAAAAGCTTTTTCTAATATTTTTTGCTCTTCTACTTTTAATTCAGGAGCAGGCGGACAACCTTTTAACTCTTTTAAACCTGGAGTTGTTGGGCAATCATCCTCTCTATCATCTAAACCATCTTTATCTGTATCAGGCCAAGGGCAACCTTTATTTTCAACTGAACCTGCAATATCAGGACACTGGTCATCCTTATCCAAAACAGTATCCCCATCTTTATCCGGGCATCCTTTAAATTCTTTAGGACCAGCAACATCAGGACAAACATCATATTTATCAGGAGTTTTATCACCATCTCTATCAGGGCAACCTAAAAATTCAGCTAAACCTGCCTCATCCGGACACTCATCTTCTTTGTCTGTAATTTTATCGCCATCTTTATCAGGACAACCTTTAAACTCAACTAATCCTTTTTCATCTGGGCAGCTATCTTCTAAATCTGTTATACCATCTCCATCTTTATCAGGGCAACCTTGCATTTCTTTAGTACCTGCAACATCAGGGCATTTATCATCTTTATCCTGAATGTGATCACCATCTTTATCAGGGCAACCCAAAAATTCCCATGATCCTGGAATATCTTTACAAAGATCTTTTTTGTTTGATACTTCATCTTTATCTCTATCTTTTGGTTTAGTATATGGAATAGGAATTTTAACCATTGCATAAACATCAGCTCCATAAACAGTTTTTTGACCAACTAAAGGTGCTAAGTTTGTAGAACCCACAACAATTGGCCCTAATCTAACAGCAGCTCCTGCTCTAAATCCATCTAAAAAATTATATTGTACCGGTATAAATACACCAAACCATTGATGATCCCAACGTGGTGTTATTGTGATACTGCTAAAGTCATGAACTTTTGTATCGTTCTTTTTAAATTGAAATGCTAAATATG
>Ga0209134_10000453_pt1 | contig 10827 bp, 11 predicted proteins | sample LauGreSp1BDMLBSN_2_FD_187566 | JGI IMG/M metagenome (GOLD analysis project Ga0209134, IMG submission 187566) | Freshwater lake microbial communities from Lake Michigan, USA - Sp13.BD.MLB.SN (SPAdes) (version 2) | ecosystem: Environmental > Aquatic > Freshwater > Lake | place: Lake Michigan, USA... | reverse complement strand
AACGCAGATGAGAAGTTTGAATCACTTATTCAGGACCAGTTCAGGCCAGTACCATCGTTCTGGAGTGATCAGTACGAGATACACCTGCTAGCTTTTGGTTCACTTGGGCTAGCCGATAAAGTGACTTTGGTTGCCGGTGATGCAACCGATGAGTGCGTGTTCGAATATCACCGTGGTGAAGATTTAGTTGGTGTTTGTGGAATTGGAATGAGAAGCGTTGTTCAAAGTTATCGAGCTAAGTTCATATAGGAGAAAACCATGTCAAAAGAATTCGATTTAGATATAACCTTTGAAGAAGTTGAGCCTGAGCTAAGTCACTTGACCGCAACTCAACTTCAAGATGCAGTGAATCACTTACCAACCTCTATTCGTGGAGTTGCACAAGGACTCCTCATAGATAAGAAGACAATGAGCGATGTGTCACAGGATTTAGGAATTAGGCAAGCAGAGCTGGTTGCTCGACTACACAGAGCAAAAATGGCTATCGCCAACTCATTCAAATAACACTCACTGGAGCTACTTGATTAGTCCAATTCTTCGAAGACGGTTCAATGCCCCATCCTCAATAGGTGAATCTGGGCCGATTAGCAGCTGAAGAGCTCTGAGTGAAACTCTGGTCACAGGGACAACAAGCCACTTAGGTAAGGTTCTAAGACCCAACATCTTTCTATGCTCAGGACGAAGGGAAACTACAGCTGCAGCAAAGAGCAATTTATAGATTGGTCTAACTAAGAGCGGTAACCCTGGCTTTCTAATGAACTGAATGACTTTTCTGGTGGTGTCATCAACTCGCAGCTCCTTGCGGTCAAAGAATCCCTTGAATTCAGCATCGAGCTCTGCCTTGGTGTGTGGAACTCTGGAAAGACCTAGTGGCTCAACTGATCTTGCCCACTGATCCACGTATGCATCAGCTCCACCAGGAATCTCTCGCCATGCGTAGTCCAAGTGGCAGGCAAGAAATGAATCAGTGAATGCAACATGAACCCAAAGCAGTAGGTCAGTGTCTTTGGCTTTGTAGGAAAGAGTTTCGCCCGAGGTCTTGGTGTATTCACCTTTGACTCGATCGTGAAGCCTATTTACTCGACTAGCTTCCCCAGCCACTGCTTCGTGAGAGCCAAAGGTCGTAACTGTTAGCCAGCGAATAGTTCCTGCAAGTCTTCCAAGTGCATCCTGCTCATATCTTGAGTGCTGAGCTACTCCAGCAAGAGTCCCTGGATGAAGCGCTTGCAAAAGTAAGGCTCTAATTCCACCAACTAATGTTCCGAAGTCTCTGTGGACTATCCAAGGTGCATCGGTTGGCATAAACAGTCCGCCAGTTTCACCTCGGGCAATTACATCTAGCCAAGGTGGTGTTCCTGTTGGTTCGTTTGAGAGAAGTGCTCTAAATCTTTTGGAATATGCTTCTTGAAATCGATTGTTTGGCATTGGGCCTAGCAGGTCTTTTCTGTTTTAGGGAGTTTGCCATTGATTAGAAATTCATCGACGGTATTTGAAACACAACTGTTTGTAGAACCGTAAGCTGTGTGTCCTTCTCCATCGTAAGTCAGAAGGTAGCTCTTCTCCAAAACCTCATTAGCAAAATTCTTGGCTTGAGAGTAAGGAGTAGCTGGATCGTTTGTTGTGCCGATTACCAACATGGTTGGTGCACCTTTGGCAGAGTAGTCACTAGGTCCTTTGACAACATCAAACGGCCATTCGTTACATGCTAACCCTCCATACTGCCAATAACGTCCGAAGACTTTGCTTGTCTGTTTGACCAAGTCATTCTGAACTTTCATGTCTTCTGGATTATCCGACTCACGGCTATCAATACATGAAATGGCTTTGAATGCCTCATTCGAGTTTGCAGTGAACTCTTCAGAGTCAGGATTGTATGAGAAGTAAGAGTCAGCCAGGAGTAGAAAGATCCTGCCATCTGGCTTGGTCTTACTAAAGAACTCGTTGAACGCCTGAGTCAGATACGGCCAAGACTGATCTGAATAGAGAGCAGCAATCATCCCAGTGAACCCTGAGTTCAGAGTCAGCTTCCTATTGCCTTCAGAGGTGTAAACAGACTTCTTTTCTAAGACACCGAGGAAGTCTTTGCCGACTTTGTCCATAGCCTGCTCAACGGATAGTTCTGTGAATGGGCACTCTGCGTCATTTTCAATGCAGTCTGTTAGATATGACCGCATGGCAGATTCAAATCCGATTAGTTGGTTAAGTGAATCTTGTGAAGGTGTGGAGGTTGGATCCACAACTCCATCTAAAACAAATCTGCCAACCTTCTCAGGGAAATAACTTGCATAGGTTGCTCCAAGTAATGTGCCATAAGAGAAGCCAAGGTAGTTTAGCTTTTCACTGCCGAGCACTGCTCGGATGATGTCCATGTCTTTAGCAGCTGATGAAGTATCGATGTACCCAAGCAGTGGTCCCGTGTTTTCTAGGCAAGCTGCGCCAAAGTCAGCGATAGATGACTTCGAGTATTCAAGATCTTCTGTGCTTGCGTACTCGTATGGAGAAGGATCGTAGTAGAAACTGTAGAGTTCCTTGTCGTCATAGCATTTGATTGCAGAGCTCTTGCCAACACCCCTAGGGTCAAATCCAACAATGTTGTATTCAGCTCTAAGTTCTTCCGTTCCAAGAGAATCAAGATACTCAGTAACCCACTCTCTACCGCTGGACCCGGGTCCACCTGGATTCATCAGCAGATAGGGAGAATTCTCGGGATCTGATGCTGGGTTTATTGCAACCGCAATCTTTATTCCACCCTGTTCAGGTTTGTCCCAGTTCAAAGGAACTTGAACAAAGCCACACCTTGCATCACTGTTGCTTCCTTCACAATCACTCCACACAGGAGTCTGCGAATAGAAGCCTTCAAGACTTGTTGGAGTTGATGCATCCCCTTGGTTAGTCGGTGAGGGCTTTGAGCCATCAAAGACTGAAGGAAAGATTATTGATGTTGCTGCAACCACGCCGGCAACAATGCTCAAGGTTAGAACGGTTGTATTCAAACGACTCATTTTGAAGCCTTTCTTCTAAATGAAACTGCTAAAGAATCCAGAAGGTAAACGTCTCTCACGTTTCGCTCCATGCGGTTTCTAACTTTTTCAATCTCTTCAATGTTGTGAATAGATTGTGCTTGAGTGCTCTCATTTGCAAGTTTTGTGATTTCTTGAACTAAGTCAACATTGATTAGAGGTTCTCCTGCACCAAGTTGAACTGTTAGAACATCTCTGTAGAGCCCCATCAGATCAATGAGGATTCGATCCAAACCATCACGTTTAGACCTAGTTGCTCTTCTTTTCTGAGACTCCTCTAGTCTCCTTAGTTGAGCTCGGGAACTTGGGTTGAGCTTGCTCTCTTCACTCACCCCAAGAGCTAGAAAGAGTGCTTGACGTTCAGCCTCATCCTGCTCTGCGGTTAGCTGAGCTCCATCGCTTTCAGCCAACTTTGCCAGAGTGCCCGAGACAGCCATGGCTGAAGGGATGTCTGTGATTGAAAGAACTGCTTTGAGGGCTTGCGATCTTCTATCTCTAGCTCCTGCATTGCTAGCCAACCTTCTTGCCATGCCAACATGGCTTTGGGCTTGAGCTGCACTCTGTTGAGCCAGTTGAAGACCAATGCCATACTTCTCAACAAGCAACTGGGCAACAGCGTCAACGGTAGGAACCTTTAGCTGAACACGACGAACTCTAGATCGAATGGTTGGAAGTAGGTCTGCTTCACTGGGAGCGCAAATCATCCAGATGGTTCCTCTAGGTGGTTCTTCTAGCGACTTTAGTAATAGGTTGCTTGTTCGCTCTGACATTCGATCAGCATCTTCAATGACCATGATTCGGTACTTACCAATAGCTGGTCTTTGAATTGATTTCTCTATGAATTCAGTAACCTCATCGATGCTAATGAGTACACGCTCAGTGTTTAGCACCTGAACATCTGGGTGATTTCTTGACTGAATCATTTGGCAAGAGTTGCAAGTACCGCAACCACCATCAGCACACAACAAAGATGCTGCGAATGCCAAAGCCAACTGAGATCTACCAGATCCAGGCGGTCCTGTGAAAAGCCAAGCGTGATGAACTTCCTTGCCCTGACCAATTGCACCTAAGAGTTGATCGACAGCCTCGGGCTGGGAGACTACGTCTCTGAAAACCTTTGGTGGAGTAAGCATTGAACTAAATAAGTCCAGCTACTCGTTCACGAATAACTGCTTGCATTTGTTCAACCGATACAGACGCATCAACAACTAAGAAGCGCTCCGGTTCTGCCTTTGCCAGATCTAGGTATGCAGATCTAACAGTTTCAAAAAACTCAGTCTTTTCTTTTTCAAGACGATCCGGTTCTGTGCCAGAAGAATTCCTTCGAGCCATAGCTTTATCAGCGGGTAGGTCAAGTAGCACAGTGAGATGTGGGAGAAGTCCGCCAACTGCCCAAAGAGATAAATCTCTTACTTCGGTTCTCGAGAGGTCTCTACCGGCACCTTGGTAGGCAACGGATGAATCGAAGTAACGGTCGGTGATTACAATCTTTCCCTGTTCAAGTGCTGGACGAATCTTGCTAGCAACATGGTGAGCACGGTCAGCTGCGAACAAGGCTGCTTCTGCTCTAGGAGCTAAATCACCTTTGTGATGTAAGAGAATCTTTCTAATCTCAACTCCAACATCAGTTCCACCAGGTTCTAGGGTCCTGACAACTTCTTTGTCCTGCTCGGTGAGCCAGGCTTCTAGAAGATCTGCCTGGGTTGATTTACCAACACCATCAATACCTTCGAAGGAAATGAAAAGACCTGACATTAGACGGCTTTCTTTCTCGTAGCGCCTTTTTTGACTGTTCTGGCAGGGGCAACGCTCTTGCGTCCTGCTTTTGAAACCTTTGGAGCAGGAACTCCTGGTTCAAGCCCAAGTCTCTCTCTTCGGATAGCTAGTAGTTCGAATGCTCGCTCAGGAGTGAGTTCATCTAGCGGCTCGTCTTTAGGAACAGTTGCGTTTAGAACGCCGTCGGTAACGTACAAACCGAACTGCCCGGACTTAGCAACAACATTGGTCTTTGCTGCAGGATCTTCACCGAATTCCTTCAATGGAGTTGCTGCAGTTCTGCGACCGCCGTACTTAGGTTGAGCAAATATCTCTAGAGCTCCGGCAAGATCCAAATCAAAAATCTGATCTTCAGCTTGCAAGCTTCTAGATTCTTTACCCTTGAGCATGTAAGGACCGAACTTACCGTTTTGAGCTGTGATGTCTATCCCTGTTTCAGGGTCCTGACCAATCACTCTAGGCAAAGATAGAAGTTTTAGAGCAACGTCAAGATCAATAGATACAGCCGACATGGTCTTGAACAGTGATGCGGTCTTTGGCTTGTCAGCCTCTGGATCGTCAATCAAAACATAAGGGCCGTATCTTCCATCCTTGAATAAGATGTTGTGTCCAGATTCTGGATCCACACCCAGAATTCGATCTTGAAGAATAGGAGCTTCAATGAGTTCGTGTGCTTTTTCAAGAGTTAGTTCATCAGGAGCAAGCCCTTCAGGAATGTTAATGATTCTGCGGCCATTCTCATCGGCACCTTCAGCATTTGGATCTACGTAGATTTCCATGTATGGGCCGTACTTACCTGTGCGAAGAGTGATTCCATCACCTAGGTCAAGTGAGTTCAAAGCCTTTGGATCGATGTCCCCAATGTTTTCAACAACGCTGTGAAGACCTGGGTTATCGCCTGCACCAAAGTAGAACTGCTTTAGCCATTCACTTCGCTCAATGTTTCCATTAGCAATCTCATCAAGATCTTCTTCCATGCGAGCAGTGAATGCATAGTCGACTAGACGTGAAACGTTCTCCTCAAGAAAACGAATAACGGTGAAGGCAATCCACTCTGGAACTAATGCTTGCCCACGCTTAACCACATAACCCTTGTTTAAGATGTTGCTAATGATTGCCGCGTAAGTTGAAGGTCGGCCAATGCCTTCTTCTTCAAGGGCTTTGACAAGACTTGCTTCAGTGTAGCGAGGAGGAGGAGAGGTCTGGTGATTCTTAGCGTTGACCTCTAAAACATTGAGCTTCTGCCCTACTTCTAGGTTTGGAAGCTTGCTTTCCTTCTCAGCTGACTCTTCTTCGTTTCGGCTCTCGTCCTGGCTTTCTTCGTAGGCAGCCATAAAACCGCGGAAAGTAACAACAGTTCCGCTGGCTGTGAATTCTGCTCTGTCGCCATTGGCTAGAGGGAAAATAGCAATCTTTGCAGTGGTGGTAGACACCTTTGCGTCTTGCATTTGGCTAGCAATAGTTCTCTTCCAAATTAGGTCGTAAAGATCAAAAGCTCTGCCTGAAAGTTCACCAGTTAGTTCGCTTGGCTTCTTGAAGATTTCTCCAGCTGGACGAATTGCTTCGTGAGCTTCCTGAGCGTTCTTGCTCTTGCCCTGATAAATACGAGGAGCAACAGAAACAAATTCCTCGCCAAACATTTCTTTAGCTTGAGTTCGAGCAGCAGTAATCGCCTGAGTTGAAAGCGTTGGTGAATCTGTTCTCATGTATGTGATGTAACCCTCTTGGTAGAGAGACTGTGCAACATCCATAGTTTGCTTAGCGGAGAGTCTCAACTTACGAGAAGCTTCCTGCTGCAATGTTGAAGTTGTGAAAGGAGCAGCTGGTCTTCTTGTTGAAGGCTTGGCTTCAACAGAAATAACCTCGACAGGAACGTTTGGAGCTTTGATAGCTTCAGCTAATGCTGTCGCTTTCTCCTCATCGAGAAGAAGAACCTTTGCTACAAGTTCACCCTTGTCGTTGAATGATTCTCCAGTAGCAATTCTTTGCCCGTTATAGGTATGTAGTTTTGACTCAAAAGTTGGTTCGCCCGTTTTCTGGGTGTCAAACAAAGCCTTGATATCGAAATAGGCACCAGAGACGAAAGCCATGCGCTCACGCTCACGCTCAACTACCAGTCGCACTGCTGGAGACTGAACACGTCCTGCGCTAAGTCCTCGAGCAACCTTGCGCCACAAAACCGGAGAAATCTCGTAACCATAAAGTCGGTCAACCACACGACGGGTTTCTTGAGCTTCAACTAGATCATCATCAATAGCTCTCGTGTTTGCAACCGCAGCCTGAATAGCTTCTTTGGTGATTTCATGGAAAACCATGCGGTGGACTGGAACCTTAGGCTTAAGGACATCAAGCAGGTGCCAGGCAATTGCCTCACCCTCGCGGTCCTCATCCGTAGCTAGGTATAGTTCATCTGCGTCTTTTAGGGCTGCCTTAAGCTCTGAAACTGTCTTGTTCTTACCAGGGGAAATTGCATAGTAAGGCTTGAAGTCATCTTCCACGTCAATGGAGAACTTGCCGATTGTGCTCTTCTTCTTGAGCTCAGGAGGAAGGTCTTTTAGGTCAATCAGATCACGAATATGCCCTACGGAAGCGAGTACACGGAACTCATCGCCCAAGTACTTGGCAATGGTTTTAGCCTTTGCCGGTGACTCTACGATGACTAACTTTGAACCTGAACTCACGAATCTCCTTGCTTGTGGTGCCTAACTCGGGGTTGCCCGAGCATGAACTCTTTGTACTATACCTAAAACTTCCGAACGCACACTTATATAGAGGTCTAAGTTGACTTTATGGCATTGTTCTAGGGTCCCGCCAAATCCTTGCACAATCTCCTCAGCCGTTTCGCAGGGAAAACCTATGGCTAAACCCCGCAAAACATCCTCAGCAGCAATAACTGCGCTCTCTGTTTGGGCCTGAAGCCTAGCAATTGCAAGGCTTTGAGTTGTTAATCCCAAAGAGATCGTCATTATTCCCAAAACCATGAAAATAAGTCCTAAACCCAGAATTGTGCCAGCACCTGAATCATCCAGCCACCTCATAAACCACCCTTTCGAGCGCACTGAACTTCTTTGACTTCAATGGGAAATAAACCTCCAAGGGCCTGAATTTCATGTATTTGAGCCACTTCAAGGCAAATGGCAAGATCTCTGAAGCTTGATTGGAACGTTGTATTAGCACCAAGCTCATAATTCGCAAGAAGCTGAGAAACCAGTTGTTCAGATTCCTCACGAGCTAATGCTCTGGCTCCTTCGGCAGCAAACTCAACCAGACCAATTCGACTGGCTTGAAGGCTAAGTAAAGACAGAGTGAGAATCAGAACAAGCATCACCCCAGGCAAGACAATCGCGAATTCAGCAGTTACCGAACCCTTGTCTTTTAGGCAGAACCAGTCCCGGTCAGGGCTGACTTTATTAGGTCCATGAGCATTTGCCTCACTTCTGGACTTCGCAGGATGGTTAGCAGCAATCCTGCGAACCCGACTGCTGCCAGAGTGATGATTGCGTATTCGGCGGTGCTGGCACCAGTTTCGTCCAACCAGATTTGTTTCATTGTTTTCCTCTTTCTTCAATTTGCTCCCAAAGTAATAGCCATTAGCGGGACAATCGCTATCAACACAAAGGCAGGTAAAACCCCTAGCCCTAAAGGCACCATCAGCCTTACTCCAAGTTTTTCAATCTTCAGCTCAGTAGCTTGTTGGGATTTCTCTTGCATCAACTTTGCCTGCTTTCGGAGAAGCTCATTTGCTCGTGCCCCCTTTTGCTCGACAAGATCGACAACCTGTTCTATAACCGCAATTTCTTCTATTGGTGGTGGGCTATTGAATGTTTCTTTGTAGATTGCTGCAGCCCGGCTCTGAGCTACATACAAGTTGCAACCGCCTGAGACCTGCAGAGCAACTCCTAACAGATAAAAGCCAACGAAACTCTCAGTAGGCTTCGCTCTGTTCAATAAACCCGAAGTTATGATTTTTGAGATTAGAAGAAGTGTCAGTCCGAGAAGAATGCTCAAGGCAATGATGGGCCGCTGGGTTACTGAATCCAACACTCTCCAGCCTAGAAACTCAGCCATGCCTAGAATCAGCAGCGGAAGCATAAGCATCAAACGAGCAGTTGACTTGGGGCTAGCGTGAGCGATTTCGACTCTCTGCATGTTTCTCTCTCGTGAAGAAAAAAGTTCGGCAACAAACTCCAGTTCTATTGCAACAGCAGATCCTGAATCTAGAGAAATTAGAAGTAGATATCGAAGACCCTTGGAGCTTTGATTTGCTCCACCTATTTGCTCGATAGATTGCTCTAGGCCAACTCCAGCTGTCAATAGTCCGACTAGCTTTGTGAGGTTAAGGGAATCAGACATTCAGTGGTCTCAATCTTTGAATTGCGGAGATTGACCTGTTGCCATTGACTCTCTTCATTTCAATCACCCAAGTTATTGAACTTGAAACTAGTAGTTGAGCGAAGTCAATGTTCACTCCTGATCCGACCAAAATACCCAACAGTCGAGGCCAGGCGTCTTCAACAGAGTTGGCGTGCACAGTAAAGCCAGAACCGTTATGTCCGGTGTTTATCGCTTGAAGTAGGACTAGGAGTTCTTCTCCCCGAGCCTCCCCAATTACTAATCGATCCGGTCTCATCCGAAGAGCTTCACGCACTAAGTGCCCAAGAGTGATCTGGCCTATGCCTTCATGATTACTGGATCTAGTGATTAGACCAACGCTATTCCCGCTTAGGTTTAACTCAGCTGAATCCTCAACGGTAATTATTCGCTCATTAGAAGCTTCTACCAACATCGCTTTGAGCAGAGTAGTTTTTCCAGTTCCTGTTCCGCCAATGACCACAAAATTCTCGCGGCTTTTCACTATCTCCAACAAAGTATTTAACTGCTCTTCTGAGATTGAGTCCTTACCCACTAGATCTCTAAGCGAGAGATTAGATATCGAATGTCTTCTAATTGATATTTGAGTTCTTTTTGCACATTCGCCGCCCAAGACTGCATGTACTCTTAGCAATCCGTATTCTGAATCAAATGTTGCTTCTGATATCGGTCTTGCTACGTCTAGTCGAGAGCCATGTAATCTGAGAAGGTTTCTGATCCACGACACAACTTCTAGTTCATCTTGAAATGGATTTGGTTTAGTTTCTAAAATTCCACTTCGCTCAATTTGAACAGAAATATGACCGTCTATCAGCACATCGGTCACTAACGAATCTTCAAGTAGTTCTTTGAGGGCAGCTAATTCAAACATGTCTCAATACTGAATAGTGTGCTCTTGGCCAGAGAACGACGAGTTGAAAATGGGGATAAAGCACGAGTATTTGAGCTGTGTAAAAAGACCAGTTAAATTAAGGGGCCCCGGTCTCTGGGGGGAGTGACCGGGGCCGGTGATACATGATTGGGGGAATCGATGTATCACAGGTCAGCCGAAGCTGACTTGGATAGCATAACAAGAACGCGGGAGGCTTGGCAAGAAAAACGCCTAAATTTCAATTACGCTCAGGATGAATTCTCGCCTACGTCTAGATCTCTGACCACGGAGTGTGATCCTCCCGATGATGTAACGCTTTTAGGCAATTGGGTCGCTCCAGTACTTGCACCTATACAATCCAAGGTATGACCAGCAATTCAAAGCATGAACTTTACGATGCGGCTAAGGCTGACAGACTAGGTTTTTGGGCTGCCCAAGCCAACCAACTCAGCTGGCATAAACCCTTCACCAAGACTCTAGATTGGTCCAATCCCCCTTTCGCTAAGTGGTTTGAGGATGGCCAGATCAACGCCAGTTACAACTGCCTAGATAGACACGTCCTTGAAGGCAGAGGCGACAAAACAGCAATCCTTTTCGAAGGTGAGCCAGGAGATACCAAGACCCACTCATACAGCGAACTGCTTGCTGAGACAAAGAAGGCAGCTAACGCTTTACTAGATCTAGGTATCCGATCTGGTGACCGAGTGGCAATCTATATGCCCATGATTCCTGAAACAGTTATTGCTATCTTGGCCGTTGCTCGTATTGGTGCTGTCCACAGCGTAGTGT
>Ga0209134_10000451_pt1 | contig 10860 bp, 13 predicted proteins | sample LauGreSp1BDMLBSN_2_FD_187566 | JGI IMG/M metagenome (GOLD analysis project Ga0209134, IMG submission 187566) | Freshwater lake microbial communities from Lake Michigan, USA - Sp13.BD.MLB.SN (SPAdes) (version 2) | ecosystem: Environmental > Aquatic > Freshwater > Lake | place: Lake Michigan, USA... | reverse complement strand
TGGGATCAAACCCGGGAAAGTAAGTAAGCTCCAAGTTATTACAGAAGACCTGCACCAAAAGTGTGGGTCTTTTTTTATGCATAAGAACGAGTAGCCAGTAGTCAGTAATCAGTAATCAGAAAATAGAGTAGAGAGTATAGAGCAAAGAGTAGAGATACGGCATAAAAAAGAGGCTGCCGCCTCGTTTTTTATTCATTCATGAAATATCGCCCCCCGCACTCAGCAATTTGAACTTTGCTCTTTGCTCTTTGAACTTTGGTCTTTGACTCTCGACTCTTGACTATCGACTATCTCCTTTCACCATCTCTTCTCTCTACTCTATAATCTAATCTATTCTTTGTGCTTTATGCTTTATTCTTTATATTTGCAACACTATTGCATAAACATGAAGCAGCTATTTTTTTCTTTACTGGTGTTAGTTGGTATTTTGGCCTGTAAAAATGATCTTGAAGTTGAACCTACGGATGATAATGAATTAATTACGACTGTAGAGCTTGTTTTTACCGATGCCGCTTCTGTTTCTCGTTCTTTTAAGTTTAGAGACATTGATGGAGATTCACGTACAAAACCGGAAGCTTTTGATACTCTACAATTGGCAAGAAATACAGATTATACCGTTGCGATCTATATAGGAGACGAATCGAAGGGTTCTTTAGAGGATATTACAGAGGATATTTTGGAAGAGTCGGATGTCCACTTATTTGTGTATAAACCTATGCCCGCTTCCTTGTTATCTGTGCAGATTACGGATTCCGATAAAAATGGTTTACCTGTCGGTTTGAAAGCGACAGTAAAGACACAATACGTTTCTGGATCTGGTGTATTACAGTTGTTATTAAAACATCAACCACCGTTGAATGGTCGTACGGTTAAAACGGGGGATGAGGATGCGGGTAGTACAGATTTAGATTTAAGCTTCCCTCTTATTGTTAAATAGTTAGCTATATGTCTAAACAAAAATACAAGCATTTATTACCGGCGGAAAAGCTTGGGGTATTTTTATCACTCTTGTGTGCCATTCATTGCCTGACTCTGCCCATTATTCTCTTTATTGCACCTTATTTAGCTAGTTCATTTGCCTTTAGTGTGGAGATGGAGTGGATTTTAGTGGTACTTAGTTTTGGAATGGCTTTACTTTTGTTATGGCAAGATTTCAGAAAACACCGCAAGCCTTTGCCTTTGTATTTTTTAGCTATGGCTGTGCTTATTAAAGTGTTAGATGCTTTAGTGGGGATGAAGTCAATTGAATGGATTTTTGGCCTTTTACTTGGTGTTTTTATTACCTTAGCTTACTGGTATAATTACAAGCATAAAACGGCTTGTACCTGCAAAATCAAGTAGTTGATATCTTTAAACGAGGGATTTTTGTATCTTTATATCCTATCTCGGTTATAAATACTATTCAGTGAGCATTTCCTATCAACCCGTTATTGGCCTTGAAATTCATGCACAGTTGCAGACGAATTCGAAGATTTTCGCGAGCGACCCTGTCCTGTTTGGTCAAAAAGCGAACACCTTAATTTCCTCTATTTCGTTAGGCCATCCAGGGACATTACCCTATTTGAACAAAAAGGTAGTGGAATTTGCCATAAAAATGGGCCTAGCGATAGGCTCTAAAATTGCACCTAAACAGTATTTTGATCGGAAGAATTATTTTTATCCTGATCTTCCGAAGGGGTATCAAATCACCCAAGATAAAACGCCTATTTGTATAGGAGGTTCTATTGTGGTTCATTTGAAAGAGGGGAATAAAAAGATGGAGTTTCACCACATTCATTTAGAAGAGGATGCGGGTAAGTCTTTACATGAAGGAGATAATCCATTTAGTTTCTTAGACTATAATCGGGCGGGGACGCCATTAATTGAGATGGTCACGGAACCATCGATTCATTCTTCGGAAGAAGCTTTTGCCTTGGTTTCTGAGGTGCGTAAATTAGTTCGCTACTTGGGCATTTGCGATGGGAATATGGAAGAAGGTTCTTTGCGGGCTGATGTAAATGTATCGATTAGACCTGTAGGTACAACTACATTAGGGACTAAAGTGGAGATCAAGAATATGAATTCTTTGCGTAACATTCAGCGCGCCATTGAGCACGAGATTGTTCGTCAAACCAAGGTCCTAAACGAGGGAGGTACACTCATCCAAGAAACGAGAACCTTCGATGCACATACGGGGACAACGCATTCGATGCGGGTGAAGGAAACGATGAATGATTACCGGTATTTTCCTGAGCCAGATTTAGCTCCTTTAGAAATTTCAGAAACGTGGTTACAAGAGATTAAGGCGGCTATGCCTCTATTGCCTTGGGAACAAGAACAAAAGTTAGTCAAGGAATTTGGTTTACCTGCTTATGATGCGCATTTTTTAGCTGATACGCGTGAAATGGCGATCTATTTTGAAGAAGTTGCCGTTCATTCTAAAGCCTATAAATCTATTTCGAATTGGCTAATGGGGCCTGTTAAGTCGCATTTGAACGAGAAGAATCAATCGATTTCGGATTTTGGACTAAGTCCTAAAACCTTGGCTGAAATAGTTGATTTAGTGGAGAGTAGCACCTTGACTCATAATTTAGCGGCACATCAATTATTTCCTTTGGCTATCGAAAATCCAGCAAAATCACCAGCTCAGTTAGTCGAAGAGCAGGGTTGGTTGAATGCGCAATCGGGGGATGAATTATATACCTGGGTTCAGGAAGCGATCGCGACCTACCCAGATAAGGTAAAAGAATACCAAAAAGGAAAGAAGGGTTTAATCGCCTTGTTCATCGGTGAAGTGATGAAAAAATCAAAGGGAACGGCTGATCCTAAGCGTGTTAATCAACTAATGTCAGAAGAATTAGCGAAAGCCTAAATGAGATTAATCTGGATCATATTGTTTATTTCGACCGCGTTACGAGCTCAAAATTTTGAGTTACACATCGAGGCAAAGACGGTTGTGCCTGGGAAAAAAATCTATTTAGAATATATAAATGAGACGGGAAAAATAGTTAAAATAGACTCTGCAAGCCCGTCAGTTCAACGGAAAGTGACTTTTAAAGGTCTGGTGAAAGATCAAGGCGCTTTTTATTTAGTGAACTTCTTTGATTCGCCTAAGCCCCAAAAAGTGCTCGTTATCCTAGAAGGGGGCGAATCGATTGATATCGTGGCAGATGGAATCAACGATGAAGATGGTAAGAGTGCATTTACTCTGAAAGGGGATTATCCTAACGTGAAATTTATGCTTGAATTGATGGCCATCTCGAAAGAAATGGAGGCCAAGGTGCGCAAATGGAACCAAGAGATTCAGGTAGATCCCAAGCAAGAGAAACGAATTCAGGCTGAGTTTACACAGGCGCAGGCTGCAAGCACAGCTAAAATAAAGGCATTAATTCCTCAAATGGGGAGTCATTTAGTGGCACTTTGGGCAACTAATTTTTTGCCTGCGGAGAAAGAGATGGCCTCGCTGTTAGAGATTGCGGATAGGCTAGGCAAAGCGAGACCGACTCATCCACAGGTACAGCAATTTGTCCATAATTTAGAGCGATTACAAGGCGTCAACGAAGGTGCCATGGCACCTGAGATTAATTTAGCAACTCCGGAGGGTCCTAGTTTGGCTTTGAGCTCGCTGCGAGGGAAATATGTGTTGATTGATTTTTGGGCGAGCTGGTGTGGGCCCTGCCGCCGGGAGAATCCTAATGTCGTAAAGACGTATGCAAACTACAAGGATAAAGGTTTTGAGATTTACGGCGTTAGTCTAGATCAAAATAGAGAGGCTTGGTTAAAGGCCATTGAAACAGATAAATTAGTCTGGAAACACGTTTCAGATTTACAATACTGGAGTTCTGCGGGGGCACAGGCCTACCAGGTGAACTCCATTCCGCAGACTTTCTTGTTAGACCCTGCAGGAAGAATTATTGCTAAAGGTTTGAGAGGAGCTGCTCTGGACCAATATTTGGCCCAATTATTTGAAACAAAATAAGATGAAAATAGCGATCATTGGTTGTGGAAATATGGGGATGGCTTTTGCCAATTCCTTCATTCAATATAATTTAGTTTCTAAGCAGGAGCTGATCTTGATTGAAAAGAACAAGGAGCGAGGTGATATACTACAAGAGCAAAAAGCCGGGATTGTTGTCGATACCATATCGGAAAAAGTCGCGTCAGCTGATTTGATCATCCTTTCCGTTAAACCTCAGGATTACCCGTCAGTTTCTGCTGAATTAGCTCGGTTCATAAAGCCTAATCAAATTGTCTTGTCTATTATGGCCGGTATTCCGATCGCGAATATTCAAGCTAGTTTATCCCATGATTTAGTGGTTCGTGCGATGCCGAATACACCCGCACTTTTAGGCATGGGGATGACGGCTTTTGCTGCTGCTTCTGCCGTGGGTATGTCAGATATCCGAAAGGTAGAGAACTTGATTAATTCCACGGGTCGTGCGGTTTTTTTAGAAGAAGAAAGCCTATTGGATGCGGTGACGGGTTTGAGTGGTAGTGGTCCAGCGTATTTCTTCTATTTAATCAAGGCCATGATTGATGCAGGGGTGAAGATGGGCTTCGAGCCAGCGATGGCCTCCCTTTTAGTGAAACAAACGATGTTAGGGTCTTATCATTTAATGCAGACCAGTGACAAGACGTTAGATGAGTTGATTCAAGCGGTTGCCTCGAAAGGGGGAACGACAGAAGCGGCGTTGAAAATGTTCCAAGAGAACCAAGTAGCAGAAGGATTGCAAAAAGGAATTATTGCGGCAAAGGATCGGGCGAAAGAATTAGCCAATTAATTGACCGATTTCCATCTCATTTAATTGACGACTGATAAGCTCTCCATTCGGAGAATAAGAAGGGTTTGTGCTCGCAAACAATTGCTCCACTAAAGCGGACATTTCTTCAGACAGCAGTTTCTTTGCTTGATATCGAATCGCTGCCCGGTTAGCTAAAATGCGCGCAATTTTTTCGGAATGTTTTTGGCCTAGATCAGACGCTTCATTCTTTATTTGTTCTAAAATACCCTCTAGCAAATTCTGTCCGTCTTCCTCACCTATTCCAGCGGGAACACCTTGAATCCAGAATTTTTCTTCTGAGTCTTTTGTTAAACGAAAGCCTAAATCGGTTACATCGGTTAAAATTTCCTCTACTAAGATCGTGTCAGCTGGGTTAATTCGTAAAATCTGTGGAAATAATAATTGCTGAGACACCCCGTTTTTCTTCACTAAATTCTCCGAGAATTGATCAAATAAGATGCGTTGATAGGCTTTCTTTTGGTCTATAAGTAACATTCCGCCGGAAAGTGTCACTACTAGGAATTTATTCAGGATCTGAATCACCTGGAAATTCGTGTGCGAAGAACTGTCTGCTGTCCAGGTATTGGCTTTGCTTTGAAAGGTCGTAGCAGCTTGTGGGAATAAATTTGCCGAAGGCTCAGCTACATCACCTCGTTCAAAGGCCTCAATATTGTCATTTAAGCCCTCGTAAAGCTTCTTCCAAGCATCTTGAACAGGTCGAGGGGAATTCGTCCCGGAGAACGAAGAAAATGGGCTAGGCCCAGACGTTCCAGATGGATTTCTAAAATTCACATTCGCATCGAAATCGAGCGATGGAATCAAATGGTTCAGGCTAAGTGTTTTCCGGATAGCCGCTTGCAAAATGGCATAAATGGATCGCTCATCATCGAATTTGATCTCCGTTTTCGTCGGGTGCACATTGATGTCGATGTGGGAAGGATCTAAGGTCAAGAATAGAACATAGAAAGGAAAAGTCCCCTCCGGTACTAATCGTTCGTAAGCGCTCATCACCGCATGATGCAAATAAGAACTCTTAATGAAACGGTTATTCACGAAGAAGAATTGCTCTCCACGAGTCTTTTTCGAATATTCTGGTCTACCTACATAGCCTTTGATACTGACGAAATTCGTATTTTCCTCGCAGGCCGCTAATTGTTCCCGGTAGGTTTTGCCAAACAAGTCCACAATTCGCTTACCTAGTTTTTCAACCGGTAGGGCATAGGTTTCTTGTTCGTTTTGGACTAACGAGAATTTGATCTCGGGATTGGCTAAAGCGATCCGTTGGAATTCGTCCAAAATATGACGCATTTCTACCGGATTTGATTTTAGGAAATTCCGGCGGGCTGGGATGTTGTAAAATAGGTTTTTAACTAGAATAGACGTCCCTTTAGGGGCGGCCACTTGTTCATTTGCCTTCAGAACAGAGGCTTCCATGCGCAATAAGCTGCCTAATTCATCCTCCTCTCGCTTCGTTTTCAATTCTACCTGGGCTACAGAAGCGATAGAGGCCAAAGCCTCTCCACGGAATCCCATCGTATGGATGGCAAATAGATCTTCCGCTTTACTAATTTTAGAGGTGGCATGGCGCTCAAAACTCATCAGTGCATCCTGCGGTGACATGCCTTTGCCATCATCGATGACTTGAATGCTGACTTTGCCCGCTTCTTTTACGATTAACTGGACGAAACTCGCTCCTGCGTCAATCGAGTTTTCCATTAATTCCTTTACCACAGAGGCTGGTCGCTGTACTACCTCGCCTGCCGCAATTTGATTTGCGATAGCATCAGGAAGCATTTTAATCAGATTGTGCATAAATGAATAAGGAAACGAGTGGGCAAAGATAAGGGATTAAACAAAAAAAAGGGAATGTTGCCATTCCCTTTTTTCGTAAGATAGGTTGGGTTGAATTACTTCAATTCAACTTCAGCACCAGCTTCTTCTAAAGATTTCTTCAAACCTTCAGCTTCGTCCTTAGATACACCTTCTTTCACAGCTTTCGGTGCAGCATCAACTACATCTTTCGCTTCTTTCAAACCTAAACCAGTTAAGTCTTTTACTAATTTAACGATTGCTAATTTGTTAGGACCAGCAGCCTTTAAGATTACATCAAAAGATGTCTTCTCAGCAGCAGCATCACCACCTTCAGCGCCACCAGCTGCAGGACCTGCAACCATAACAGCACCAGCAGCAGCTGGTTCGATACCATACTCATCCTTAAGGATAGTAGCTAATTCGTTTACTTCTTTTACAGTTAAGTTCACTAATTGTTCAGCGAACGCTTTTAAATCTGCCATTTTTTGAAAATTTAATTGTTAAGAATTAATAATTTATTGGAGTTTTCACTCCGGTAAAACTTGGTAATAATTATTCAGGGCGCTCAGACAAAGTCTTCACGATACCAGCTAATTTCTTCTCACCACTTAATAATGCTGAAACAACATTTTTAGCAGGCGATTGTAATAAGCCAATAACTTCGCCAATCATCTCGTTTTTCGACTTGATGTTCTCTAGTGCTGTCAATTGACCTTCGCCAATGTAGATACCACCTTCGATAGACGCAGCCTTGAATGCAATTTTGTCTTTTCCCGCTTCTTTACGGAAGTCTTTGATCAATTTTGCAGGTACTTTAGCATTTTCAGTTGCGAAAATGATACCTGACATGCCTGTCAAAACTTCTGCGTCTAAAGAGGAATAATCCGTTCCCGTTTTAGCTAATGCCTTAGAGATTAAGGTGTTTTTGAATACTTTGTACTCAACACCTCTCTGAAAACAAAGGCTACGGAATTGATTAGCTTCGGCTACAGTTAAACCGGCTGTACTTGCAATGTAGAAGTACGGAGTCACAGCGAACTTTTCGCTCAACTCATCAATAATCTGATTTTTTTCTTCTCTTGTCATGATTACAATCCAGCTACAGTTCCCTTATCGATGATAATGCCCGGAGACATTGTCGATGACAAGTTGATCGATTTAACATAAGTTCCCTTTGCAGAAGACGGCTTTAATTTAATCAACGTGTTGATTACTTCTAAAGCGTTATCTACAATTTTATCAGCTCCGAAAGACACCTTACCGATAGAGGTATGGATGATACCAGTTTTATCAACTTTAAAGTCAATTTTACCAGCTTTTACTTCGTTTACTGCTTTTCCTACTTCCAAAGTTACAGTACCTGACTTTGGATTAGGCATCAGACCGCGAGGTCCTAAAACACGTCCCAAACGGCCTAATTTTGCCATCACAGTGGGCATTGTAATGATTACGTCGATATCGGTCCAGCCGCTCTCGATTTTTGCAATGTAATCATCTAATCCTACGTGATCAGCACCGGCTGCTTTTGCCTCCTCTGCTTTATCGGGCGTACATAGTACAAGTACACGTACGTCTTTCCCGGTTCCGTGAGGTAGGGCAACCACGCCACGAACCATTTGGTCCGCTTTGCGGGGATCTACTCCTAAGCGGACATCAATATCCACTGAGGCATCGAATTTTGTATAAGAAATTTCTTTCAAAATCTCCGCTGCTTTTTCAAGCGAATACGCTTGCGTTGCATCGTATTTTGAAAGGGCTTCCTTTATTTTCTTCGTAAGTTTTGCCATTACCTTTTAATTAAAATGTTTATTTCTGATGGTTAAATCAGAACGGTTTATCACCAGAAACAGTAATTCCCATTGATCGAGCCGTTCCAGCAATCATACTCATTGCTGCTTCAACTGTAAAACAGTTTAAATCCGGCATCTTAGTTTCCGCGATAACGCGTACTTGATCCCAAGTTACTGAACCTACCTTTTTCAAGTTAGGTTGAGCTGAACCAGATTTAACCTTCGCTGCTTCCAATAACAAGATCGGTGCAGGAGGTGTTTTTACAACGAAATCAAACGATTTGTCTGCGTAATAAGTAATTAGGACCGGCAATACTACGCCGTTCTTATCTTGAGTTCTCGCATTGAATTGCTTACAGAACTCCATGATATTTAATCCTTTCGAACCTAAAGCAGGACCGATGGGTGGTGAAGGATTGGCTTGGCCACCTTTGCATTGAAGCTTTACGTAGCCAGCTATTTCTTTTGCCATGTTAAAACATCGTTTATTTAGTGAATTTAGAGGTTTATCTGCCAATAAGGGTGGAAGCTTCCTTATCTGATTCCCCTCCGGGTGACCTTTCCGCGTAACAATGACGTTCCGGCCCAATCCCCTCTTGAAATTTTCAAAACAGAGATTGCCGCTTTTTAAACGGACTGCAAAATTAGGGCTTTTATTCTAAATTACAAATAGTTAACAAAAAAAGTCCTGAATTTTCGTTCAGGACTTTCCAAGCTTCTCTAGAATAGAGATAAATTATTTTTCTACTTGAGCGTAGTTCAATTCAAGTGGGGTGTTACGTCCAAAGATCTTCACCATCACAGATAATTTCTTCGTGTTTTCGTGAATCTCTTCTACCGTTCCTTCGAAAGTGGCGAATGGACCGTCGATAACGCGAACTGTTTCGCCTTTGATGAAGGTAACAGAAGCAAATTCTTCTACGGCTGCAGACTCATCTACTTTACCTAAGATACGATTTACTTCACTTTGATTAATCGGAACAGGTTTCTTAACGATTACTTTCGTTTTCTTCACTTTTCCGCCTTCAACCTTTGTTACTTCTACTTCTTCGTTATTTGCTTGCAAGAAACCGATAACACCCGGTGTAGAAGTTAAAATGTGACTAACCTCTCCAGCTAAGTCTGCTTCTACTAAGATATATCCTGGAAACAAGTTCTTCTCGCGAATCACCTTTTTCCCTTTACGGATTTCGTAAATCTTTTCGGTAGGGATTAAAATCTGAGGAACTGAATCTAACACACCTTGGCGCGCTAATTCGTTCTCCATATAGGTCTTTACCTTCTTCTCTTGTCCTGAGATTGCTCTCAACACATACCATTTAGTCTCTGCCATGGATCAACCTATTTATTAAAATGAAGTGTAAAATAAATCCAAACCAGATTTGAAGACTAAATCAACTGCACCTACTAAAAGGGCAAAGATTAAAGAAGCCACCAAAACTAACACAGAACTCGACTGTAAGTCAGAGAATGCGGGCCAAGTAACGTTTTCTGTTACTTCAGTCCATGATTCTTTGATCAATGATGTTGATTTGCTCATAATTTAACCGATATCGGTATTTAATTTACTTAGCACGGGCACAAGGATTCGAACCCTGACCAAAGGTTTTGGAGACCTGCATACTACCATTATACTATGCCCGTAGAAAGGATTGCAAATTTAGCCAAATTTTGACAATTTACAAATCCCCTTCACATTATTGTTTAATTACCACTGAGAATAGCTCGTGGGTTCTAGAAATTTACGCACGGTTCTAGAGTGACTGTTCGCATATTTAGCGTCAGAAGAGATGCGTTTCCAGTCTGGATTAGCTTGGAATTTAGCCCAATTCGCATCGCGCTCTGCCATGTTTTCGAAGGAAACCATGTAGCTTAAGCACGGTGTATTTTCTCCAGCAAGCACCTCGCCAAAGAATACGTTGTGCAAGCCTACCGTATCAAAGATCTTCAATTCTTCGTCATTGAACATCCCTATTTTGCGTTTCAAAGCATCCTCATTGTAAGCCTCGTAGGTTCTCCACTCGTAGATACGACCCGGATTAGTGATGGGTAATTTTAGGCTAGGGTGTCCGGCAAAGCCTTTGGCAAGATAAGTCGAGATCTTTTCAAACATCGGTTTGTCTAATCCTACGTTCTCAAAATAGGGCTTAGCAGCCTCTTGATAGACGGCATTTTTCTCCAAAGCGTCTTTGTATCCCGCATAAGAAGCTAAAGAAGGGAAGGGGATGGCCACCACGACGATGCCAGGCTCCGGTTTTCCGTAATCCTTGAATACGCCTACCTTAGAAACGCCATAAGCATTAAGGGCTGGAATGAAGGCTTTAGAAAGATAGGACTCTAATAGAGCCGTATTTCCCTTGAACTTCATCTGATACGTTCTGATCTCATAATATTCCTGTGCAGACACCGCAAAGCTGCACAAGAGAAGCAATAAAAGTACTTTTTTCATAGGTTTATTTGTTTAGGTGAGCAAGGTACAAAAAAAAAGAGCGGTCAGT
>Ga0209134_10000450_pt1 | contig 10874 bp, 14 predicted proteins | sample LauGreSp1BDMLBSN_2_FD_187566 | JGI IMG/M metagenome (GOLD analysis project Ga0209134, IMG submission 187566) | Freshwater lake microbial communities from Lake Michigan, USA - Sp13.BD.MLB.SN (SPAdes) (version 2) | ecosystem: Environmental > Aquatic > Freshwater > Lake | place: Lake Michigan, USA... | reverse complement strand
TTGCTCTCGGCTTGGGTGATCTTGCCTTCGCGGGCCGCGGCCTGGGCGAGGCTACCGATATCGGCATCCGCACGGTCCACGCCGGGTTCCTCCGGCGGAGCGAGCGAGTCGTGCAGCTTACCGAAGATGCGGAGGATCTTGGCGGCGCCGCGGACGAGTTTGAGCGACGATGCGATGCGCGGGGCAAGGGTCACGCGGAAGTGCATGCCCACCTTGCGCGGGAGCATGACCGTCAGCCAAGCCATCACGAAAGAGATGGCGATGAAGGCCAAGGCCGTGAGCAGGGCGACCTGCCAGCTGACGGCCAAGCCTTTCTGGAGGCGCGCATCGAGGAGGAAGCCGCCGAGCAAGGCGCTCATGCCGACGAAGGCGGCGGAAAGGACTTCAAAGGCCGCGAGCGTATTGCCTTGGTCGCTACGCGAGCGTTCGATGGAGACGGCGGCCTTGGCGTCCTGCCGGCGGAGATCCTCTAGTTCGGTATGGGAAAGGGCCGAAACGACCCCGGCCACGAGCGAGATGCCCGCCGCGCTGCCGTTGAGAAGGATGAAGACCGGCCAAAGATACCAAACAAGATCCATGTCCTTTGTGCTTAGGGCGGACCCTCGGGTTTGGCGAGGGAGAATCCCGGCGTTGACCCTGCGGAACCGCCTCGGAATACTGCCCGCATGACCCCTCGCGAGCTCCGGATCGTCTCCGCCCTAGCTGTGTTCCTGTCCGCCGCGCTGCCCGCGGCCGCAGGCGCGATCGCCTTCCGCTCCCAGCCCATCCTCGCCGCGACGTTACGCGCCGATGCCGGCGTCCTGCCCGGACTCACTGGACTCTACTTCAACCACTTCACCGGCATGCTCATCGCGCTGCTCGTCATCGGCCTCGGCATCACCGCCTACGCCGCCCGCGCGCACCTGCGCGACGACGAAGAACCCGTCGTCCGGATGGCCAAACTGCTCGTCGCGACGTGCTTCTCCGCGCTCGTGAGCGTCGTTTTCCTTGGTCTGCTCGTGCTCGCGACGGCTTTGCCGGTCTACGCGAAACTGATGCAACGCTGAGCCCGCCACGCGGCGAGCAAAGCCAGGGCCCGCGTCGCTTCGGCCTGCGGACCGGTCGGCTGCCACGCCAGACGTCCCTCGGCGTGATAAGAACGCGCGAGGACCGCGCCGCCGTCGAACGTCGAACGGAGCACCAGTATTGCTTGCGCGTTCGTCGGGAAGCCGGGCCACGAGACGTCGCGGACGGGGCGACCCGCCTGGGCGAGCACCGAGCGTAACTGCGCGGCGGCAGTGCCGGGGAGTCTTCCCGTCTCGACCGACGGAAAATTCCAGCACTCGCCGTCCCACCATGCCAAGGAACTACGCGAGCCTTCACTGAGGCAGCCGCGTGCATCCAGCTGGACGCCTTCGGCATCAGGGCGATCGGCGACGGCGCGGAGCTCACGCCAAGCGTCGGAAGAATTCCGCCACGGACCGCTCTTCGGTCGCGGCAACCATTCCGGAGCGTCGCGACGGAGGCTCAACTGATAAAGATCGATGGCCGAAGGCGTGGGCGGCAACGGACGGACCGTGAGCCACTCGGTAGCCATGCCGTCGCCACGGGGCGCGACGAGCAGGCGCACGATGGCCTCCGTCAGCATGTTGCGTCCAAGCAGGCTACCCAAAGGGGCCGACCAGCGCGCGACATTCGCGTCGGCGCCCAGCATGAGACGCATCGGATCAAGACCGAGGCGAGGACAGCCGAGCGCGAGGCGATCCAGATGATCCGCGAGGCAGGCGATGCGACCCGCGCGCAAGGCGAACGTCTCGAAGAGCGATGGACCCGGGACTATGGCCGAGACCTCGGCGCCGTCGGGCAACGTGACCCATTCGCCTTGGCGCCAGCCGATCATGGACGGAGCACCGCGCGAGCGGCGGCGAGCAAAGGAGCCTGAGCCTTGCGTAGGCTCTCCGCGTATTCGCGGGCCGGAACCGAGTCGGCGACGATGCCCGCTCCGGCCTGCACGAACGTGCGGCCCTCGGCGGACCAGAGGGAGCGGATGACGATGTTGAGGCAGAGGTCGCCGGAGGCGCCGATCCAACCGAGCGAGCCCGTATAATAACCCCGCGCCACCGGTTCGAGTTCGGCGATGACTTGCATCGTGCGGACCTTCGGGGCGCCCGTGATCGTGCCGCCCGGGAAGAGCGCGCGGATGACGTCGGCCGGCCCGGCGGAAACCTGCAGCTGGCCTTCGACCTGCGAGACGAGATGCATCACGTGCGAGTAGCGCTCGACCGCCATGAACTCGGGGACGTGGACCGAGCCCGGGCGCGAGACGCGGCCGACGTCATTGCGCAGCAGATCGACCAGCATCAGGTGTTCGGCTTTCTCCTTCGTATCACCGGAAAGTTCCTGCGCCCAGGCGAGGTCGGCGGCCTCATCGGCGCCACGCGGGCGGGTGCCGGCGATCGGACGGGAGGCGATCCGGCCGGCGGAAACTTCGACGAGCAACTCCGGGGAACCACAGACGAGCGTCGCGCCCGGCAGCCGCACCAGGCCCATGTAGGGCGACGGATTGGCCGAGCGGAGAGCTTCGTAGGCGAGAAGCGGATCGACAGGGGCGACTTCGAGGAGCGTGGAGAGGTTGACCTGATACGTATCGCCGGCGGCGATGTATTCCTGGCAGCGCGTGACCGCGCGGACGAAAGCAGGTTCGTCGAGGGACTGCGTGAGCGGCACGGCGGGCGCGGCGGAAGCAGGCAAGGCCGGAGCGGGCTGGGCGCAGGTCGCGTCCCAGCGCGCGGCGAGATCGAGGGCGCGGGCGCGGGCGGCACGGAGCGCGGAGTTCGGCGAGCCGACGGGACAAAGCACGACGACGGTCAACTCGCGTTTCGTGGCATCGAAGATGCACGCCTCGTGCGCCTCGAGGAAGGCCGCTAGCGGGGCGCGGACATCGGCCGGCGCGGACTTCACCGGTTCGAATTGGGCGGCGAGCTCATAGCCGAGCAGCGTAATCAATCCGCCTTGGAAGACGGGCCAGCCGGCGAGGCGTGGGGCACGGACTTCGCGCGACCAGCGACGCAGATAGTCGAGCGGCCTCTCCGAGGCTTCTTCATGCGCGCCATCGGCGGCGTGCATGACCACGCGACCATCGGCGAAGAAGACCGTCGCGCGCGCCGCGGCGGGGACGGCGATCGTGAAGCTACCTGAGCGACCGCTTTCCAGCACCGCATGGTGGCGGCCCGTGAAGAAACCTTCCCACGAAAGCGGGAGACGGTCCGCGCGGAAGCGCGCGAGGTAAGGGAGATGCGTCCAGCCTGGGCCCGCGGCGGCCCAGTCGGCGGCCGTGACTTCAGCGACGATGACCGGGACGTCACTCATCGGCGAAGTTCAGCTTGTAGCCGGAGAAATCCGGCCCCGAGAGGATCTCGCCCGCGCGTTCGGTCGTGATGCCGTAGACGTGGAGTTCTTGGCGCGAGCCCTTGGAGACGACCGTGACGCGCAGACCGCCGCCGAGCTTCATCACCTTGATCGAGAGCGTGCTCGCGCGGACGCGGGCGCTGATGACGCCACGGGAGACGCGGCCATGGCGCTCGAGGGCTTCGGCCACGGGACGAGCGGCATCCGTCAACGACGTATGCGACCCGGCCCTGCCCCGCCCTTTGGCCATCCTTAGGCGATCTCCCAGTTGTAGGGATGGGCGGAAAGGTATTCGCAGCCCTTCTTCGTGACCACCACGCAGTCCTCGAAACGACAGCCGCCGATGCCCGGATAGTAGAGCCCTGGTTCGACCGTGACCGCATTACCCGCGACCAGCGGGTGCGGGTTGCGGATAGAGAGCGAAGGCTCCTCGTGGATATCGTAGCCGAGCCCGTGGCCCGTGCCGTGGAAGAAGCCCACGTAGATACCTTTCACCAGGCCGGTCTTGTAACCGAGCGACTTGAAATAATCCTGCACGACCGTGTGCACCTTGGCGCCCGTCGCGCCGGCGCGGATGGCCTTGATCGCGCGGCGCTGGGCTTCGAGCACGGCGTGGACCATCTTGCGCTGCTTCGCATTCGCCTTCCCCTTCAGGTAGGTGCGGGTCATGTCGCCGTAGTGATGCGAGGCGATGTGGCGCGGATAGATGTCGCAGACGATGAGCTCGTTGGCGCGGACCGGGCCCGAGCCGGAACAGTGGCAATCGACCGCCTGGTCGCCCGGGGCGATGATGAGGCCGATGTCGCACATGCCGCCCTGGCGGAGGATGGCGACTTGCGCTTCCTCCTTCAGGATCTCCGCCGTGAGGGTCTTGCCCTGCCACTGCAGCACGCCTTTTTTGTCGGCCTTGGATTCTGCGAGCACCTTCTCGACGGCCTTGAAGCCCGCGACGGCGGCGGCGTTGCCCGCGCGGATGCCGGCGAGCTCCGCCTTTGATTTCACCTGGCGGGCCGGGAAGAGTTCGGGCGAGCCGCGTTCGTGATGTTGGGCGCCGACCGGATGGAGCTCGAGTCCGAGCTGGCGGAGGCGCTCGTAGAGACCGACCGGAAAGTCCGCCGGGACGCGGAAGCGCTGGATGCCCAGCTGGAGCGCGGCAAAGACGATCGCGTCGGCGACGCCGGCCTTCGGATTAGTCTTACGGAGGTCGCCCATGATGGCGCTGAGGTTGAGAATTTCGTCGAAGGCGGACTCGTCCTTCGCGCGGCCGACTTCCATGCCGGGCAGAAGACCGATGCGGCGGCCCTTGGCGGAGAAAGCCGGGAAAGGGTCGGAAGCGTGGAAACCTCCGAACCAGCGAAGGTCGGCGTTCTTGGAGGGAGTCGCCATCATCAGCACGTCGCGGACGGCTGGGGCGGAGGGGCGGGCGGAGCGAGCCATGGGCGCAGGATGACGGAAGTCGGCCCTGCGTGAAGCGCAAACGCTATCGCCCTAAGCTGAGGCTAGGGCTAACGTGCCCCATGCTCGCCCTAGCCGACCGTCAGACCTTCGACCTCGCGACCATGCTCATCCCCGTCCTGCCTTGGTGGGAGCTCCTGATCCGCGGCATCATCGTCTACGCCTTCCTCCTGTTCCTCATCCGCCTCACCGGCCGTCGGCAGACCGGGATGCTGACACCCTTCGATTTCATCCTGCTGCTCATCCTGAGCAACACCGTGCAGAATGCCATGAACGGAGGCGACAACAGCCTTGGCGGTGGACTCTTCCTGGCTGGTACGCTTATCTCGATTAACTGGTGCATGCTGCTGCTCTCGCGCCATTTCCGTTTGGTGCATTGGGCCCTGGTCGGCCGGCCGATCTTCCTCGTCCGCGACGGAGCCGTGCAGGAGAAAGTCATGCACCGCGAGCGCATCACGCACCACGAACTCATGTCGGCGCTGCGTTCGGCCGGCCTCGCGAACATCGAGCAGGCCAAGGATGTGATCCTTGAGACCAACGGCACCATCAGCGTCATCCACCGTAGCCCAGCTTGACCAGATCGGGAAAGCCCGCTTTCCCCGGCCCGTTTCCCGCCTTCGGGCTGCCGGGCGGACGGTGGGCGAGGCTTGACCCCGGGCGAACGGCTGGGAATAGTGGGCGTCCTTGGCCACGCGGGTATCGTTCAGTGGTAGGACACCACTCTTCCAAAGTGGATACACCAGTTCGAATCTGGTTACCCGCACCAAGGAAAGCGCCGTCGCTCAGTTCCGCCAAGGAAGCTGACCGGCGGGCGTGACCTCGAGGAATTCCTTCCAGCACTCGACCTCGTCGGCGGACAGCGACGACGCGACCACCAGGCGCCACTTCGGCTTCGTGGGAGCGTGACGGAGCGTCATGCCGGCCTGTTCGGGCAGGCGGTTAGCCTTGCGGGAGTTGCAACGCACGCAGGCCGTCACGATATTCTCCCAGTTCGTCTTGCCGCCGATATCGCGGGGCACGACGTGGTCGAGGTTGAGCTCCTCGTCGCGGAACTGGCGGCCGCAATACTGGCAGGTGTTCGCATCGCGCAGGTAGACGTTGCGGCGGGAGAAGCGGATCTCGCGGCGGGGCACGCGATCGTATTCGCCCAGCAGCAGGACGCGCGGGATGCGGAGCACGATGTGCGTCGTGCGGACGGATTCGGCATTAGGCGGCGGGGCCTCCACCGAGAAGCGCATCCACTCTTCGGAGCTCATCACGCGGTGGCCTGATGGATCGGCGTGGATGGCCGAAGCGCGACCACGGAAGAGCAGGCTCATCGCGCGCAAGACGCCTACGATGTTAACCGGCTGCCAGAGACGGTTAAGGACGAGGACACGTTGTTCGAGGCGCGGGGGCACTATGCCGAGAGATAAGCCCGAGTGGGCGGACTGGTCAACCCCCTCGACTCAGCGGCTCGTCTTCGCCTTGGGCGCAGGGGCCTTGGGCATAGGAATCGGCGCGGGCGCAGCCTTGGGGGCCGGCGGGGAGGTAAAGGTATCAGGCAGGGCCACGAACATCGTACCGGTGACGGTGGCGGGGATCGGGAACGGGATGCCGTCGATCTTCACGCGCAAGTGTTCGACCGCGGAAGAGCTGAGCTCACTCGGGCCCTTCACATTGATGACGACTGGCTTATCGCGCGGGGAAAGCATGCCGAGCCCGGGGATCTCGCCGGTGTTAAGCTCGATGACCTGGTAGCGGACGCCGGCCTTGACCGACGTGAGCGTGATCTGGTGAGGTCGGCTCGCCGGCGGCGCGGGAGCCGCAACCACCGTTCCCGGCTTAGGCTGCGTCCGCTGAGCCGCGGGCGAGCTCAGGAAAAAACCAGCGCGATGAGAATCGCGACGGCCGCGATGCCGATGACGATGTAGACCAGCGTATCGCGGCTGAGCGTGATCGAACTGACGCCGGACTCCGGCTCGAACGGCGCGTCTTCGTCAGCGGCCGCTTCAAGCGGACGGCGGGAAGCCTTGGCCGAATGGTGAGTGTTGAAATCGGCGCCGGCCTTCTCGTCGTCGAGGCGTAGATACTTCGCGTAGACTTTGACGAAGCCGCGCTTGTAGACGTCGGCGAGCGGGATGGATTCGAATTGGTTGGCCTCCATCGACTGGAGGTAATCGGTGCGGATCTTGGTGAACTCCGCGGCTTCGCGGAGGGTCACGCCCAGTCGCTGACGGGCTTCTTGGAGACGTTCGCCGAGGGTTTGCATGCCCGGAGATTCGCCCGAGGGCGGCGAATAGGCAAGCCTCTCGTGGCTGGACCGGTAATCAGGCGAGCAGGTCCCAGAGCCCGAACCAAGGCAGCACGAGAAGACGGATACCGGCGGACATCAGACGGGTGAACGGGGGCAGATTAATCAGGATGATCAGAATGACGAAACCCCAACGCGCCAAGGTCAGGAACAACTCCTCGGAGTAGAGTCCAAGGCGAAGGGCTAGCCGGGAGCCATCCAGGGGTGGCAGAGGGATGAGATTAAAGACGACCAAGCTGGCATTTAGGATGATACCCATCCGGAGGAAATCGATGACGACCTCCTGGGTCTTCGGGTCGAAATTCCCCAAGCCGCCGATGAGGGCGAAGGCGAAGCAGAGCACGAGGTTCATCGCCGGGCCGGCCAGGGTAATATAAATATCATCCATCCGGCGGGTCTTCGGATTGGGCAGGGAGATCTGGACGGGCTTGCCCCAGCCGATGAGACCGAAGCCCGGGCTGAGGAAGATCATGACCGCCGGGATCGCGATGGTGCCGATCGGGTCGGCGTGGGCGAAGGGGTTGAGGGTCACGCGGCCCTGCATGCGGGGGAGCGGATCGCCCCGCATGTCCGCCATCCAAGCGTGGCCGAACTCATGGAGGCCGATCGAGATGATCAGTAGGATGAGCTGCAGCAGTCCGTCGCGGAGAGTTTGAGGATCCATCTCAATTGCCTCCGCAGGGCTTGCCGTAATCGGCGCAGGTGGGTTCAAAGATCGGCATGGCGGACAACGGAGAGCAAACGCAGGTCGGGAGGTTAGCCAATCCGAAAGCGGGGGCGCACTCGCTCCTTGAGCAATCGAGGCGGACGGCTAGACCTGAGGCATGTCGCTCGCCGCCCGGATCCGACTCGCGCAAAAGCGCGGCCTCAGCCTGCCGGCGGCGCGTACGCTGGCCCGCCTCTCCACGCCCAAGGCGATCCAGGACTTCCTTGTCGATTTCCCGCAGAACTTCGAGCCCGAGGGTGATACCGCGCGGTCCGTCGAGCAGACGCTGAAGCATCGCCACGCCCATTGCATCGAGGGCGCCATGGTCGCGGCCTTCGCGCTCTGGTTACAGGGCCACCCTCCCCTGCTCCTGGACTTCAGCGCCCACCAGGACATGGACCATGTCATCGCGCCTTTCCGCGTGAACGGCAAATGGGGCGCCATCTCGAAGACCAACTACGTGTGCCTACGTTGGCGCGACCCCGTGTACCGCAGTGTCCGCGAGCTCGCGATGTCATACTTCCACGAATACGCCAAAGGCCCGCGCAAGACCCTGCGCAGCTATTCCAAGCCTTACGACCTGAGTCGCCTGCCGCCGGAGAAGTGGGTGAACAATCCTAAGGACTGCTGGGAGATCGCCGACCTCATCACGGCGGCGCGGCACTACGACATCGTCACGGACGCCGAGGCCAAGGCCCTGCGCCACCGCGACGACGTCGAATTACGTTCGGACAAGGTCACGGTGTTCCCGATCCCGAAGTGGAAGCGTCAGCGACTCTGAGTCCGCTCAGCGCCGTCCGTCATACCAGATATCGCAGTTCTCCGGACGCTTCGCCGCGCGACCTGCGGTGAAGAGCATCCGAAGGAAGAAGCGGGCCGCTTCGGTGAGCGTGTAGAGCTTCAGCTTACGTGAAGACGTGCGCAGCGGGCTTACCGACAGGATAACGAAACGTCGGCTAGTCCGGCGGGCCAAGGACTTGAGGCGACGGCTGAGGAAGACTTCCTCGCCAGCATAGTATTCGGTGCCAAAGCCCCCGACTTCGCGAAAGGCCGCGGCTTCGACCCAGACGCAGGAGCCGGCGGCCCAGCCGGCGAGGCGGCTACACAGGTTCCAGATTCCGCAGACGAAACGGGCGTAGCGCGGCGTACCTGGCTCCAGCTCGACGGTGCTGCCGCCACCGAGGGCGCGACCCGCGCCGATCTGGTCCGCGATAGCCGCGAAGAGAGAGCTCGAAGGAGTCGAGTCCGCGTCGATGAACACCAGCCAGTCGCCGGTCGCCACGCGGGCGCCGGCGTCGCGAGCCCGGCCGATCTGATTCACGGGCTCGAAGACGACCGTCGCGCCGGCAGCGCGGGCGCAAGCGGCCGTGCCGTCGGTGGAGTTGTTGTCGCAGACCACGCACTCCCACGACCAGCCACGCGCCTCGAAAGCGCCGGCCGACGCGCGGATGGCCGCGAGCGTCGCCGGCAGAAGTTTTTCCTCGTTGAACGCCGGGATGACGACGGAGACGCGCATCGCGGCAAGGGCGCGCTCAGCTGACGTGCTCGAAGGCGCAAGCCGCGGCGCCGACGACGCCGACATTGCCGCCGAGTCCGGCCGGGACGATCGTGCAGACCGCGGAGAGGCGCGGGAAGGCGTAGTTGCTGGCGCTCTTGCGCATCGGCACGAAAAGCGCGTCGCCGGCTGCGGTCACGCCACCGCCGACGACGATAACGTCCGGATTGAAGGTATTGATCACCGCGCCGAGGCCGCGACCGAGGTAGTTGATGGACTCCGCCCAGATCTCATTGGCGAGCGCATCGCCTTCGGCCATCGCCTGGAAGAGGTGATGGGTCGTGACCTGGTCGATGCTGCCGGCGAACTTGACGATGCTTGAGGGGCGGCCGGCCGCGAGGGCCTCGCGGGTGCGGCGCGCGATGGCGGTGCCGGAGGCGTAGACTTCCCAGCAGCCAGGGTTGCCGCAGCCGCAGCGAGGCCCGTCCATCGTCAGGGGGATGTGGCCCAGTTCGGCCGCGTTACCGTTGGAGCCGCGCATCAAGCGCCCGTCGATGACCGCGCCGCCGCCGATGCCGGTGGAAACGGTGATGTAGACGACGTTCTTCTTCCCCTTACCGGCGCCGAAACGATATTCGCCCAGTGCCGCGGCGTTACAGTCGTTGTCAATGCGCGCCGGCAGACCACCGAAGGAGTCGCTCAGGAAGTCCGTGATCGAGAAGCCCGTCCAGCCGGGGAGATTGGGCGAACCGTCGACGCAGCCGCGGGCGATGTCGAGCGGGCCGGGTGAAGCGACGCCAATGGCGACGAAGTCGACCGGCTTGAGCTTGAGTTCGGCGAGCAGCTGGTGGGCGGCCTCAGCGACGCGTTCGCAGGCCTGCTGCGGCCCCTTTTCGGCGAACGTCTCGACGCGGCCGGAACCGAGGACGGTGCCGTCCTGATTGACGACGCCAAAGGCGAATTTCGTGCCACCGAGGTCAAAGGCCAAAACTTTGCGCATAAGAATAGAAAGGGTCAGTCGCGAGCCGGACGCGAGAAGTCATCCTGGAGGCGGACGACGTCGGTCAGATCCGGCGTGGAAGATTCGATCAGGACGCTGTCTTCGAGGGCTTCGAAGCGATGGATCGTGCGAACAGGGATGTGGACAGCCTGCCCGGGGAGCCAGACCCGCTGGTCGGCGGCCGAGACGAGGGAAGCCGAAGGTGACTCGCCGGCGGCGAGGGCGCGGAAGGTCAAGAGCACCTTGCCCGAAAGGAGGTAAAGCGTCTCCGTCTTGCGCTCGTGATACTGCAGGCTGAGGCGGCAACCTTTCTTCACTTCGAGCACCTTGCCGGCGTAGGCGGACTGGTCGGCATACCAGATTTCGCGGCCCCACGGCTTCTCCACGATTTTCGGGGTATGCATCGGCTCGGCCATGCCAGAGGTCTGTCCAAAAACAGCCTGTTAGCCAAGCAAATCCCCGAAGAAGTCCGGCTGGTCCATCGCGCCGACCAGCGGCTGCACCAGCCGTTCGGCGTCAACCGCGACCCGATTCACGT
>Ga0209134_10000449_pt1 | contig 10886 bp, 10 predicted proteins | sample LauGreSp1BDMLBSN_2_FD_187566 | JGI IMG/M metagenome (GOLD analysis project Ga0209134, IMG submission 187566) | Freshwater lake microbial communities from Lake Michigan, USA - Sp13.BD.MLB.SN (SPAdes) (version 2) | ecosystem: Environmental > Aquatic > Freshwater > Lake | place: Lake Michigan, USA... | reverse complement strand
CCGCCCGCGACTTGAAGTGGGGCATGGAGTCGCTCGACCGTTATTTCTTCAACGAGGACTCCAGCCGTCCGCTCCTCATCGTCCTGCAGAACCGGCTCCGTCTGCTCATCCAGATCCGGTGCCTCGCCGACTCCGGTGATTTCCGCGTCAGCGATGCGGGCCTGCCCAAGGGCCAGTTCGAGGCCGCCAGCGGCCGCCATGGCCCGACCTTCGGGTCCGCCGCGAAGTCCTCCGCCAACCTCTTCTCACAGAACGCCTGGTATGTGAGCAACAAGGTCGCGCCGGCCGCGGCCCGTTACACCCTCGCCGAACTCGTCGACCTCCAGCTCGCCTGCGCCGACTGTTTCGACGCCTCCAATCGCGGCGAGGACGAGTCCTCCGTCCGCGCGATGTTCCTCCGAGCGCTTGCCGTGAAGCGTTCCGCCTGATATAAACCCTTTCAAACCGATGGAATCCGATAACGTCCCTAATGTCCTCGCCGATCGCTACGCCTCCCCGGCGATGAAGGCCGTCTGGTCCACCCGCGGCCGCGTGGTCCTCGAGCGCGAATATTGGATCGCCGTCATGAAGGCCCAGCGCGACCTCGGCCTCGACATCCCCGCTGCGGCGCTCGCCGCCTACGAGAAGGTCAAGGAGCAGGTCGACTTTGAATCCATCCGCAAGCGTGAGGAAGAGACCCGTCACGACGTCAAGGCGCGTATCGACGAGTTCTGCGCCCTCGCCGGCCACCAGCATGTCCACAAGGGCCTGACCAGCCGCGACCTCACCGAATCCGTCGAGCAGCTCCAGGTCTTCCGTTCGCTCCAGCTCGTCCGCGCCAAGGGCGTGGCCGCGCTCGCCGCGCTCGCCCGTCGCGCGCAGCTCGACCGCGACGTCCTGATCGCCGCCCGCACGCACAATGTCGCCGCGCAGCCTACTACCGTCGGCAAGCGCTGGGCGATGTTCGGCGAGGAATGCCTGCGCGGCATCGCGCAGGTCGACGCCGCGCTCGCCGCCTTCGCCGCCCGCGGGCTCAAGGGCGCTGTCGGTACGCAGCTCGACCAGCTGACGCTTTTCTCCGGCGACTCCGCCAAGGTCTCGCAACTCGAAGGCCGGGTGCTCGTTCACCTCGGCATCCCGCACTCGCTCGGCGCCGTCGGTCAGGTCTATCCGCGTTCGATGGATATGGAAGTCGTCGCCGCGCTGCTCTCCGCCGCGTCTGGTCCGTCGTCCTTCGCCAAGACGCTCCGCCTGATGGCCGGCCATGAACTCGCCAGCGAAGGCTTCCTGCCTGGTCAGGTCGGTTCGTCCGCTATGCCCCACAAGATGAACGCCCGCACCTGCGAGCGCATCAACGGCTTCCACGTGATTCTGCGCGGCCACCTGGCCATGGCTGCCTCTCTCTCCGGTGAACAGTGGAACGAAGGCGACGTGTCCTGCTCCGTCGTGCGTCGCGTGCTCCTGCCCGACGCCTTCCTCGCCATCGACGGCCTCTTCGAGGCTTTCCTCACCGTGCTTGGCCAGATGGAGGTCAATCGCCCCGTCATCGAGCGCGAGTCGCGCCACTACCTGCCGTTCCTCCTCACGACGACTTTCCTCATGGAAGCCGTCAAGGCCGGCGCTGGACGCGAAGAGGCCCACGAGGCCATCAAGGAACACGCTGTGGCCGTCGCCAAGGACCTCCGTTCGGGCAAGACCGAGCGTAATGACCTCGTCGACCGTCTCGCCTCTGACAGCCGCCTCCGCCTCCCGAAATCCGTCCTCCTCGACGCCGTGACCAAGGCGGGCGAGCTGACCGGTTCGGCCGGTGCCCAGGTGGACGCTTTTGTGAAGCAGGCCGCAGCCTGGTCCCAGAAGGTGCCCGAGTCGGCCCAGGTCAAAGCCGGACGCATTTTGTAGGCCTTAACAGGGGGGTGCGGGCAGGGGAGGGTTTTCCGTGTTGCCAAGGGGGGTGGGGCTTCCCACAACCCACTTTTCAACTCGTTCACTCCCATGTCTTCTCCCCTCATTGGCAATCTTCTCGTCGCGCAGAGCGGCGGTCCGACCCCCGTCATCAACGCCAGCCTCGCCGGGGTGATCTCGGAAGCCCTCAAGCATGAGGATGAAATCGTCGAGATCTATGGTGGCCTCAATGGCATCCAGGGCGTCCTGAACGAAGAGCTCGTCGACCTCGCCGCCGAATCTCAGCAGACCCTCCGCGCCCTCCGCCACACCCCCGGCGCCGCCCTCGGTACCTGCCGCTACAAGGTGAAGAAGGCTGAAGACTTCGACCGCATCCTCCAGGTTTTCGAAGCCCACAACATCCGCTACTTCCACTACATCGGTGGCAACGACTCCCAGGACACCGCCGCCAAGATCGACGCCCTCGCCAAGGAGCGCGGTTACGAACTCCGCGTCGTCGGCGTACCGAAGACCATCGACAACGACCTTCCCCTCACCGACCACTGCCCCGGCTTCGGCTCCGTCGCCAAGCACATCGGCGTGACCATCCGTGAGACCGCTCTCGACAACGCCGCCATGGGCCAGAACGACTTCGTCTCGATCCTCGAAGTCATGGGCCGCAACGCTGGCTGGCTCGCCGCCTCGTCCGTCCTCGCGCAGCGTCGCGACAAGGGCGAAGACAAGGCCGTCAAGAATACCCACTACAACAACACCGCGCCGCACATCGTGCTGCTCCCGGAAGTCGCCTTCAACGCCGACAACTTCATCCGCCGCGTCGAAGAAGTCCTCAAGGGCAACGGTCACTGCTTCGTCGTCGTCTCCGAAGGCGTCCAAGACGCCACGGGCAACTACCTCGGCGCCGACACTTCCAGCACCGACGCTTTCGGCCACGCCGTCCTCGGCGGCGCCGGCGAATACCTCCGTACGCTCGTCGAGTCCCGCTTCGATGGCGTGAAGGCCCGCTCCTCCAAGCTCGGCATCACCCAGCGCGCCGCTTCGCACAACGCTTCGAAGACCGACGTCGATGAAGCCGAACTCTGCGGTGGCGCCGCCGTCAAGGCCGCCCTCGAAGGCGAGTCCGGCAAGATGGTCATCCTGACCCGCTCCGAAAAGGAGAACTACGCCGTCCAGACCATGCTCGCCCCGCTCGACCAGATCGCCAACGGCGTGAAGGTCTTCCCGGAAAAGTGGATCGGCGAAGACAAGATGTCCATCCACCCGGACTTCGTGCGCTACGCTCTCCCCCTTATTCAGGGTGAAATGCAACTGCCTTACGATCAGGGACTTCCGAAATACGCCCAGCTCTCCGCGATCGCCGTCCAGCGCCGCCTCGAGAAGTACGTCACGGCCTGAATCTGAACGTTCCGGTTGTGAACAAAGACCCCCTTTTCGGGGGTCTTTTTGTTTTAAAGGGGTTGCCTCGGTTCCCCGCTGGGTTAGTTTTTCCTCTCCCCACAGTCTCTATGAGTTCCTTTTTTAAGCACCTGGGAATGGTAGCCTTTGCGCTCCTGCCTATCCTTTCTTCCGCCGCCCTCCAGACCGGTAAGGTCCAGGTCGGCAAAGTCAGCGGCACCGTCACCATCATCGACGCCAAGGCCCAGCGTAAGCCCCTCGCGAACGGAGCGACCTTCCAGGAAGGCTCCCTTGTCGAGACCGGCGTCAATTCCACCGCCGAACTCGTGTTCTCCAACGGCGCTTCCGTCGTCCTTACGCCCAACACCCTGATCGAGCTGCGTACTTTCCGTCAGGTGCCTTCCGCCGGCATCATCGATCCCTATCGCCAGATCGACAAAGACCCAAGCCCTTCCGTCACCGAACTGGAAGTGCCGCGTGGTAAGATCATCGGCGAAGTCCGCAAGCTGAACGCGCTTTCCACTTTCACCGTCAAGACTCCGGCCGGTCTCGTCCGCATCCGCGGTACGGTCTTCACCATCGAATATCGCGTCGGCGCGGACGGCATCGGTCGCATCGTCGTCGATTGCGTCCGCGGTTCCGTCGAGACCACCGTCTTCAGCTCCAACGCCGGCCCTGTCACCGTCGAGCCCGGTATGCAGGCCTCCAGCGCCGTCGCTTCGGCTGCCCTCATCACCAGCATCACCAGGGCCTCAACGGGCGCGACCAAGGCTGCTCCTCCTTCCGCCGCCGCTCTCGCCGTGCTTTCCAAGCCGGTGCAGATCATGCTCTACCCGATTCCGGCCGAAGACATGGCGGCGATCGCCGCCCTCCTGAGCGCGAACTCCACGCTGCCTGTCGAAGTCGCCACGACCATCAACGCGATGGCTCAGACCATGCCCACCCGCGCGCAGATCTTTGGCGGCGGTATCGGCGGCGCCCCGAACAAGAGCTTCGGCACGGTCATCGCTGATTCCCAGGTCACGGACACCGTCGCCAAGGAGAACAAGGTCGGCGCACCGAACGGCCCGACGACGACCACCACCGGTGGCAGCTCGTCCCTCGACGAGACCCTTAAGAAGATCACGGATAACGTCGACCGCACCGTCGAGCAGAAGCAGATCAATCCGACGCCGACCGGAAGCTGAGCCCCGGCTCGCCTCGCTCAAAAAGGCCCGGCTGATGCCGGGCCTTTTTATTCGCAGAGGGTTTCTCCGCTCGCTTTGAGGCTTTCGGCGGGCATCTTGAGGGCGCATGCCGATCGCCGGTAAATTCATCACGTTCGAAGGAGGGGAAGGCGCGGGAAAATCCACGCAGCTGACCCGTCTGGCGGATCGTCTCCGCGCTTCCGGCGCGGGCGTGCTGAGCCTCCGCGAGCCCGGCGGCACGCCTTTCGGCGAGAAGATGCGGGATGTCCTCAAGCATCCCGGCTCTGTCATCCAGCCGGCCGCCGAGGCCCTCCTGTTCGCCGCCTGCCGTGCGCAGCTCGTCGCCGAGGTCATCGCTCCGGCCCTCGCTTCCGGTCAGGTCGTGCTCTGCGATCGCTTCATCGACTCCACGGTGGCCTATCAGTCAGGTGGCCGTGGCCTCGAGCGTGCGCTCATCGAATCCGCCAATCGCCTCGCCTGCGGTCCCGTCCGACCGGATCTGACCATCCTGCTCGACCTTGATCCTTCCCGAGGTCTTGGCCGCGCTTCCGTCCGCGATCAAGGCCAGGCCGACCGGTTCGAGGTCCTTGGCGCCGATTTCCACCGTCAGGTGCGGGACCTTTATCACACCCTCGCGAAGGAGGAGCCCGGGCGCTTCTTCGTGGTCGACGCCGCCCGCCCGCCCGAAGCCATCGAAGAGGAGATCTGGCATGAAATCGCCCGCCGCTTCCGCTGACCTCTCGGACCTTCCGGTCCTCAAGGTGCTGGCCCGCGCCCGTGCCGAGGGCCGCATGCCGCACGCCGTCCTGCTCACGGGAGCCGACGGCGCCGTGCTCGCCCGCGCGGCGGAACAGCTCGCCGCGCTGCATCTCGGCGAGGCCGATCCGCTGGGCCACCCGGATTGCCGTGTGCTGCGCCCGGCGAAAAAATCCCGCCGCATCACCATCGACAACACCCTCGAGGTCGTCGCCGCGCTCCGCCTCAGTTCGCTGTCACCGCACCGCGTCGTGATCGTCAACGAGCCCGACCGTTTCCAGCCCGATTCCGCCAACGCTTTCCTGAAGACGCTCGAGGAGCCTCCGCCCGGCACGCTTATCATCCTCCAGACGGCCAATTATTACCGCGTCCTCCCGACGATCCTTAGCCGCTGTCTGCGCTTCCATGTCGCCGGCGATGCTCCCGTGCTGGCCGATCCCTCCTGGTCCGACTGGCTGCGGGAGATGGAGAAGCTGCTCGCCCGCATGGTCAAGGGTCCCGCTTCGCCCACGGCCCGCGTCTCGGAGGTCTTCATTCCGCTCTATGCTTTGTGCGCCCGGCTTGAGGTCTTGCTGGAACTCTTCGTCGACGAAGCCTTGAAGGCCGCGCCGCCACCTCCGCCGACCGATGAGGACGAGGATGACGCCGAACTCGCCTATGAGGAGTCCGTCCGCCGCGGCGTCCGCGCCCGGATGCTCGTCTCGGTCGAGGAAAAGCTCCGACTGATCGGCCGAACCCACCCCGGCTGCGCCGAGCAGGTGGCGCTCTCGGTCGGTTACCTCGAGGACGCCCGTCATCGCATGGAGCTCAACTACCAGGTCGTGGCCGCCTTCGAGCAGTTTCTCCTCCGCACCCTGCGCGCCTTCGCTCTGCGTCCCCGCGAGGCGTAACTCTCCCTCTTTTCCGGAGTTATATCAAAGAGATGTCCCAGGAAGAGCCCACGCTCCCCGACGACGAGGACGACAAGCGTCTGATGGCGTTGGTCGCCGAAGGCGACGACGATGCTCTGCGTCTGCTCGTCCATCGTCACCATGCGCGTCTGGTCGGCTACCTGCGTGGCGAGGTCGGCTCCCTGGCCACCGCCGAAGAGTTGGCGATGGAGGTCTTTATCCGCCTGCACCGGGCGGCTGCGCGCTGGCGGCCCGAGGCGAAGCTGAGCACCTACCTCATCCATATCGCCCACAACCTCGTGCTCAACGAGTGGCGTCGCCGCGGCCGCAAGCCCACGACGGCCTTGGAGTTCGCGGCCGAGCCCGGCGATACGTCGCAGCAGTCCGCCCGGCGGGTGGCCGAACTCGACGAAGCCTTCCAGCGGGCGATCGCCCAGCTGCCCCCTGAGCAACGCACGGCCATCCTCCTGGTCGTCCAGCAGGAGTTACCTTATGAGGAGATTGCGGAGATCATGGGCGTGCCGGTCTCTTCGGTGAAGACCTGGATCCACCGCGCCCGGAGTCGCCTCCGCGAGCTCCTGAAAGACTTCTATGGAAACGAATGAACCCTGCAACTTGCCGCCTTCGGTGGTGTTTAACCCTATGAACTGAGCCATGGACAATCCTCACCACAAGACCTTCGAACAGGAACTCGCCGCTTCGCTCAGCCGTGGCCGTTCCGTCGCCGTCCCTGGCTTCGCCGACCGCGTCGTCGGGGCCGTCCGCGCCGACCGTCGCCGCCGCGTCATGATTCGCTGGAGCTCCGTGGCCACGGCCGCCGCCGCCTGCCTCGTGGCCGTGCTTACCTTGTCCGCTCCTTCCGAGGAAGCGCTCAACCGCCAGACGCTCGCCCTCGTCGCCCACGACGAGTCCGCCCAGTTCGCCGACCTGCTTGGCGCCTCCGCCGACCTTTCGCTCCTTTCGTCCGCCGTAGAGAACTCCAGCGTGGCCGACGTGCTCAACGCTCCCGGCTCCTGATCCGATGAAGCCGTTCATCCTTCTTTCAGCGCTCGTCCTGGCGGCCACCGCTTCCTTCGCTCAGCCGGCTTCCGGCCGTCCGCCCGAATCCGAGCCGACCCCCGAGGAGATCCAGACCATCCGCAAGATCCTCGAGCTCCCGCCCGAGCGGCTCACGCGCATGCGTTCGGCCATCGAGAAGATGGAGCGCATGTCGCCCGAGTCCCGCCGCGAGTTCGCGACCCATCTGGCCCAGTACGAGGCTGCCACTCCCGAGGAGCGCAAAAAGATCATGAAGGACATGCGCGAACGCGGCGGCTTCGGTTCCCGCGTGCTCGAGCATCATTTCAAGACGCTCAGCCCCGCCGAGGCCAAAGCCGAACGCACGCGCATCCAATCCCTCACGACGGAGCAGCGCATGGAATTCCTTCGTAAGCTTGCCGAGAAATATGGACCGGAGATCGACAAGGAAAGAGGCAAGTCGGGCGAAGCCAAGGAAGGCGACAAGAAGCGTCGTAAGCTGGCCGAAGGCGAAGTGCCGGCCGTCGCCCCCAAGAAGTAAGGCTACTCGCCGAGCTTCTTGAACGGATGCTGGCCGTGCTTCCAGCGGTCATGCGCCCAGAGCCAGTTCGCGCAGGCGTCATCGCCGGAGCGCAGTTTCTTTTCGAGCCAAGCGTTGGATTCGATCGTCAGGCCGATTGAGTCCGTCGCGTGCAGGGCGTCAAAGCGCAGGCGGCAACGCCAGAAGCCGGTGCGGTCCGCCCAGAAGATGCGACTCGGGCACTTGAAGCGCTGCGCGATGATGCCGGGAAGCTCGGTGACTGCGCACGGCGTGCCGAGGAACTGCCAGATGGAGCCGCTCTGGGTCGTCTGGTCGAAGAGGATGGCGGCGAGGTGCCCCTCGCGGACGGCTTTCATCGAGCGCGCGAAGCCTTCGCGGCGCGAGGCGAGTTTCATCCCGAAGCGCTCACGGGCTTCCTTGACCCAGCTTTCGGCGGCGGGCTGGTCAAGCGGGCGGTAGACGACGACCCACTCGCGCTTCGCCAGTTCGGGGCTTAGGCGCGGCGCGGCGGTCATCATCTCCATGAGGGCGAAGTGCGGCACGAAGAGCATCGCGCCGGTGCCCTTGGGCGGCATCCCGGGTTTGCCGCCCAGCATGCTTTCGTCCACGCCGACCCGGTCGCAGATTTCGGCTTCCGACATCATCGGCGAGGCGATCGAGAATAGACCCATCTCGGCCGTGCGGCGGCAGGAGATGCGGCCGATGCGGACGACCCATGCGGCGTCCTTGTCCGGGAAGGCCTTGGCGAGGTTGCGGCGGATCACCTTGCCCCGGAGGAGCCAGAGGACCTGGCCGAGTACCGTGGCGTTGAAGCGGGCAAACGCTTCGGGAAGGCGGGTCAGCAGCCAGGCGTAGGTGACGATCAGCGGCCGCATCGGGAAAGCCTTCAGCAACGGCCTTCCTGCCGGAGCAGGTCGCCGATCTCGGGGACGAGGATATTACGGCGGCCGAGTTCGTCGCGCGCGAAATACTTGTCCACCTGACGGACGAGGTCGAACGGCTCGTCGGGCAGATTGTCCTCGTCGAACTCCATCTCGTCGACGGCGTCGATGTCGTCGAAGATATGCGACAAGCGCAGCGGCTCGCCATCGATCACGGCCGGGGGATTGGAGATCGCGCCGATCTTGGTGAGGTTGAAGAAGAGGCAGGGATAGAATTCCTTCTCATACGGCTCGAGGAATTTGCTGACCCATTGGCCGGGGACTTCCCAGCGGCGGTTGATGATGACCGCATCGGAGAAGTGCACGCAGGTGCGGTACCATTCCTCGACGGCCTTGTGCTTCATCGTGAGCGGGCAGTCGACGACGGTGATGATGCGCGCGACGCGCCACACGGCGTCGGGCATCATGGGGCGGATGGTGCGGTGGAGCGCCTCCATCTGATCGATCATGTGCAGGGAACCGTTGGACACCAGGATCGCGGCGTCTTCGTCGCCCGGCGCGGGCAGGATGGCCTGTCCGCCCTTGAATTCCCATTGGTCAGGCGCGATGCCGCCTTCACGCGCTTCGCGCAGGACGCGGATCTTGCGGCCTTCGGGCCAGGCGTTCTCGACCAGTTCGCGGACCGTGTCCGCCCGGCCGGAGCCCGTGGGACCGAGGATGATGATAAGCGGCGTCATGCCTTACGTCCGCAGCGGCCGAAGGGAGCGTTCTGTCCGCGATCGCGGATCCAGTGGTCTACGGCCACCAAGGCGGCCATGGCTTCGACGATGGGTACGGCGCGCGGGAGCACGCATGGGTCGTGGCGGCCCTTGGCGCTGAGCTCGGTGGCCTTGCCGTCAGGACGGACCGTCTTCTGCGGCTTGAGCACGGTGGCGGTGGGCTTGAAGGCGATGCGGAAGACGACGTCTTCGCCGTTGGTGATACCGCCCTGCGTGCCGCCGGAACGGTTGGTCGCGGTGCGGATCCGGCCGCCCTTGCGGACGAACTCATCGTTGTGCGCGCTGCCGCGGAGCACGGTGCCGGCGAAGCCGCTACCGATCTCGAAGCCCTTGGTCGCGGGCAGCGAGAGCATGGCCTTGGCGAGATCGGCTTCGAAGCGGTCGAAGACCGGTGAGCCGAGTCCGGCAGGAAGGTTCTCGATGACGCAACAGATCACGCCGCCGACGGAATCGCCGTCGGCGCGAGCTGCGCGGATGAGCGCATCGATCTTGGCGGCGGTGGCGGGATGCGGGCAACGCGTCGGCGTAGCTTCGACCTGCTTCAAGGTCGGCGCCTTGGCGGCGACCGGCATGCGCACGTCGCCGACGCTTTCAACCCAGGCGATGATCCGGGCACCGCAGGCGTGCTTGAGTACCGTCTTCGCGACAGCGCCGGCGGCGACTCGTGCGGCGGTCTCGCGGGCGGAGGAACGGCCGCCGCCTTCGACGGCGCGGATGCCATACTTGGCGTCGTAGGTGAAGTCGGCGTGCGACGGACGATAGGCCGCCTTCATCTCAGCGTAGGCCTGGGGGCGCTGGTCGCCGTTACGGATGACGATAGCGATCGGCGAGCCGAGGGTGAGGCCGTCATGCGAGACGCCCGAGAGGATTTCCGGTTCATCGGCTTCCTTGCGCTGCGTGGTCAGGGCGCTCTGGCCAGGGCGGCGACGGTCGAGTTCGCTGCGCAGGAAGGCGGTGTCGAACGGCACGCGGGGCGGGCAGCCGTCGATGATGACGCCGAGCGCGGGCCCGTGGCTTTCGCCGAAGGTGGTGATGCGGAAACTGTGTCCGTGGATATTGCCCATTGGTAATGTGGTTAAAAAAGAACGCCGCCTAGCCAGGTGGCTGGGCGGCGTCCGTTTGGCGGTTCCGCCCCGGCGCTTAGCGCAGGTTAGAAGTGATCTTGGAGACGATCTTCTGGCTCTCCGGCAGGTTGCCGAAGAAGCCATACTTGACCTTCACCTGGGTGAAGACGGCCTTGGTGACTTCGTCTTCGGACTTCTCGATGGTGATCTTGATTTCGAGGTCACCGATGGTGCGGGCGTAGGCCACGACGCTGAGGAGCTCCTTGTTGGCGCCTACTTCGTCGGTCTCGCCGGTGCGAAGGGTGCCGGGCATCGAGTCGATGGTGCGCTTCACGGCGTTGAACACTGCGGTCGTGTCGGCGGTGTAGCGGGTGGTCAGGATGCCGGTGACGTTGGAGTAGGAGGCCTCGTTGTTCTGGGAGTTGTCCACGCCGAGCTGGGTGGAGCATCCGGAGAGGACGAGGACGGCGAGGAGGGCGATGGCGGTTTTCATGTGCA
>Ga0209134_10000448_pt1 | contig 10890 bp, 7 predicted proteins | sample LauGreSp1BDMLBSN_2_FD_187566 | JGI IMG/M metagenome (GOLD analysis project Ga0209134, IMG submission 187566) | Freshwater lake microbial communities from Lake Michigan, USA - Sp13.BD.MLB.SN (SPAdes) (version 2) | ecosystem: Environmental > Aquatic > Freshwater > Lake | place: Lake Michigan, USA... | reverse complement strand
GTCTACTTGGACCCAGGCCTTGGACGGATGCAGAATGATCCGAAGTCTAGCACTAATTCGTACATTTTTTCGAAGAAAATGGCCCTTGAACATCCGACGGTTTGAACACCTGCCCCTGCCCGTGTTGCCAGCAATAGCGCATGCCAAACGGACGGACCCACGGGTTCCCACCCTCAATTCACGGTAAAGGTTAATAGGGCATGTGCCCCCGCCGCGGTTATAATGCCCGGCTTGATTTTGCGCGGACCCGGATCCGATACACCATGGAAAATATCATCGTACGGGGTGCCCGTACCCACAACCTGAAGAACATCGATATCACCATTCCGCGCGACCAGCTGGTGGTGATCACTGGTTTGTCCGGATCCGGCAAGTCGTCCCTGGCCTTCGATACACTGTATGCCGAAGGACAGCGTCGTTACGTAGAGTCGCTCTCAACCTACGCGCGCCAGTTTCTCTCGATGATGGAGAAGCCCGACATCGACCAGATTTCCGGCCTGTCCCCCGCCATTTCCATCGAGCAGAAATCGACCTCGCACAATCCACGCTCCACCGTCGGCACCATTACCGAAATCTACGACTACCTGCGCCTGCTGTTTGCCCGCGTCGGCGACCCCTACTGTCCCGATCACAATCTCAAGCTGCAGGCCCAGACGGTCAGCCAGATGGTGGACCAGGTACTGGCGTTGCCGGAAGGCACCTCATTGATGCTGCTGGCGCCTGTGATACGTGAACGCAAGGGTGAACATCTGCATGTGTTCCATGATCTGAAAAGCCATGGTTTCATCCGCGCACGCGTGGACGGCATCGTCGTGGAACTGGATTTCCCGCCGGAACTGGAAAAAAACAAGAAGCACACCATTGAAGTGGTGGTGGACCGTTTCAAGGTAAAGCCCGACATGGGCCAGCGCCTGGCAGAATCCTTTGAGACTGCCCTGCAGGTCGCCAGCGGCATCGCTATCGTGAGCCCGATGCAGGAAGGCGATGGCAAGGAACTGGTGTTCTCGTCGTTGTTTGCCTGCCCCCAGTGCGGGCACAGCATCGCCGAACTGGAACCACGCCTGTTCTCTTTCAACAACCCGGCCGGAGCCTGCGAAAGCTGTGACGGCTTGGGCGTGAAACAGTTCTTCGATGAAAACCGTGTGATCGTGGACGAGAGCCTGTCGTTGGCCGAAGGCGCCATCCGCGGCTGGGATCGTCGCAATATCTATTATTTCCAGATGCTGAAATCACTGTCGGAACATTACAAGTTTGCCGTCGATGTCCCATTTTCGGAATTGCCAGCGAAGTATCGCAAGGCAATCCTGCATGGCAGCGGCAAGGAAGAGATCTCTTTCAACTTTGTGAATGAGCGTGGTGACAACATCAAGCGCAAACATCCATTTGAAGGGATTCTGCCCAACATGGAACGCCGCTATCACGAAACCGATTCGCAGATGGTGCGCGAAGACCTCTCCAAGTACCTCAGCTCACAGCCGTGTCCAGCCTGTGAAGGCACCCGACTGCGCAGCGATGCCCGTCATGTACTGATCGACAATCGTAATCTGCCCGCCATTACCAACATGACCATCGGCCGCTCCTTCGATTATTTCACCGACCTGCAATTCACCGGCAATAAAGCCAGCATTGCCGAAAAGATCATGAAGGAAATCCAGGACCGCCTGCGCTTCCTGGTCGATGTTGGCCTGAATTACCTGACACTGAGCCGCAGTGCTGAAACCCTGTCCGGTGGTGAAGCCCAACGTATCCGCCTGGCGAGCCAGATTGGTGCTGGCCTCGTCGGCGTCATGTACATCCTCGACGAACCGTCGATCGGCTTGCACCAGCGCGACAACGATCGTTTGCTCGGCACGCTTAAACATCTGCGCGACATCGGCAATACCGTGATAGTAGTCGAGCATGACGAAGATGCCATTCGCGCTGCGGATCACGTGATTGATATTGGGCCGGGCGCAGGAGTCCATGGTGGCCAGATCGTCGCGCAAGGCACTCCGGCAGACATCATCACGAATCCCGGCTCGCTGACTGGCCGCTACCTGTCTGGCAAGGAGCGCATCGAGATCCCAACCAGCCGTCATGCATCCGATCCGGACAAGCAGCTTGTGCTGCGCGGCGCTACTGGCAACAACCTGAAGAATGTCACGCTGGAACTGCCGCTGGGCATCATGACCTGCGTTACAGGCGTGTCCGGTTCCGGCAAATCCACACTGATCAACAACACCCTGTACCCGATTGTTGCCACTGCGCTGAATGGCGCGACCACCTTGCAGCCATCGGCGTATGAATCCATCGAAGGCCTCAAGCTGCTCGACAAGGTCGTCGACATTGACCAGAGTCCGATCGGCAGAACTCCGCGTTCCAACCCGGCAACCTACACCGGCATTTTCACACCGGTACGCGACTTGTTTGCGGGCACCCAGGAATCACGTGCCCGCGGCTACCAGCCCGGACGCTTCAGTTTCAATGTGAAGGGCGGACGCTGCGAGGCCTGTCAGGGCGATGGCGTGGTCAAGGTGGAAATGCACTTCCTGCCTGACGTCTATGTCAGCTGTGATGTGTGCAAGGGCAAGCGTTACAACCGTGAAACACTGGAAGTGAAGTTCAAGAACAAGAATATTTATGAAGTGCTCGACATGACGATTGAAGACGCACGCGAGTTCTTCGACGCCGTACCTGCGATTGCACGCAAACTGCAAACACTGATCGAGGTAGGGCTTTCCTACATCAAGCTGGGACAGGCGGCGACCACGCTGTCCGGAGGTGAAGCCCAGCGTGTCAAGTTGGCACGCGAACTTTCCAAGCGCGATACCGGGCAAACTCTCTACATTCTAGACGAACCCACCACCGGCCTGCATTTCCACGACACCAAGCAATTGCTGACTGTTTTGCACAAGCTGCGTGACGAAGGCAATACCATCGTTGTGATCGAGCACAATCTGGATGTCATCAAAACCGCCGACTGGATTATTGATCTTGGCCCGGAGGGTGGTGACGGCGGCGGTGAAATCATTGCCGCAGGCACGCCCGAGCAGGTGGCACAAATGCCGCAGTCACATACGGGCCATTACCTGAAAAAGCTGCTTGAAAAAAACCTGTCGGCTGCCTGACGCTTATCGCTCCGATTCCAGCAAGGTCTCGTCGATTTGTGGCAGCTCTGGCGCCTCGGGATGCTCCAGGTTGTGGAGCAGGATCCTGAGATTCTCCAGGTCAGGTTCCAGTTCGAGTACGCGCCGGTAGTACTCCGGCAGTTGCGCCGCGCTGACCGGGATGGCAAGGCGCGCACTGCGTTGGTGATTGAACAGCGCACCATTCTCTATCAACAGGCTGGCCAGGTGACCCCCGTAATAGCTTGAAATGCCGGAATCGACGATGACAACCCTGCCATCGAAACGGGGAATGATCGTGCCGAACCCGGGCGTGTGGCCAATGACGATGCGATTCACCTCGTAGTAATCGAGCAAGGCCTGCACATGCGGCAATTCCAGCGCTTCATCATTGAGTGCAAGCCCGCGATACCACAGAGGCCCCTCAGCTGCTTCAAACAGGGGGTTTTCGACAGGAATCTCGCCACTTTGCAACTCCATCCGCACCTGCTCGTTAAGGGCGCGCAAGGGCAAGCTGCTGAAGAGAGGGCCGATGCCTGCGTGCATGAAAAGGATGTCATTGATCTTGATGGCAGCGTTGTGCGTCAACACCCATTTGCCGTAATCACCCTTGGGGTTCCAGTGGAGCCGGTGTTCGACATAACCCAACGGATACTGCAGGTTCCACTGTTCCCGCTGCTTTTCATCGATGACAGGCGGTTCAGCGAGCGTCTGCCAATACTCCACGAACTGTGCGTAGTAAGCATCCTGCAGCTGCCGCGCCCGGCGGCTCTTCAATGCGGCGTATTCTCCCGGATGCACGTAGCGCAAATCGCCACTGATGTTCATGGCCTCGTGGTTGCCGATCAATGCATGCACCATGCCGCCCTCGCGCCGCGCCTCGGCTTCAAGTTTCTGCATGTGGGCGATGATCTTGTGCGTGTCAGGGCCGCGGTCGGGCAGATCACCTATTTGCACGAAATGCGTTTTGCCGGCCTTCCAGCTGCCGCGCTTGTTGACAAGACCTGCCTCGCGCAACACTTCAAGGTAGTTGTCATAGTCGCCATGGATATCACCAACCACGACTATTCGCTCGACATTCTGCCATTCGTCCCGGAGCTGGGCTGCAAGCATTGGGCTGAACACAAGCATGGCCAGAACCAGCAGGAGTTGATTCCCCTTCAGGCGCCAACGGGAAAATTGCGGTTGGGCCTGCCAGCACACGGTACTGTTGGTCAGCATGAAGATCACCGGCATGCATCCAGTAATTCTGAATTTACCTTGGCAGGATTGTTGATGACGGCATAAAACCCATCAATGAAATCCTTTGCCTTGGCAGCCTGCTGCGGACTGACATAAGACGTGTCGGCCAGGATAGCCGTGATCGCGGAGCGCTCCTTGCGGAAACGAGCCAGGGTCGCTTCACTCAGATTGTTGTGAACACAAAAACCACGGTAGCGGCGCTGACGAATGCTGGACAGGTTTATTCCGGGTGGCGGCTCGGCATAAGGGGCGTTCACGAATCCCGAGAAATCAAAATCAAACGGAATCGGGACATACCGCTCATTATTGTCTTTCAAGGGACGGATGTTATGGCAACAATCCTCGCCGTCTTCACCCACCAGCATTGAGTAATCCGTGTTTGCGATCATGTACATGAACGTGTCGACGAGATTGGCCTGCACTGGATCCAGTTGCCCAAGACTGATCTGTTCGACTTGGCTATCGTTCAGTCCCAGGCGCTGCGCGAGCCTGGCGTGATGCTCGATGAAAAAGCCGAGGGTGGATCCGGAACGGCGCGCATTGCCGGAGTCACGGTATGTAACCTGCACCAGCCGTGTTGCAAAACTACGATCCGTCAATTGACCAAACAAACGATAAGCCTGGTATTCCCTGAACAGATAATCAGCGTAACTTGGGCGCGGGCTGCATTGCACAGCCAGTTTGATCTTGTTCTGGTTCTCGAACAAAGTGCCTTGGGCTTCCCTGGTTTTGACATTCAACCATAGGGGAGAGTTGCGACAGACATCCTTGCGCAACCGGAAATTGCCTCTCGCCTGGAATACGACTGCGAGCACAACGGATTTCCCGTCAGCGTCGGAATAGGTCAAGTTGCCGGGATATTCCTTGTTCTTGTCGCGCTCGCCTTCGATCAGGGCAAACGGACCATCGAGCATGATCTGCAGCGTTGTGTTACTGGCAAAAAGCGGATCGAATCCGCCCGCGCCCACCCACTCCGCTTGCAGTGACAGGGCGAGCAGCAACAATAGCCGAAATACGCAGTGCAGCAGTCTTTTCATGACGAAGCCGACGAAAACCCTGAGTACTTTTCCTGCAAGAGCCCCCTGCGAGAGTCACCTGCAGGAGTCCGGTGATATGCCTGAATGCTGATTCAGTGTAGCCCCCTCTTTTTTATGGAGCAAGCCACAGTTCCTGTACCTTATTCTCGTGTTTACCCTTTAAATATGGTGACGCCAGCACTATTTAATCTTGAATGCACGTTATCTTGAATGCAAACCCCCCTTGCCTGCGCGACAGGCTGGCACTCACATGAACCTGGAGGTGCATGCAGATGAAACAAGGTTTGTGGGTCGAAGCCGCTGTTACATTTACATTGAGCTTGTTTGCTGTCCATGCAAGCGCCCAGCAGCTGATTGATACCAGCGCGACTGAACCTGGCGCCATCGCTGCGGGCTGGCAAGGCTTTACCGATGTCAGCTTCCTGCTCAACGCCTTTTTTACGCTCAGTCTTTCTGCCCTGCTTGGGGCCTTGATCGGCTACCATCCACGCAACCGGGAAGCCGCCGACACTTTGCTGGAATTAGAGCTGCCAAACGTCTACATCCTGTTCTCGGTAATCGGCGCTATTATCGGAATCCTCGTGGTCAAATATGGCATGGTGGTCGGCTTTGTCATTTTCGGAATAGGCGGGTTGCTGCGCTTTCGCACGATCCTGGATTCTGCCGACCTGACCGGAAACGTAATATTTGTAACATTGATCGGTTTGTCCTGCGGCTTGAACCTTCCGCATGTTGCCGTGCTTGCGACGATATTCTGCTTCGTTCTTGTCTATCTGTTTCATGTCAGCAGGACCTTTTCTGTTCACATCAATGGGATAAACGCAGCAACCATGCCGGAAGCATCAAGCGCATATCGGGCCTTGCTGGAGCAAAAGGGCTGCCGGATCATCCGCGAAAGAAAAAAACCAACCAAGTGTGAGCTCAGCCTTATTTTCCGCTGCCCGCGCAGCGTGACACGGGAGCAGCTGGAACATTTGATGGAAAGTGGAATCAGCCCCCCCCTGAAGGGCACAATCGACTGGCGTCCGGAGTAGTACCACCCCGCAGGACCATTTGTGTCTTTGCCGGATAAAGGTAAGATTGCTGCGGCGTTCGGGGGCGCCCCTGCTTTGACGTTGATGAGACTTTTATTTTCACTGCTGCTGATTTTGTTGCTGGGCCTTGGCTTTGCGGCAATGCGCATGGTGGAATCCGAACCGCTGGTAACCGACAAATCAAGGCTAACCCCCGACGACTTGCGTCGGGCCCGTACATTTCTGAACCAAAGCCTGCGCACCAACCAGGCTACGACGCTCATCCTCGATGAAGCCGACCTGGCCCTGCTTTCGTCTTATCTGCTGAACCAGTTCAATGGAGGCAGCGCCAAGGCCAAGCTGAGCGATTCCCGCCTGAATCTGCAAGTAAGCATCGGCTTGCCGGAAAGCTTCAGCGGCTCCTATCTTAATCTCGATATCGATCTGCTACAGACTGATACATTACCAATCCTCGACAGCCTGCAGATTGGCCAACTGGTTATTCCTGCGTGGTTGGCCGATCCGCTGCTCAAATTCCTGCACACAGAACTGCAGTCCAACGTGCCTGACTACACAGCGTTGATCACCACCATCCATAGTTACGGCTTCCACGATGACCAGCTGGAACTCGAGTATCAACTGCAGGCGGGCACTCTGGAAGTACTGGCGAATCGCGGCAGGGATTTATTGGTGAGCCCGCAAACGGGCGATCGCCTGCTGGCCCATAGCGCCATGCTTACCGAACTGCTGGCAGAGCACACGGGCCAGCGCAGCGTCTCCTTGACCGAAATCATGCGCCCCATGTTTGAGTTTGCCAGTAGCCGCAAGGGGGATCCTGTCGAAGAAAATCGTGCTGCCATACTGGTAATGGCACTCAAGCAACTGGACATTGATGTATCACGCCTGCTGCAAGGTGAGGCAAATCCGGGCACCACTCCAGCAAAGCTGCATTTCACATTGCATCGGCGCAGGGATTTTGCGCAGCATTTCCTGGGCTCTGCCGCCTTGGCCATCAGTACAGAGCCCGGCATTGCCGACAGTATCGGCCTGCTCAAGGAAATTGAGGACACCAAGGGAGCAGGCAGCGGCTTCAGCTTTGCAGACCTGGCGGCTGATCGCAGTGGCATCCGGTTTGGGGAACTTGCGGTTGCAGATGAAGCCAGCGCGTTTGCGCTGCAGAATCAACTGCGTGCCGGGCATAGCGATGATTTTTTGATGGATGACTTCAGGGACTTGCCTGAATTTCTCGATGCGCAGGAATTCAGCGACACGTATACCAACCAGGACAGCCCGGCCTACAAGCAAGTGATGAGCCAGATTGAAAGCCGGATAGCAGAAACGCCGCTGTTCCAACTCTTCCAATAATACCCGCTGGCGTGCCGGCTTTTTTCGTCGGCAGCAGCGGCAATTTCACAGCTCGTACTGCATCAATCTGACGACTTTCAGGATCCCATCCTGGCCAATACTGGCGATGCCGATGAACTTGCCTGCTGAATAGACACGCACCAGTTCATCAGTTGCAAGAGGAGCCAGCACTACCGCCTGGCCCTGCTGCAATTTGCGCGTTTGTTGTGCATCCAATTCCAGCGCAGGCATCCAGTCAATAGCCTGGTCTGCTTTCACCAGCAGTTGATCCATAGCCTCAAAACCCCGTTCACTGATTGCTTGCAGCTGCTCGAGAGTGTGCGCCTCCGCAAGCGTGAAGGGTCCCGCCTTGCTGCGTCGGAGTTGCGTGATATGGCCACCACAACCGAGGGCCTTGCCGATATCTTCGGCCAAGGTACGAATATAGGTGCCCTTGCTGCAGCTGACATCGAGCACCAGCTCAGGACTTTGCCATTCAAGCAATTTTATTGAGTAGATCGTTATGGTGCGCAGCTTCGGAATGATTTCCTTGCCGGCACGCGCCAATTTGTAGAGCGGCACCCCATTCTGTTTCAACGCGGAATATATCGAGGGAGATTGCTGGATTTCACCCACAAAGGTGGCGAGCAATTGTTTTAGCTCGTCTTCACCAAGTGCAGGAACCGCATGCGTACTCACCACGTCGCCTTCGGCATCACTGGTCGTGGTCGCAACGCCGAGCTTGATACGCGCTATATAGGACTTGTCGGAATCCAGCAGATACTGGCTGACCTTGGTGGCTTCACCGAAACAGATTGGCAACACGCCGGTCGCCAGCGGATCGAGACTGCCGGTATGACCGGCTTTGTCGGCAGCAAACAGCCGTTTGACTATCTGCAGCACCTTGTTGGAAGTACTGCCCTGCGCCTTGTCGAGAATGATGATGCCATCCAGTTTTCTCCAGACGGTTTTCTGGACAGGCTGGTTCATTGATCCTGAGTGTCTTCATCGGAGTGCGGATGCGTCGCATCCTGCTTCACCGCTTCGTCAATCAAGGCAGAAAGGTAACGCCCCTTTTCGATGGTTTCGTCATAGATGAAACGCAACTTGGGGGTCGAGCGCAGATTGAGGTTCTTCGCGATCAGGCTTCTGAGATAACCACTGGCATGATTAAGCGCTTCCACTGCCGGGCCGACTTCGGCACCGAGCACCGTCACATAGACGTCTGCATGCGCCAGGTCACGACTCACCCGGGCATCAATCACCGAGATCATGCCCAGGCGTGGATCGCGCAACTCGGTCTGGATAAGCAGTGCGAGTTCTTGCCGGACCAGATCGCCGATCCGGTCCAGACGTTTGGTGCTTTTTGCTGCCATGTGCTCGGCCTCGAATTCCTGCTGGCGTACGCCAACTTACAGCGTACGTGCAACAGAGGTGCGGTTAAACACTTCGATCTTGTCGCCAACACGGACATCGTTGTAGCTCTTCACGCCGATGCCACACTCCATGCCCATCCTGACTTCAGAGGCTTCGTCCTTGAATCGACGCAGTGATTCCAGCTCGCCTTCGAAGATCACCACGTTGTCGCGCAATACACGAATCGGCTTGTTGCGGTAAATAGTGCCTTCGACAACCATGCTGCCCGCGATAGCGCCGTACTTGGGCGAATTGAAGATATCGCGCACTTCAGCAACACCAAGAATCTCTTCGCGTATTTCAGGTGACAACATGCCACCGAGTACCGCTTTCACATCATCGATCAGGTTATAGATGATGCTGTAGTAGCGCAGCGACAAACCGGCGCTTTCAATGAGGCTCTTGGCGCTCTTGTCTGCACGCACGTTGAAGCCAACGATAATCGCCTTGGACGTTTCTGCCAGCTGCACGTCGGTCTCGGAAATGCCGCCAACACCATAACCTACGATATTGACTGCCACTTCTTCGTTACCAAGGCCCATCAGGGCTGCCATGATGGCTTCCAGCGATCCTCTCACATCGGCCTTGAGCACGATGTTCATTATTTTCTTGCTGTCCTTGCCCATGGTGGCAAACATACTCTCGGCCTTGGCGGCCTGGAATTTGGCAATCTGGGTTTCACGGTGACGGTGCATGCGGAATTCGGCAACTTCACGCGCTTTCTTCTCGCTTTCTACCACGAGGAAATCGTCGCCCGCTTCCGGGGTTCCATTGAGACCGAGGATCTCCACCGGAATGGAAGGACCGGCACTCTTGGTCTGCTTGCCATTCTCGTCGAGCATCGCACGCACGCGGCCGTATTCATGGCCACACAGCACGATATCACCAAGCTTGAGCGTACCGTTCTGGACCAGCACGGTAGCAACAGGGCCACGACCCTTGTCCAGACTCGACTCGATAACCACACCCTTGGCGGGGCAATCCAGCACAGCGGTAAGTTCCAGCAATTCTGCCTGCAGCAGGATAGCTTCAAGCAATTCGTCTATGCCCTGGCCGGTGTGAGCTGACACTTCCACAAACTGGGTGTCACCACCCCACGCTTCAGAGATCACGCCTTTGTGGGACAGCTCGTTTCTGACGCGTTCGGGATCGGCTGATTCCTTGTCGATCTTGTTGACCGCGACCACGATGGGCACGCCAGCAGCGCGCGCATGCTGAATGGCTTCTTCGGTCTGCGGCATTACACCGTCATCGGCTGCAACTACAAGGATAACAATGTCAGTGGCTTTGGCACCGCGTGAACGCATGGCGCTGAATGCAGCGTGACCGGGCGTATCCAGAAAGCTGATCATGCCGCGCGGGGTTTCCACGTGATAAGCGCCGATGTGCTGGGTAATACCACCAGCCTCGCCTGCGGTAACCTTGGTTTTGCGAATGTAATCCAGCAGTGAAGTCTTGCCATGGTCGACATGACCCATCACGGTAACGACGGGGGCTCTTGGCACTTCTTCACCTGTATAATTTATGGATTCCACCACAGCGTCCTCAATAGCAGTGGACGATATGAGCTTGGCCTTGTGCCCGAGTTCCTCGACCAGAAGCACGGAAGTATCCTGATCCAGCACGTGGTTCAGGGTAGCCATGACGCCCATCTTCATCAGGGTCTTGATCAACTCGCCTGATTTCAGCGACATGCGCTGGGCGAGATCGGAAACAGTAATGGCTTCCGGAACT
>Ga0209134_10000446_pt1 | contig 10896 bp, 9 predicted proteins | sample LauGreSp1BDMLBSN_2_FD_187566 | JGI IMG/M metagenome (GOLD analysis project Ga0209134, IMG submission 187566) | Freshwater lake microbial communities from Lake Michigan, USA - Sp13.BD.MLB.SN (SPAdes) (version 2) | ecosystem: Environmental > Aquatic > Freshwater > Lake | place: Lake Michigan, USA... | reverse complement strand
GACCATCCTTGGCGATCTCTGCGATTAAGCCTTCTACCGTTGTTCCAAGCTTCTTTGTTTCTCGAATGCGAAGTAAGGATGTCAATACGGGATGCCCGGTCTTTTGATGCAACCAATCAAGACTTTCCGCATCTGTTGTATAGCCCGTCTTAATTTTCTTTGTTTTTGGAAGGTTCAGCTCATCAAACAAAACAACTTGAAGTTGCTTCGGAGAAGCCACATTAAATTCGTGGCCAACGGCATCGTGTGCCGCTTTAGTTTCCCGACTTACTTCACCTTCAAAGAATGCAGCTAGTTCATCTAGGCCCTTTTTATTAACAGCGATGCCTATGGCTTCCATTCGGGCCAAGAGATCTGCAACTGGCAGCTCCATAGTCATAAATAGATCCCATAGATTGCGCTCCTTTAACTCACGAGTTAATGAATCGCGCAGAGTAAACATCGCACGTGCCGATGTCAGAAGCTCTTGCTCTGGGGTTGAAACATTAATTGCTGAGCCATCTCCCCATCGCTCTTGAATGTCTTTGAGCTCTTGGCTTCGAACTCCGGGATTAACCAGATATGCAGCCAGTGAAGTATCGAATGTAATTCCAGTTAAACCATTGCTGCGTGCTAATGATTTTGCATCATGAGCAATCTTTGGGAGTTTGGCATCTATTGCCCAATCCCCCATCGTCGAACCATGAACTAAAAAGACATCATCTGGTGTTAAGGCGATTGCATAACGGTGCAGCTTCTCTTCTACTAATTGATAAGCGATAGCGATATCACCTGAATGTTTGGCAATCTTTGCTGAGGCTTCTTCAGAAGTTAGAACACCTTCAGCGATCTCGGTTGCGAATAGCTCCAATGCAGGTTCAGCGCTCTCGGTACTGCCTTTGAGCAAGATCGGTTTCATTCGATCCTTCAGGGTTTTGAACTCGAGTTTTTCAAAGAGCGGATTAGTTTTGTTCTCATCCACTCCGCTCCACGCCAACGCATCGATACTCAGATTGAGCGGAACATTGGCAACTAATTGGGTGAGCTCTCTGTTTCTAATGACATCGTTAATTGAATCACGCAATGATTGACCAACTTTGCCGCCGAGTTTGTCGATGTTTGCAATCAGTTCATGCAATGAACCGTATTCAACCACCCACTTTGCTGCAGTCTTTTCACCAACGCCAGGTACTGATGGAAGGTTGTCGCTGGGGTCACCGCGCAAGGCAGCAAAATCTGGATATTGTTCGGGAGACATTCCATATTTTTCTTGTACGGCAGCTGGCGTCATACGAGATAGATCACTGACGCCTCGCTTTGGATAGAGCACTGTGGTCTTTTCATTTACTAGCTGGAATGAATCACGATCACCTGTACAGATAAAGACTTCGGCATTTTCGCGTTCGGCCTGTTTAGCGATAGTTGCAATGATGTCATCTGCCTCAAAGCCCTCTACTTCAAATGTTGTGATACCAAAGGCGGTTACCAGCTCATGTAGATAGGACATTTGTGATCTGAATTCATCCGGAGTCTTCGCACGGTTGGCTTTGTATTCAGGGAAGATTTCAGATCTAAAGGTTTTTCGGGAAACATCAAAAGCCACCGCAACGTGGGTAGGTTTTTCGTTGCTAAGCAATGACAACAACATGGTGGCAAAGCCATAAATTGCGTTGGTGTGCTGACCTTGGGCCGTGGTGAAGTTTTCAGCAGGTAATGCATAGAAGGCCCGATACGCCATTGAATGCCCATCGATAAGTAATAGGCGTTTGGTCATGGATGCATCGTAGAGTGCCAGTTAGACTCTGCCCATGACTGAACCGGACTATCTTTCAATTATTAAACAACGTGGAAGCGGCGCCCTAGATAAGAAAATGGGCATCGTGATCACAGAGGCTTCGCTGACAAGACTTGTCGCAACGATGCCGGTTGAAGGAAACACTCAACCCATGGGCATTTTGCATGGTGGAGCAAATGTTGTTTTGGCTGAATCACTTGGTTCGGTGGGCACACAGTTAAACGCGGGTGAAAATCGCCGAATTGTTGGAATTGATATCAACGCGACGCATCACAAGGCAACTGCCACCGGAATAGTCACTGGAGTCGCAACTGCGGTTTCCATCGGCAAAACTCTGTGCTGTTGGGATATTGTCATTACAAATGAAGACGGACAGCGCACCTGCACTGCCCGTATCACCTGCATGATCCTTGCGGATCGCTAATCTTTAAAGCTAGTGCGCACCTGTTCCAAGATATGCCGCACGAACCGCTGGGTCGTTAAGAAGATCTGAAGCTTTAGCTTCCTTCACAACATTTCCAACCTCTAAAACGTAGGCACGGTGTGCGCGCTGTAGCGCTTGCTGTGCATTTTGTTCAACAAGCAGAATTGTTACACCCGTCTTATTGATCTCAGTGATGATGTTAAAGATATTTTTAATCATCAGCGGCGCAAGACCCATTGAAGGCTCATCAAGAAGAAGAACCTTTGGGCGCGACATCAATGCACGACCAATGGCCAACATCTGCTGTTCTCCACCTGACAAAGTTCCGCCCGCTTGGAAAGCGCGCTCCTTGAGACGAGGGAAAAGGTGATAAACCTTTTCTAGATCCTCTGCCATTTCCTTCTTGCGATCTTTGCGGTTGTACTTACCCATTTCCAAGTTTTCCAAAACACTCATACCAACAAAGATTCCACGACCTTCTGGTGCTTGAGACAAACCAAGGTCAGCGCGCTTGTGGGCAGGCATCTTTGAAATGTCTTCACCGTTGAAAAGGATCTGACCACTAGTTACTGGACGTAGCCCAGAGATAGTCTTGAGCATCGTCGTCTTACCTGCACCATTTGCGCCAATAAGTGTGACAATCTCGCCTTCATTAACAACAATTGAAACGCCCTTGATCGCTTCGATCTTTCCGTAATGGACATGTAAGTCCTTAATTTCAAGACGCATCAGCTGGTGCTCCTAAATACGCTTCGATAACGCGTGGGTCATTTTGAACCTCTTTGGTTGTTCCATCAGCGATTTTGGTTCCGAAATCTAGAACCGCGACTCGATCAGAAACTCCCATGATCAAGGACATATCGTGCTCGATCAACAAGATGGTGTACCCAGCATCGCGAATCTTCTTGATTGTCTCTGCCAGAGCAACTTTCTCGGCAGGGTTGAATCCCGCAGCTGGCTCGTCCAAGAGCAATAACTTTGGATTAGTTGCAAGTGCCCGAGCGATTTCAAGACGGCGTTGGTCTCCATAAGGAAGATTCTTTCCTAGCTGACCCGCACGCTTCTTGATTCCCATAAAATCTAAGAGCTCAAGTGCGCGATCTAAGTTAGCTTTTTCTTCACGACGTGAACGGCGCGTACCGAAGATTGCTCCAACAACACCACTCTTTGAGTGAACATCTGCGCCCGTAACAACGTTTTCTAGCGCAGTGGATTCGCCGAAGAGTCGAATATTCTGGAAAGTACGTGCGATGCCTATCTTTGTAATCTTGTATCGCTTCATTCCAACAATTGATTGACCCTGGAACAAAACATCACCAGATGTTGGCTTGTAAACGCCTGTGATTACGTTGAAGACCGTAGTCTTGCCGGCACCATTTGGTCCGATAAGGGCAAGAATCTCGCCCTTCTTAACCACAAGGTCGACTTCGTTAAGCGCGGTAACGCCACCAAACTTCATGGTGATGTTCTTAAGCTCTAGAACGTTTTCACTCATTATTTGATCTGCCCTTCGCCTGATTCTTCAACTGTGTGCCAGTCTGCGTCCAAGTGTTCACGCTTCTTTTTTGGCAAGATTCCATCTGGGCGTAGATTCATCATCACAACAAGTGCGATACCAAAGACCAAGATACGAGGCTGGCTTAAGAAGCGAATGCGCTCAGGAGTAAATGCAAGCAGCACTGCACCAAGAATCACGCCCCACACATTTCCGATTCCACCAAAAACAACGCAGGCAAGAATCAAGATAGAAATATTGAGATTGAACTGATCTGGCACGATTGAAAGAATCTGTGATGCGTAAATAACGCCACCAACTCCGGCAACTGCAGCTCCCAAAACGAAAGCCCACACCTTGTATTTGCGGGTGTTGATACCCATTAACTGTGCGACATCATCATCCTGACGAATGGCATCCCAAGCACGACCTGGACGACGCGCAGCCATTCGGCGAACCATCCAGATGATTAGGAGAGTAAATGTAAGTAACAGCCAGTAGTACGGCTTTGGATCAAGGATTGTGAACTTAGCTTTGAAAACATCTGGCGGAGTTGGAATACCTGCGATTCCTCGCGCTCCACCAATAGCATCAGTATTCACCGCAAAGATACGAACAATTTCACCAAAACCTAAGGTAACAATCGCTAGATAATCTCCACGCAGACGAAGTGTTGGTGTGCCAAGAAGCACACCAGATAACATCGCAAGTCCCACGCCAATAGGCATGATTTCCCAGAAGTTAAGTGACGTCTTTGTGCCAAGGATCGCCATTGTGTAGGCACCGATTGCAAAGAATGCCACGTAACCGAGGTCAAGAAGACCAGATTTTCCAACAACAATGTTCAGGCCGATCGCCATCAGTACATACATACCAACTGGGTAGAACAGAACTGATTGGAAATCTGACCCAGGTGTATTAATTAAAGGATTGTTAAGGAATGGAAGTGCGTAACAGATTGCGATGAAAAATACTGCTAGTGCAACACGTCGCCACTTGGGTGAGCGCTCCCAGTATTCAGCGCCTTTATCGCGCAAGTTTAGCGATGACTTTAAGTTTGCCATTAGACCCTCGCCTGCTGGATTGATTCTCCAAATAAGCCGGTGGGCTTAATCAGAAGAACAAGTACCAAAATAATGAATGAGATAACTGCTTTCCATGCTGTACCAAACACAGCACTGGTCCATGTCTCCATCAGACCTAAAGCAAAACCACCAAAGAGTGCACCCTTGAGGTTTCCGATACCGCCAAGAACGGCAGCGGTAAACGCACTAATTCCTAAGAAGAAGCCCACTTTGAAAGAAGTGTTCTCGTACACCAAGATGTAGAAAAATGCTGCAGCACCTGCCATGAGGCCGCCAGCAAAAAATGTAACTGTGATTACTCGGTTGATGTTCACGCCCATCAGTGTTGAGGTGTTCTCATCCATTGAAACAGCGCGAATGCCCTTGCCTAAGCGCGATTTGGTAATAAAGCGTTCAAGTGCGAACATCATTAGGCCCGCCGCAATAATCACAATGACCTTGTCATTACGAATGTCGGCGCCTGCATAGCTGAACAAAAATGTCTTTTCCATAATGCGTGGAAATTCGCGTGGAAGCGAGTCTGTAAGAATACGGAAAAGTTCTACAAGTGAAATAGAAACACCGATTGCTGAAATCAAAGTTGCCAGCTTTGTAGCTCCACGTTGACGTAGGCGACGATAAGCAACTATTTCTACAAGAACTGCGGTAATGGCAGAAGCCAACATCGCAATTGCTAAACAAACTACTAACGTCAAAATCATAGAAACACCTGTGCGTGGCTCATCCTCAACCTTGACGCCCATAAGGCCAGATGATGCAACAAGGGCCGCGAAGCTGCCGATCATGAAAACTTCAGAGTGTGCAAAATTAATGAGGCGAAGTACGCCATAAACCAACGTGTATCCAAGTGAGATCAGCGCATAAATCGCGCCAAGTGCTAAACCATCAAAACTCAAACCCCAAAAAGCATCCCTCAGGAGTGCGAAATCCATTTCTCACCTTTACTTTATAAGGGTCAGAGTGGGCGGGAAACCCCACCCACTCTGACCGCACTTACTATTTTCGCCGAAGCGAATTATGCCTTGATTGCTCCGAGAAGAACGATCTTTCCGTTCTTGATTACGAAGCCGTTAACGTCTGCTCCAGATACTTCTCCGTCAGCGTCAAACTTAAGTGTCTTTGATAGACCCTTGTGTGACTTAGTAGAGATGTACTTCTCGATTGAAGCGCGATCGTTGTTTCCTGCCTTGATTGCATCAAGGAAGAAGTTAGCTGCGTCGTATGACTCTGTTGTGTAAACACCAGGTGTCCAACCAGCCTTTACCATCTCTGCAGCAAGCTTTGGAGACGCTGTCTCCATTGGGATCGCTGGAGCTGAAAGTAGAACACCTTCTGCTGCCTTGCGAGCTAGCTTGATGAACTGGTTATCAAGAGTTCCATCGCCTGAAGCGAAGACAATCTTTGAACCTGAGTCACGCAGCTGCTTTACGAATACTGCTGCTTGTGAGAAGTAACCTGAGTAGATCACTGCTGTTGCCTTTGACTTCTTGATCTTTGCAATTGTTGCTGTGAAGTCTGTAGTACCTGTTGGTGTTACATCCTTACCAACAACGCGACCTGCAAGTGTGATATCTACAGTCTTCTGTAGACCAACTGCGTAGTCTGATGCATCGTTAACCAAGAACACCTGAGCGTTCTTAACCTTTGATGTTACAAGGCGAGCAAGAGCTGGACCCTGGTAGTCATCTGTTAGAACTGCGCGGTGGAAAATCTGCTTTCCAAATGTTGGAAGTGTTGGGTTTGTTGCAGATGGTGTGATGATTGGTAGACCTGCTGATAGGTACACAGGTAGTGAAACCTTTGATGCACCTGAGTAAGCAGGACCGACTAGTGCTACTACGCACTCTTCAGCTGCAACCTTAGGAGCGATTGGACCAGCAACTGCTGGATCTCCCTGGTCATCTACTTCGTAAACAACTGGGTCAACATTTGCTGACTTGTTAGCTGCAAGGAAACGCTTTAGTGCAAACTTCACACCGTTAAGCTCGTTGATTCCTAGTGCTGCTTCTGGTCCTGTTAGTGGACCTTGGTATGCAATCTTTAGCTTGCCTGAGCAAGCAGCTGATGCTGACGGAGCGAATGCAACGAATGATGATGTTGCGATTGCTACAGCAGCTACAACCGCGAGAACGCGATTCTTCTTCATATGTAGTGCCTTTCCTGTTCTTGTGTCCCGGGACAGGGAGGCGTAAAGAGTAATGGCAGGGGTGAGCAATAGACAAGGCAGTTTCCCGCATGAATTGTCTCGGTTTCGTTATAAATGGGATTCTGGTATCAATTAATGAGATACCTCAGAACCTTATTTGTCCAGAACGGCGTTGGGGTTAACCACCGCTTCTGCTACCTCTTTCATAGTCAAACGCCGATCCATTGCGGCCCGCTGAATCCAAGAAAAAGCTTCGGGTTCTGAAAGGTTAAGCGCTTTCATCAGTAGACCTTTCGCGCGATCAATTAGCTTACGTGTTTCTAGGCGATCATGAAGATCTGCAACCTCTGCAGCCAGTGATTTCATCTGGGTGTGACGGCTAATCGCGATTTCGATCGCGGGCATTAAATCGCCGATCGTAAATGGCTTTACAACGTAGGCCATTACTCCTGCGTCGCGAGCTCGATCTACGAGTTCTTTCTGAGAATAAGCGGTGAGCATTAAAACTGGCGCAATTTCTATAATTTTTTCCGCTGCAGATATTCCATCGAGGATTGGCATTTTCACATCCAGGATTGCTAAATCTGGTCTGTGTTCTGTTGCTAAATCAATTGCCTCTTGGCCATTTACCGCCTGAGCTACAACTTCATACCCGGCTGCCTGCAACATTTCGACAAGATCCATGCGGATTAAGGTTTCATCTTCTGCGACCAGAATTCGAACCGTCATTGTCGATTCATCCTTCCAGAGTTACATCCCGCATTGTCATGAGTGCCCCGAGTCGGATTCGAACCGACACTATGCAGTGTTTGAGACTGCCCTCTCTACCGTTGGAGTACCGAGGCTAATCGTGGAGCAATCTTAGCGGTAAGCCGCGACGACTCCACCAACTGCATCTCCCACAACGTGAACGCGCATCGCGTTAGTTGAGCCAGGAATTCCTGGAGGTGATCCAGCAACAATGACTACATTTTCGCCCACATGAGCGCGGCCAGACTCGATCAACAAAGTATCGGCTTGCTTCACCATCTCATCGGTGTGCTTCACCATTGGCGTTACCTCTGGTTCAACTCCCCATGACAAAGCTAGGCGATTGTACGTTCCAACTTCTGGAGTAAAGGCAACAATAGGAATAGGTGAACGCAGACGTGCCATTCGGCGAGCAGAGTCTCCAGATTGGGTAAAGGTAACTAAGTACTTTGCGCCAACAATTGCGCCTACTTCGGCGGCTGCGCGAGTAATTGCGCCACCCTTTGTCTTAGGGGTCGTGCGCAAGGCACGAATCATTTCAAAGCCACCTTCTTCAGTGCGGGCGATGATGCGAGCCATTGTTGCAACCGCTTCGATTGCAAAAGCTCCGACAGATGTTTCACCTGACAGCATCAATGCATCTGCGCCATCTAGAACCGCATTGGCGCAATCTGTAGCTTCGGCGCGAGTTGGTGAAGAGTTAGTAATCATTGAATCAAGCATCTGGGTAGCAACGATTACTGGCTTGGCTGCTTCACGTGCTAATTCAATACAACGCTTTTGAACTAGTGGCACTTCTTCGATTGGCATCTCGACTCCAAGATCGCCACGAGCAACCATGATGCCATCAAAGGCAGCAACGATCTCTTCAAGATTATCTACCGCTTGTGGCTTTTCAATCTTTGCAATTACCGGAATACGGAAACCAACTTCATCCATAATCACATGAACATCTTTAATATCGGCTGCGTTTCTAACGAAGGAAAGGGCGATGAAATCAGCGCCAGCTTTCATTCCCCAACGCAGATCTTCTTTATCTTTTTCTGAAAGTGCAGGAACTGAAACGGCAACACCTGGCAAGTTAATACCTTTGCTGTTGCTTACTGCTCCTGGCTGAATAACCTTTGTGACAACATCGTTGCCCTTAACTTCTACAACTTCAACGGTAACTTTTCCGTCATCAATCAGAATGCGATCGCCGGGCTTGCAATCCCCTGGCAATCCTTTGTAAGTAGTTCCTACACGATCCTTGGTACCTTCAACTTCATCAGTTGTAATTGTGAAGATATCGCCACGCTCTAATTCGTGTGGACCATTTGCAAAACGAGCAAGACGAATCTTTGGGCCTTGAAGGTCAACAAGAATTGCAATGGGCTTTCCTGCAGCTTTGGCTGCTTCGCGCACGCGGTCCAGACGGCTTTGATGCTCTTCGTAGCCACCATGTGAAAGGTTCAAGCGCGCCATATTCATTCCAGCATCAATGAGCTCTTTTACCTTTTCGGCAGATTCAACAGCTGGACCCATGGTGCAAACAATTTTCGCTCTACGCATGTGTCTACCTTAAACCATCAATGGACGGTCAGTTGGCGCTATCGGTGAAGGAAGTTGGGTACGTCCCGTGAGATATCTATCAACTTCTGCCGCTGCGCTTCGACCTTCGGCAATAGCCCACACGATCAATGACTGACCACGTCCAGCATCACCTGCTACGAAAATTCCTTCTTCTGTTGTTTGGAATTTTTCATCGCGTTTGATGTTTCCACGATCATCTAGTTGAACCTCTAGCTGCGCAATCAATGAAGATTTCTCTGGACCCGTAAAGCCCATAGCCATAAATACGAAATCACATGGTATTTCTTTTTCTGATCCAGCTATGGGTTCAAACTTTCCATTAACAAATTGTGTTTCTACAATCTTAATTGCGCGCAGATTTCCTTGACCATCGCCCAAGAACTCTTCGGTGCTGACCGAGAACATGCGATTGTCTTCTTCTTCATGAGCGCTAGATACACGGTAAATCATTGGGTACGTCGGCCAAGGTTGACCTGATGGTCGTTCATCAGTTGGACGAGGCATGATTTCAAGTTGAGTGACACTTGCTGCGCCTTGTCGGATAGATGTTCCTAAGCAATCTGCTCCTGTATCTCCGCCGCCAAGAATGACAACATGCTTTCCTGCAACGTTGATCGGTGATTCTTCAATTTCACCTAATGCTTGCTTGTTGCCCCATGGTAAAAACTCCATAGCTTGGTAAATGCCCTTGAGTTCGCGACCCTTAATTGAAAGGTCACGCCATTGTGTTGAACCAACGGCCAAAACAATTGCATCGTATTTCTTGCGTAGATCAGAACCAGTTAATTCATTTCCAACATCGACACCTGGACGAAAACGTGTTCCTTCTTTTTCCATCTGTTCTAAACGACGATCAAGAATGTGTTTTTCCATTTTGAATTCAGGAATTCCATAACGCAACAATCCACCGATTTTGTCTGCTCGTTCGTAGACGGCAACGGTGTGGCCAGCGCGAGTTAATTGCTGCGCAGCCGCAAGGCCTGCTGGGCCAGAACCAATTACCGCAACAGTCTTACCTGTAAGGCGATCTGGAGCTAAAGGCTTAACTGTTCCTGCACCAAAAGCTTCTTCAATGGTGCGAAGTTCGATCTGCTTAATGGTTACTGCGTCGCGGTTGATGCCCACAACACAAGCGGTTTCACAGGGTGCAGGGCAAAGACGTCCAGTGAATTCTGGAAAGTTATTAGTCGCATGCAGACGATCAATAGCTTCATCCTTGTCACCGCGGTACATCAAATCATTCCATTCCGGAATTAAGTTACCGAGTGGGCAGCCGTTGTGACAGAAAGGAATTCCACAATCCATGCAACGGCCCGCTTGCTTTTGTAAGTGCTCGAAACTTTGTGGTTCATACACTTCGCGCCAGTCTTTGATGCGTACATCTACTGGACGTCGCTTAGGAGTCTCGCGCGGCGTTGTCATAAAACCTTTTGGATCAGCCATTTGCTGCAACCTCCATTACTAGTGCATCAACCGGTAGACCTTCACGAGTTGCTCGCTCCATTGCGGCAAGTACACGCGCATAGTCACGCGGCATAATCAGCGAGATTCGAGCAACGCTCTTCTCCCAATCCTTAAGCAATGCATTTGCAATTTCTGATCCTGTTTCGGCAAAGTACTTCGAGATGTGATCTTTCAAAATATCTTTCT
>Ga0209134_10000444_pt1 | contig 10911 bp, 11 predicted proteins | sample LauGreSp1BDMLBSN_2_FD_187566 | JGI IMG/M metagenome (GOLD analysis project Ga0209134, IMG submission 187566) | Freshwater lake microbial communities from Lake Michigan, USA - Sp13.BD.MLB.SN (SPAdes) (version 2) | ecosystem: Environmental > Aquatic > Freshwater > Lake | place: Lake Michigan, USA... | reverse complement strand
CACCAACACCAACACCAACACCAACACCAACACCAACACCAACACCAACACCAACACCAACACCAACACCAACACCAACACCAACACCAACACCAACACCAGTGCCGGTTGTTGATAGAGAAAAGCCTGTAATTATTAGCGGCTATACCAATCCACAAGTGCTTGAGGTTTGCCAGACTGTTTCACAGATGTCTGTCAGAGCTAGCGACAATGTTGGAATCTCTACCGTCAATATGCGTATTTTCAATGAGAATAACGTCATGGTGTACTCAACCTTTATGTATAAAACTGAAGGAACAGCGCAAAGTGGAACTTGGGCAAATGATTGGGCGATCCCTTGCTCAGCCTTGGTCGGTAAGTATCAGGTCAATGTCCAGGCTCTAGATGCTGCCGGTAATTCAACTGGCTGGGGAACTATTCCAAACTTCTGGGTTTACCCTTCAACGACTCGGGATGTTTCAAAGCCAGCCTACGTCTCAGGTTCTGTTTCACCTGGTCCGGTAGTTATTGGTAAGACTATTCCTGAGGTACTAGTTCGTCTGACAGATGACACAGGTATTGCATCTGTAACCTTCAAGTTGGCTGATCCTTCAGGAAATATTGTCTCAACTACTTCGGCTTATAGAATTTCAGGAACAAAGACAGATGGCGTTTATCGAAATGATATTGCGACCAGAACAAGCCTTCTTCCTGGTCGTTACTCAGTCCATGTTGATGCTGTCGATGAATGGCAAAAGGTCTCTGGAACGATAAGAGTTGGCTTCATCGACTTGATTCCAGTTCCTGTAGTAGCGCCTACGCCAACGCCTACGCCAACAGCTTCTCCAACACCAGCTGCAATGCGAGTAACTCCGTATTACGCACTCTCAACCTCACGATCAGGCGCATTGCTTTCTGCCTCATCAGTAATTTTGAAAGCAAAGAGCAGCGGTTTGTTCGTTGCTTCAACCTTGTTTGCTAACGGCCAAAACTCTGGGTTGTTATCACTAGGTCATTTACTACAGGTGACATCGAATACACCAACGATTTGTTCGGTATCGGGCGTTGGTACTTGGGATCGAACTGGCGGCATCTATACCAGAGCCACAGTTAATGCCATTAGTGCTGGTAATTGCTCGGTTACATGGAGTTTCCTTGGATTCCCTGGTCGTGCAGCTACAGCGACAACGATGTTAGTAAGAGTTTCTGCCTAGTTGGGGTTAATTCTTATGATGCGCAAAGTTCTAATTCTTCTACTAGCAATTACCTTGCTAGGCGCCACACCTGTCCACGCTCTAACCAAAGCTGGGGCTAAGTGCTCAAAAGCAGGTGCCACATCAACTTCTGCAGGCAAGAAGTTCACTTGCATTAAAAGCGGCAAAAGCCTTGTCTGGAATAAGGGTGTAGCAGTGAAGAAAACAACCGTTACCAAGAAAGCTGTCTGCCCACCTAAGTCATCTAGAGATATTGATCCGGGCATTACTCAAGCTCGCGCAGACAATCTGCTCACCATGACTGAGGCTGAAGCAGAAATGTGTGCCATGGATCTAGATTGGCAGTTCCGAGTGGGCCAGCGTGATGAAGAGATGTTTGCCGGAACCTTTGATTATCGAACAGATCGCGTAACTGTGACTGTGATGAAGGGCGTTGTAACTAAAGTCTTTCTTGGATAGAGATTGAATCTTCTTAAGGCAACATCGCCACTCTGAGTGAGGGTTAAGAAATAATGAGGATCAAGTTACAAGCAATCGCTCTTATCTCAATCTTCGCACTTTATGCCTCTTTGCTAGCACCACCTGCAACAGCGACAACACCACCTTCCTACTTCAATGACTGCGGTTACCCTGAATACAAACCGCAATCATTGACCGAGTTCTGTGCAGATGCTGGAAATGGCGTCACGAAAATCAAGTGGAGTAGTTGGACTAGCGCAAAGGCTGTGGGCACTGGTTCGTTCTATGTAAAGCTGTGCGATCCGAACTGTGCTGATGGAAAAGTTGTTTGGGCTAAGGCTAAAGTAGTTTTGAGTGGGGCTAAGGTCACCCGTGGCAAGCGTTATCTAATGAATGTAACTGTGACTTCGACTAATGGAAAGCCACTGCCAGGGGAGAGTAAATCAACTTCGATTAGATGGGTAACTGATTATTGGATGGGCTAAGCCACATTCAATTGTCGAGTCATTATGCGAAGTAAAACGTTTTTCCTCCTTTTAATTACAGTGTTAACCACTGGGATGCTGGTTCCTGCACAAGGTGACCCACTACCAAAATCATTGGTCATTATCGACACAGGCTTTGATACCTCCTTACCAATCATCAAAGATGCGGTTATTTTTGAAAGCTGCATCATGTTCTGGTTAGGTTGCCCCAACGGGACGAGTTTTCAAGAAGGACCTGGAGCTTCAGCTCTGCCAACAAACATCTCAAACACCTCAAACATGAGTCACGGAACTCAAATGGCAAGCATTGCTATGAATGCGAACCCTGGGCAGAAATTAGTCTTGATTCGGATAATCGCATATAACTCACGAGGTGAACGCCTGCCAGTCTCTGATAGCACTGTGGTCAAGGTATTCAAATGGATTATCTCTAAACGGGTGGAGTTAAATATTGGCGCAGTTGCAATGGCTCAGGGATATCACCCGCCTGCAACTGGCAAAAACTATTGTCCAAAAAATGTGGAGTTTGACAAGATAATCCTTGATCTAAAGATTCAATAATGTGGCGGTCTTTTCCCGGCTGGCAATGGAGCAGATAAGGCAAGAATTGATTGGCCAGCCTGCATACCCGCAGCTATGGCAATCGGTGCGATAAACAGCAAAGGCCAGATTGCTGATTACTCAAATTATGATCGCAACTTAATTGATTTCTACACACCCGGAAACGCAGAAGCACTGTTACCAGGGGGAGCACCGTCATCTGCTTCTGGGACATCTGTCTCCACCTTGATAGCTGCAAGCTATTGGTTAAGTGTTACCAATGTGAAACCAGAATTGAGCGTGCCGGAGGTTTCTCAGCTCTTTAGAAATGCAGGCAAAATGATCTTTGATTCTAAGTTTCGATATGGCCGAGAAATGCAGATAAAAACCTTTCAAACTAGTTGAGAACTAGTTTGCTATGCGCCTCTTCATCAGCACCCAGTGAGTCTCTCCATAATTAGTCTGTGAGACCGCTTCCCATCCCTCTTTACCTAGCGAGTTTAGAGCTTCCATTGGTCCTGTCAGGAAGTGATACAAAATCTCTTTGCCTGGATTCAGTGAATCAGCGAGCTTGTGCACTTGCTGTCCGCCACCTGTAAAGGACTTTGGGCCTGTACCCATTTCGACCCATAGATACTCAAACTTGTCATTCATGGATTTAACCTAACTGTGAGTTGGAATCATTACGTGAGTTGTGTGTTAACAGGTGAACGTTAGAGCCTGCCGCCGTAAACACTCATATTCTCAAAACTTGGAAAAGTCCCTTTTAGGATTTTATCTTCAGATATTGATTTACTGAAGCTCAATTGCTCATCGTAGTAATCCTCAACAGAGTCAAATTGATCGTCTGTAAAGCACTTTGGATTCTTCTTCATATTCTTATAAGCCTTGATTGCGAACTCGTTGTAGGCAATCAACATTGAGTAGTAGGACTTGAACTTAGTCTTGGAGTAGCTAGCGCCCTTTTTACCTTCAGCAGGCTCATATCGTCTATAGAGCTGCTTGATCTTGGACTCATCTGAAATTACATCCTTCTTAAACTTTATACATTTTGCCGAAGTTGGTTCGGGGGATGCGGCCACCGCTGCCGAAGATCCAAAAAGAGTAAAGCTAAGAAGAACGCAGAGGATGTATTTTTTCATTTCGCAAGTAAAGCACTTTGGAATCTAATTGGAAATGACCATGCGATTAAATCTTGGCCCTGACTAGTCAACACAGCGGGAGGATTTGGCGGAGCAGGCATCCTCAAATTCCAAGGGCAGCAGATAGGCTTGCTGCATGCGCAAGAGCCTCCTGGCATTTCTAATCGCTGCTCTTGTTTTCCTGTCTGTCCAATCTGTGGCAATAGCTGCCGTTAAACCTGGAGCATCCTGCAGCAAACTATCTCAGACAAGCATTAAATCAGGTATCAAATACACCTGCGTTAAGTCAGGCAAGAAGTTAGTCTGGAATAAAGGTGTCAGCATAAAGAAGCCAACACCAACTAATTCGCTATCACCAACCCCAACTGCTTCACCCACTCCAACTCCAACCCCAACTGCTTCACCCACTCCAACCCCAACTGCTTCACCATCACCATCACCATCACCTTCTCCCACACCAACAATCATTCGGAAAGATTGGGAGTACGTTTACTTAAAGATTTGGGATGAGTTAGATAAAGCGCAAACTCAGGCAAGTTTTCCTTTTGAATACAAATTGAGCCCGACAGTTAATCAGGATAAGGCTCGTGAAAGTATTGCCGCATATGACAAGGCGATGAAGCTTTGGATGGCTGTACTGAACGGTGCCAAGGTAAGTCCTGTTGTGTGGACGATCATGAGTGAAAAAGATTATGCCTGGTGGAAACAAGTTTCTGAACAACAAGAGGGATACTCGAGTTCTGTGTGGGATCCAGCCACAAATATGCTGGGCCATTGCCAGCTAAGACCAGATATTTTTTGTGGCTATGGCACTACCTATAAATCAAACACACCCGATTACAAATTCTTGCAATACAACGTCATCGGATCTCAATACACCCAATCGCCAAATGCCAACACAGTCAATCACGAGTCTGTTCATTTTTATCAACTAAGTGTTGTGCAGGGCTTCCCACAAGATGTGCCATGTTGGTATGTAGAGGGTCAAGCATCTCTATACGGCGGTGCACTTGAATATAACCTCACAGATCAAAGGTCTAGTTCAATTAGGCAACGAGATAATTTCAAGGGAATTGTCTTGCAGTATCAACCCAACGCTAAGTCATATACTTCAAAGGAATGGGTTGAAGTGCTAAAGAACATGTATTACCCACATGTTTCATGCAGTGGCCAACAAGATTATTTCAAGTACGCCCTTGGTATGTTTGTCTGGGAGCATCTCTATGACAAATTTGGCCCGGCCGTTATGCATCAGGTGCTACTGGAGTTTAAGGCAGGCAAACTGTTTTCCCAAGCTTCACAATCTCAGCTGGGATTATCTGTGGAGCAGTTAAATGAAAGACTTGCCACCCATCTAGTGAATGTCTTTGCCGGTGGTGATTAGGGCCTTAAAACAATGCGAATTGGGTTTCCCACCTTATTGGCCAACTTACTTAGGGCTTCGCCTGCTTTTTCAAGGGGCATAATCTCAGAGACTGATTGAGATAAATCAAGCTTGCCCTGTCGGGCAAATTCAATAAGTTCTCTCACATGATGTTCCTCTGATCCATAGTGACCCATGATCTGAGTTCTCATATAGGTAAAGGCCATGTCACTTGGGATCACAATAGGTTCATTAGCAATACCAATAATTACTAAGCGACCTTGTTCACCCAGTAGCGACAAGGCTTGCTTGCGCACTGGTGTTACCCCAGCAAAATCAAAAGCCGCATTTAAGCCGCGATGTTTTTTCAACTCAGGATCATCAGGAGCAAAGGCGAAATCAGCACCACGCGCTAAAGCATTGGCTCTAGCATCTTCCCGCGGATCAATAGCAATGATTGTGCTGCAACCAACAATCTTCAGTAACTGCACTGCGTGGATTCCTAAACCACCAACTCCAAACACTGCAGCGGTTTCACCTGCCTGCATTTTGGCTGTCGACGAAATGGCAGCCCATGGCGTTGAAACCGCATCAGGGATAATTGCGGCCTGCTCAAAGGAGAGTGAATCTGGAATCTTTGCAACTAAATGTGCATTAGTAACAACGTATTCTGCCCAGCCGCCGTTGTAATCAAAACCCATTGTTGTTATTTGATTGGCAGCATTTCGCTCACCTGCAATAACCACTACTCGGTCACCAATTGCACTAGTTGTTACTCCTTGGCCAACTTGATCAACCACACCAGCAACCTCATGACCTAATGTGACCTGATCACCTTTGAGGTAGCCGGGAGATAAAATTCCTTCCAGTAGATGCACATCAGATAAACACACACCGGCTGCTGCAACCTTGATTCGCACCTGACCTGCACCTGCATCAGGTGTTGGAACATCAACGACCTCAAAGGCACGTGTTGACACTGTTATCTGTCCAGCTCTCATGCGATCTTTCCTTCTGCTCGGTTAATCAATGTGTTGACCGCATCGCCAAAGCCAGCAAAGGCTGGATTTGTCGTTTGTCCCGCACGATAGCGTGCCCAAATCTGTTGAATGATGACAGCTAAACGAAATAGTCCAAAAACTTCATAGAAAGTGAAGTCTGCGCAGTTGCGCCCACTTAACTCCAAATACCTTGCTACAAACTGTTCCCGGGTTGGCATGCCAGGCAAGTGACTGGGTTGTCTGCGAAGTGATGCAAAAGCAGGATCATCAGCAGGATCAACCCAATAGGCAAGGGCTGAACCTAAATCCATCAGGGGATCACCAACTGTTGCTAACTCCCAATCTAAAACACCAGCAATACGTCCATTCTCTAAATCAAAAACAACATTATCGATGCGCCAGTCACCATGAATGATGCAGGAGTCAACATCTTCTGGCTTGTTAGCATCTAACCAGGCCATCACCTTTTCACCATTTGGCACATCATCGGTCAATGCATTTCGATATCGCTTTGACCAGCCTTCAACTTGGCGGGCAACATAACCTTGCCCTTTATTAAGTTCAGCCAAAATAGATGAGTCAACAGCGTGGAGTTGAACTAAGCCATTGATTAAAGAATCAGCCATTACTTCAATATCGTGGGCGGTTATTTCCTCTTTAATATCTCTACGAAAGATCTGTCCAACAACTCTCTCCATGACATAGAAATCAGAGCCCATGACAGAGTGGTCTTCACACAGTGCAATCATCCCGGGCACTAATGAATAAACAGGTTGTAATCTTGATTGAATTAAATACTCACGTTTCATATCGTGGGCCGAAACAGCCTTGGTGCCAACAGGTGGTCTGCGAAGGACTAACTCACGGTCTGGATATTTAAGTAAATAAGTCAGATTGGATGCACCGCTTCGAAACTGCAGCACCTCTGGCAGTTCATCAATGTGAATGTACTGTTGAAGCCAAGCATGCATGGCTTCAACATCAAAGCGATCCTCTTGTCGGACCGCAGTTACATCACTCATGACAAATAAGGCTTGATTTCTAGGCGAGCAATATCTCTGATGTGGACCTCATCTGGCCCATCAACTATGCGTAAGGTGCGAATTCCTGCATACATTCCAGCAAGTGGCGTATCTTGGCAAACACCAGCCCCGCCATAGCTTTGAATTGCATGATCAATAACTCGCTCTGCCATCTGGGGGACCGCCACCTTTATGGCAGCGATCTCTTTGCGAGCGGACTTTGCACCCACCGTGTCAATCATCCAAGCAGCCTTTAAGACAAGCAGACGAGCTTGCTCAATCTCAATCCGAGCTTGTGCAATCCAGTCCTGAATAACACCTTGTTGCACTAATGCTTTTCCAAATGTTTCCCGCCCAATAGATCGCTTAATCATGAGAGATAGTGCACGCTCTGCCATGCCAATCGCTCTCATGCAGTGATGGATGCGTCCTGGTCCGAGTCGGGCTTGTGCTAAGGCAAAGCCTTCACCTTCTGGTCCCAAAAGATTTGCAACAGGTACTCGCACATTGGTAAATGAAACCTCTGCATGACCATGTTGGTCCACATATCCAAAGACAGTTAAATTGCGCTCCACCTTCACACCAGGTGTGTTCATAGGAACAAGCACCATTGATTGTTGATTATGTGCTTCTGCATCTGGATTGGTCTTACCCATGACAATTAAGATCTCACAGCGCTCATCCATCGCACCGGTTGTCCACCACTTAGTGCCATTGATGACATAGTCACCACCATCTTTAACAATAGATGTTCTAATGTTTCTGGCATCACTAGATGCCACATCAGGCTCAGTCATAGCAAAGGCGGATCTAATCCGACCATCAAGTAGTGGCTCTAGCCATTGCTTCTTTTGTGCATCTGTACCAAACATGTCTAGTAACTCCATGTTGCCGGTGTCAGGTGCTGCGCAGTTGATCACCTCTGGTGCAATCTCAGGTGACCACCCAGTTATCTCAGCCAAGGTTGCATACTCTGTAACAGTTAAGCCATGGTGAGGATCGTGGCCATGTGGCAGGAATAGATTCCATAGGCCTTGCGCTCTTGCCTTCACCTTTAACTCTTCAATGATTGGCGGCAATCCATGAGGCTTACCAGCTGCTCGTAACTCTTCCCGCTGATGCTCATAAACAGATTCGGCCGGAAAGACCTCTGCCTCCATAAAGGCGTGGAGTTTGGCGGCATATTCGCTGGTTTTTGCGCTCAATGTGAAGTCCATGCCTTAACCTTACGCATAGTTATCCAATTTGAGGAGAGAGAGTATGAGTGTTCTTGACCGCTTTCGTTTAGATGGAAAGGTCGCAGTGGTCACAGGGGCCTCTTCAGGTCTTGGAGTTGCTTTTGCTAAGGCGCTGGCCGAAGCGGGGGCAGATGTTGTCCTAGGAGCACGCCGCGTGGAACGCCTGGCAGATACTGGTGCTTTGGTAACTGCAGCCGGCAGAAAGTTTGCATCCCTACAAACAGATGTCACACAGCCAGAACAGTGCGATGCACTTATCGCACATGCCATTAAAGAGTTTGGTCGCGTTGACATCTTGGTTAACAACGCAGGTGTTGGCACTGCTGTCCCCGCCACACATGAAACCCCAGAACAATTTAGATCAGTCCTTGATGTCAATCTTTTTGGTGCATATTGGATGTCACAAGCATTTGCAAAGGCCAACAAAAATGGGGGAGCGATAGTAAATATCTCCAGCATCCTTGGCATCAAACCTCAAGGATTACCACAAGCTGCTTATGCATCTAGTAAAGCTGGATTGATTGGTTTAACCAGAGACTTAGCGGCGCAGTGGACGGGACGTAAGAATATTAGAGTCAATGCGCTCGCACCAGGATTTTTTCCTTCTGAGATGAGTGATGAACTACCAGCAGACATGGTCAACATGATCAAAATGTTTGCACCTGCTGGTCGCCTTGGAGATCCAGAAGAGTTAGCAGCAACACTTATCTGGTTAGTCAGTGATGCATCAAGTTATGTCACAGGAATTACCGTGCCAGTTGATGGTGGATTGGTTATGCCTTAAAAATTAAGAAATACAAAAGCCCCGCGGAAGTTATTCTGCGGGGCTTTTGCTATGTAACTCATTCTCATGAGCACACTGACTATGTATGCAAACTATAACTCCTTTATCCACAAGTAAGTAGCTATTTCGCCAACAGAACCCAGAACCCCATAACTTCACTTCCGCGTGCCGCTGTAGCTCATCGGATAGAGCGGCACACTGACTATGTTGCAGGTAGCGGGTTCAAATCCCGCCAGTGGCACGCACATCAAGTGGCCCCGCAGTTCGTCGCGCGGGGCTACTTTTTTGTCAGTCACTCTGCGTAAACTAAACACATGGCCATTCGCTTTCGTCGATCTATGAAGTTGCTGCCAGGTGTTCGCCTGAGCGTTAATAAGGACTCTGTGGGAATGTCTTTTGGTGTTCCTGGTGCTCGTTACACAATAAATTCAAAAGGTCGCCGCACCGTCTCAACTGGAATCCCTGGAACAGGTCTTTATAACGTGGAAACACTCAGCGGTGGCAGAGGAAAGAGCCGGGGGAGTGCCACACAGGCAGCAACAAGCTCGGAAGAAAAAGTTGTTCCATACAACCCACCAACAAGCATGCAACCTGGGCTCTTTGCCAAGAAAGCAGAGCGGGACTTTTATGCATACCTGCGAGACATCTTTAAGTGGGATGAAACTGACACGCCAGATCAAGCAATAGAAAAAGCAAAGGCGCTTGAAGCAGAACATCCCAGCCTGAAATGGAGCCTTGATCTGCTCAAGTTTCTCTACTGCGTTAAAGGCAGCTCAGTAGATGATGCGACTGGTTATCAGTGGGGTAAAGAGTTATGGAGCAATCGCCAGAGCGCTTTTAACGATAAGTATGTAAGAAAGTACTTCCTTGGCATTACTCCACAGGTTCAAATTACTAATGGCATATTCACTTCAAGTGTTTACAACGACCAAACACTTGGCCATATCTATGCCGAATTACTCCAGCAGATGGGCAAGTTTGAAGAAGCTTTTGCCATCTTGCATGAGATGAAACCTGATCAATTAGTTGCGATCTCAATTGCAGATATTGAAATAGGCAAGAAAGATTATGACGGAGCGATTGAAACAACTGAAGACATTGAAAACGAGGATGATGCAACAGCAATGATGTTGATCCTGCGTGGGGTTGCTTTCCGGGAAAAGGGCTTAAATGACGGGGCACTTGAATGCTTTAAGCGCGCCCTTGCGTCTAAGAAGCGTTCTGAGATCTTGCTTCATCGCGCACTCTTTGAACGAGCTGAAACCTATGCACGAATAGGCAAAAAGGCCATGGCAATCAAGGACCTTGAAAAGATCTTGGTTGATGACTCTGACTATCCTGCTGTGCAGGAAAAGCTAGATTCGCTCAATGCGTAGATCTAACTGAACAAACCTTCAAATCAAAATTTATTAAGGACATGCATCGGTAGCGGTAGATAGAAAATGGGGTTTCATTTCCTAAAAAGCAGAAGCAGGATGGTTTGATCTCTCTGGAGTCAGATTAACTGGTCATTTATTGTTGTTCCACGGGGTTACTGGTCCGTTCTCACCTTCACGTAATACCCTTGCCCTATGAGAAAGTTGCTTGCCGGGCTAATTGCAGCAGCTCTCTGCCTTGTTGGCGCACCTGCCATAGCAGCTGATCCAAGCATCGCAGGAATTGTGCGCACTGGAACAGGTGCTGC
>Ga0209134_10000443_pt1 | contig 10915 bp, 5 predicted proteins | sample LauGreSp1BDMLBSN_2_FD_187566 | JGI IMG/M metagenome (GOLD analysis project Ga0209134, IMG submission 187566) | Freshwater lake microbial communities from Lake Michigan, USA - Sp13.BD.MLB.SN (SPAdes) (version 2) | ecosystem: Environmental > Aquatic > Freshwater > Lake | place: Lake Michigan, USA... | reverse complement strand
AACTTTATCCTTGGAAGTAAAAATGTGGATACGTCTATAATTTTGTCTATTATACCATTAAGGCATACTGTAGTCAAACCAAAAAAATTCCAACCCGAAAGTTGGAATTTTAATTAGGGGCGTTCGTCTGGACTAATAGGATCCGTAAGGATTTTAGTAGCACGTTCCTGCGTTAGTAAACCTTTCGTTACTAACATAGGGAATCCTGCCAGTACTTTATTATTAGCTGTTAGATCAAATCCTGAAGAAATATCAAATCTAGTTTTCCATAGTTCAACTTCTGCATCTGTTTTACTCGCATTAATAATACCAATAAATTCGGTATCAGTAATGCGATCTAACATAGCAGCTTTAGTAATGATATTAAGTACAGGAGGTACTATTGGTTTTGAAGAAACAAAATCTCCACCAGTGTAGGTACTTCCACTTACTACGTATCCATCAGGAGCTTCTACCCAATTTCCAATTACGGGTATATCTGGCTTATTTTCCTGATATACTACAACACTAACTATATTATTATCTATTAATGCCCAATATTTCATATTAATACTCCGTAACTATTATAAGACCATAACTGCCACCGCCGCCGTTATTATATCCAGTAGTATCATACCCGTAGGCTCCGTTTGCCCCACCCCCACCACCGGCACCATAGCCCGAAGCAACCCCACCACCCCCAGTGCCTCCACTACCAAACAAAGAGGATTCTCCACTTGTTGCAATACCCGCCGGATTCTGTCCACTACTCCAACCATTTGAGCCTATTCCCGAATTGCCATTATTTCCGCCTTTGGCAGCGAGTTGGCCTTGAGTACCTACTGTTCCTGTGTTCCATACACTATCTAAAGTAGCACTTGCAGCAGTTATATACCCATATGAAGCTATTGGAATACCTAATACACTATCTCTTTTGTACCACGATATAGTAACAGCTGCAGCTGATCCCCCTCTGCCACCATTACCAGTATATCCGGTACCGCTACCGGTACCATAATACCCCCCAGAAGAACTTCCTCCATTACCCCCCGCTCCTATCATAATTATATGAAACCAAGTGGTATCTGCTAGCGGTGTAAAAGTACCCGTACCAGGTGTTAAAAATGTACTGCGTAGCGGAGTTCCTCCCCCACCAGAAAACTTGCTTAAAGACATCATACGAATCTCCATCCTACTGTTGAATTAATGTAACGTAGAAGTACTGAGGCATACTTAGAGTTAAGAGTTATATCATCAGCTGTACTCATAATAAGTTTACCATTTCTAGCTATAACATTAGTTGTTAAATCGTTGGCAACTGTAACAAATACTAAGTCTCCTAGAACAGGTGAAGGAGGTAAAGTAACTGTTGTAGTTGCAGCATTAGTTAAAATATACTGCATGCTTGTAGAAGCAGTTACTGAAGTTCCTGTAACTATAATAGCTGTTGGGAAGTAAACAGATCCTAAACTTGACCAGTTAGTAGGATCGAGAGAAGGGTCGGTAGTTCCTGCTCCTGCAACTAGTCTACGATATATATTGTAGTTAGTTGGAGACCATACTGCTACTCCTATTGCGTAAGTAGTACCGCTTACCCAAGCTGGTGCTCCTACAGCACTAATAGCATTGGTAGAAGCTATAGAAGCTGCCGCAGCTTGGGCTGCTGCAGTGTTAGCACTATTATACGCGTCTGTTGCATTTCCATAATTTACTGTACTAATAGCATTTATTTGTGCTTGTAGTCCTGGAAAAGCTCCTAGAAATGCATCTGCTTTAGCATCGAAATCTGAAGGAGAGGAAGTACTAGGCGGCGTAGGAAGTGCGGATATTGCGATGGGCGAAACTATTGCCATACTATATTTCCTCTAATTCTAGATTAATAGTAATCGCTATTGGATTATCTATATTGATTGTAAAATTTTTGTAAAACCCTAAAATTAATAAAGCTTCATAATAACTATCTGTTGTTGATTGATCTAAACCACTCCATACAGCAGGCTTAGCATTTAAGTATTCTCGTAGTCTACCAACTTTATTTATTATGCTTTTATCTGCTATTAAAGTAGCACTAATTTTAGGGATATTACGACGTTGAATTAAAGTGGCATTACCATATAAATCCCGCTCTACAGTAGATAAATTAATAGCATCTGCTGCAATACCTTTTTGAATAATACCAATATTCTCATATATACCTGCTACACAGTTACCACACTTAATAGTACCAGTACCGGTTAATGTAATAGTAATAGTTACATTGTAATAAGGAGGAATATCTAAAGTTATACAACTAGGATAGTATGCTGTTGTACCGTTGGAAACATATGAATTATTCTTGTTTACAATAGTAGCAGTAACTCCACCGTAACTAGTAGTTATTAATATTTGGGAAACATTCTCCAAACCTAGCAAGGCCAATGCATCTATGCGTTGAGTGGGATTTAACACTATTACCATGCTACTAGTAGCGTAAGACTTGACATTTCTAAGCGTATCAAACATAGCAAATTTGTTAGTGCTGGAAACTTCAATCCATTTAGGCGCTGTGCTATATACGCTTAATTCAGGTACTACACTATCTACAGTACCAGTAACGCTAACAGATTCATAAATTTTGTGAGTTTCTGCTCTATATACTCTAGTAGGATTACTATAACTAGTAGCTGGATTCCATAAAGTTTCTCCAGCACTAGGTTCTGCTATAGTAGAAGTAATCATACTAGCAGTAAGTGTAAGCGGAGGAATAACTATCATATTTCTTCCAGCTCTAAGTTAATAATAACTCCAATGGGGTTATCAATATTTATAGTGAAAGTTCTATAGAATCCTACGATTAGTAAAGTTTCAAAGTAAGTTTGATCGGGTATGTCATCTAAACCTACCCAAGCTGCAGGCGTAGCATTTAATTGATCTCTTACTAGACGCACTGCATTAATATAAGACTTATCCAAGTATAATGTTTGATTAGTTTTTGGAATATTACGACGCTGAACCATAGTAGCATTACCAAATATATCTCTGGTTACTGTGGAAAAGTTAATTATTTCACTAGTAGCTCCGCGCTGTAAAGTACCAAGTTCCTGAGCTTTACCAAGAATTATACCGCCACATTCTACATTACCACCTGTTAGTACTACACTTACTATAGCATCTGTATAAGGTGGCAATGAAGAGAATACTGCGGATTTGATACTACCGCTGGAAGTGAAGAAATAGTCATACCAAGTTGTTGATGATTTAGTAGTTAAATTTCTACTAGTATTATAAATTGTAGTACCGGTAGTAGGAGAATACACTGTAACTACAGCATTTCCTACTTCTGCTAATCCTACTAATACTGCGGAATCTACTCTACTACCAGTGGATACGGAAATAACCATTTGGTCTTTAACTTTAGAGGTACTATTACGTAGGTAATCAAATGCTCCCCAACGGTTACTAGGACCTACGTCGAACCAGTATGTTGGAGAAGTTGATGTAGGTAGTGTAGTATTTACTGTAGTAGTTGCAATTATTTCATAGGTTCTATTTAAATATGTTACTTGTACAGGATTAGCAGCAGAATACGTATAAGTAGTACCACTAACCCAAGGTAGAGCGTCTAAGCGTACCCAGTATGGAATATCTAATAAGATAGATGCTTCTGGTAAAATTGTACTATTTGTACTACCTACGATAACATCCTTAATACACTGATATATACAGTTTGTAGGTGCCCTGAATACTTTAGCACCTGTAGCATATGCACTACCCGAAGACCAAGTTGTATATCCACTAGGTGCAGTTACATTTGAATATACTACGGAAGGAGAAACCCCTGTAAAAGTATCTGCTGTTCTAGTGCCTTGTATAGAAGAAATATAACTTGTGACGAAGGCACCCGCTTCTAGTTGAACATATTGAATAGTTCCACTAACTGTTAAAGTTAGAGTACCTGCTGTAGGTGTGAAAGTTAAAGTAACTCTGTTAGGATATACTCCTGTGCCTACTAATGTATTTACAGAAGTACCGGACAAAGTGAGTGTACCAGTTCCATAAAAACTCAAAGTATAAATAGTATTAGTTACTGTAATATTTTGAGTACCGGGTGAGTCACTATTAATAACTATGTTAGTACGCGCTGGTTCGTATAAAACTCCTTGACATATTAAAGTTATAGGATTATAAGTTACACGAGGGGTATTTACTGTGGCAGTCTGCATTACTCCGAATTTATCAAAATACGTTGCTGCTGTACTACGAGTAAAAGACCCCTCCGTATTACTTATCGTAATAGGAGGGATTACTTTCATATTATGTCACAGTCTTAGTTTGCATATACTCTCCACCAACAGTTACTAACTGTAGCGTTTCCTTAGTTTTACGGGTGTTATACTCGTTCTGACCTGCAATAACTCGTAGTTTAGCTACTTCATTTCTTAGTTCTTTAATTTCATTAACTAAGACCATATTAGCATCATTACTATTATTACTGAAATTAGGCATCTGAGCTGTTACACCTAGTGAGCCATCTGGACCTCTTGTTAAAGGCATGATTGCTTCGGGACCTGCTTCACCCATTAGACCCATACGGAACTTAGTTGGTGTATCTACTACTGAGTTAGAGAAAGCACCGCCTGAGGCGAAGGCCATTCTGCTGCCTGAGTTAAATACGCCGCCTAGTGCTTCTGCGCTAGTACCACCACTGACGTCACCAGTATACGTACTACTCCGATATGCTGCTTTCCATTCTTCATAACTCAGAGCGGGAGCGCTATCCTGAGTTGCATGACCGGTATACTGTCTCAACCAATACATGTATTCTGGATCATTCGCTCCGGTATCACCCATAGGAGCAGGTTTAGTACCTACAAAAGTAGTATCACCTAGATTAGGGTTTATTACGGGTTCTACTTTTGGAACCGTAGGCGCTGTAATACTATTAGCTAGAGCCCGTATACTATCAACCCAAGTAGATATTGCTGTGTTAGCAGTATTAAATGCAGTTTGAGCAGTTAGGAAGTTAGCAGTTAAAGTAATTAAACCTACATCTGCTGGAGTTCCATAAGGAGTAAAGGATATTCCGAGCTCTTCAAGTTTAGCAGTCCATTTAGTTACATTAGCTAGAGCAAGCGTGTACGCTGCTGCAGCATTATTAACTGCTGTGGTTACACTAGCTATTTCTGTAGGTTTCAACATATCTGCTGCACCAAAGCCTGCTGTAGTAAGTAGAAGATTGGTACTTGCTATATATGCTGTTATAATTCCATCAGCACTGTCAAAAGTAGCAATTAGATCTTTAATATCTTTTTCTACTACTTCTTTAGTTAGAGGTTTCTTAATTGTTTTTAGTATGTTTGATCCATACCCTGCAGCTTCTAAAGTTGCATTAGTTGCTTTGATATATGCATCTACTGCACTGTCTGCTAAATCCATAGTATGTACAAGGGCTGCGATATCTAATACTGTTACTTCTTTAGTAATAGGTTTTTTAGCTGCTATTAGTACATTAGCTCCTAGGCCTGCTGCTTCTAATTGAATATTAGTTGCTTTGATATATGTATCTACAGCGCTATCTGCTGCATTCATGGTTTTTACAAGGGCTGCGATATCTAATACTGTTACTTCTTTAGTAATAGGTTTTTTAGCCGCTACTAGTACATTGGCTCCAAAACCTGCTGCTTCTAACTGAGTATTAGTTGCTTTGATATATGCATCTACTGCACTATCTGCTGCATTCATGGTTGTTACAAGGGCTGCGATATCTAATACTGTTACTTCTTTAGTAATAGGTTTTTTAGCTGTTATTAGTACATTAGCTCCTAGGCCTGCTGCTTCTAATTGAGTATTGGTTGCTTTGATATATGTATCTACAGCGCTATCTGCTGCAGTTAGGGTAGCTTGAAGTTTAGTAATTTCTGCTTTTACATTTTCAATAGTTATTTGAGGAACATCCTTTAATAAGTCAACTCCTGTAAATCCAGCATTGGTTAGTACTATATTATTATCTGTAATATATTTAGTTATTTGTCCAGTAACATCGCCTATTTTAGTTTTTAACTCCGAAAATGCTGCTTTATATGTATCTAAAGAGTTAGGGGATACTGCTTGCAATACTCCTGCTGCAGATTCTCCTATTGTTATTAACCATTCATTAAAATTGGCTTTAGCTTTAGTATAGGCTGCAACTGCTCCAGAAGGACTTGCTGCCGCTTTTGCTGCCGCTTCTTCTGCAGCTAAATCAATCTTTGAATCTACTAATGCATTACTCCATTTAACTAATTCTTCATTGGCTATTTTTAAAGCTTCTGCGGCAGAAATAGTAGAATTTGCTAAGTTATCTACACTTTCTGCTGCTTTATCTTGCTCAGTTTTAATATCTGTGTCGATAGTCGCACTAATGGTTCCTAACTCAGAGGTTACTTGAGCAAATATTCTTGCATAGTCAGTTTTACTTTGTGCTTGTGCTTGTGCAGCAGTTAGTAGATCTTGCGACATTTGAGGTAACTTACCTTGAGCTACTACATCCCCTGCTTTAGCACTAGCCAAAGTAGTTTCGAACTCAGCACGTAAAGTTTTATATTTAGTAGCTTGATCTGCAATTCCTAAATCTCCGCCTGAAACTGTCTTTAAGAAATCTTTAATACCAGTACCAACAGTACGTAGACTTTCTATATAAGTTTTACTAGCATCTTTTTGTGTCTGTACAGCTGCTTTATAAGATTGTCTAATGTTATCTTGGGCATTAGTTACTGCAGTATTTAGTGTATCAAATCCTGATTTACCCAGTTCAGTCAAATTATTATTTAAATCTGATAATTTTGTTTGTAGTAAACCTAATCCTTGGTCTATTAGAGCTTTTAATTGTGTTTTAGCATCCGCAGCTTTAGCTTCTAATAAGCTTAATCCTTCTTGAGCTAGAGCTAATACGTCCGCTTTAGCAGAATCTGCTTTAGTTTGTAAGAAAGTTAACCCTTCTTGGGCTAGATCTAATACGTCGGCTTTAGCTTTATCTGCTTTGGCTTGCAAGAAGCTTAAACCTTCCTCCGCTAGTGCTATTACATTTGCTTTTGCTTTTGCAGCTTTTTCAGCTAAAAAGTTTAAACCATCTTGTGCTAGACCTATTACCTCTGATTTAGCCTGAGCTTCTAAAGTTGTTAAGCCTGCTTTTGCTATACTTAATAAATCCGCTTTGGCTTTATCAGCCGCAGCACCTACTGCTTTATATCCATCTAGTAAAGCCTGGCCGGCCGCATTTAAATCTAATGAAGCTAACTGTAGTTTTGTTATTAAGTCAAACAATGGTTTATTAATTTCAGTAATTGCGTCGCGTTCTTTGTTACGAGTAAAGATTAATTTTTCTGATTCAGACATAAACTTAGTTGCTGATTCAGTATTAACCTGCATAACACTTTCCATAAGTTTATCAAATTCAGCAGTTACTAGTTTCATAGCAGGCTCTAAATTCATTAAGCTTTGATACATTGCCCGACCAGCAGGTACCGTTAAGTCTAAAGATTGTACCAATTTCTTAAATTCGCCTGAAGTTAAATTAGTAGGTAGCTGTAAGGCTTCTAATTCTTTTACTAAAGCTTGCTGTACTGGAGCTAGGCGTTCTGCTTCAGTCATGAAATCGGTTGCGAACTGAGTAGCTTGCTTATTAAAAATATCTAACCCACCGGCTGCATCAATCATTGCTTGACTTATAGCTACTTTTGTAAGCGCGCTTGCAGTTTTAGTACTACTATTATTGATAGCAGTCATACTAATATCAAATACTTGCAATTCTCTAGCTAAGCGTACTATAGTATCACCAGCTTCTTCTCCTGGTTTATGGAACTCTTTAAACTTAGCTGTAAGTGCTACTAAGCCTGTTTCTCCATTTCCGCCAGCCATTAGATTTAATTGACGACTAAACTCAGCTGTAAGTGCTTTGCTAGCCTCATCAGGTTTCATATCTTTTAAACTTACATCCATAACTACTTGGAAGGCGCTTAAAACATCATTTACAGCTTTAGGATCTTCTCCTAATATTACCATCGCTGAAGATAGGGTATCTTTTAATCCTTTAACAGTAGAACCTACTAGTTCTTCTATCTGTAAAGATACTTGATCGTATTGATGCATGAAGTAAGTTTTATCACTTGAGAACCATCCACCAGATACCTTCTTAGTATAATCTGTATATTGCTGAGTTAAACCCTTAGTACCTGCAGCTAATTCATCTACAGAACCCCTAACTTTAATACCAAAATCAGTAATAGTTTGGGTAACCTTGCCTCCAAATATACTAGTAACTATCTTACCAATTTGACTACCTAATAAGGCTCCAATAACTATACCAAGGGGGCCCATAAGTGCTAATATAGCGGTAGTGAATCCTGTAGCCATCCCGGAAGCAGCTAATACCATTGCACTAGTAGCTGCTCCTGTAAGGAATCCTGCTGCTCCTGCTACAACACCTCCGACAACAGCTCCACCTCCTTTGCTAATTCCTGAACCTGCTCCTTCATTAAGTACTCCAGTTTTAACAGTGTTATTAGCTCCTGGCAAGTTAGGGTTCATATTCCTCAAGCTACCCATTAAAAGAGAACCTAGACTATCAGTATTTTTCTTGATCTTAGTTAGAGCATCTAACATCTTATTAGAGAATTCTACTTCTTTAAACTGATACTTATTCATTAAATCTAAGGAGTTCTGTAAACTATTAGCTTTAGCCGTAGGGTCGCCAGGAACTCCACCACCTTGAGATACTAGAGCTTTATTACCATACCGATCTAAACCATACGTATTATCGGTACCTTGGGCCTCTTGTTTCTCTTGTACTGAAGGAGCTTGAGAAGCTTTGGGAGATTTAGCGCCTATACTAGATAGTAAAGCACCTACAACTGCAGCAGTTGCTGCTCCGGCAGCGATATTTAATGGGGGGGGTAAACTTGCTATTGCTTTTACAACGGCTTTTACTCCATCAATACCGGCCTCGACTACACTGGCTGCGCTTCTAGCAGCAGAATTTGCGATAGATACACCAGTTTTGGTAGTATCAAAGAACATTTCTTTGATATCCATTGCTAGTTTAGTAATGTGCATTACTTTCTCTATAGCAGCTAGTGCTTTATAGGCAAAAGTTTTCTCGGCAAATAACTGCTTTGTAGCTCCAATTACCTTGAGAGTTTTGCGAGTTTCTAAATCTGCAGATTCTTTCTGATAACTCTTTTCTAAGTCTATCTTCTTTTTGCTGCCTTCTTCCTGTGCTTTAGTTAATTGTTCTGGAGTACTAAACCCATCTTCTATAATTGCTTTAATAGAAGCTTGAGTTTCACTTTCTAATTTTACTTTACTGTCAGCATAACGCTTATCTAATGCACTTTGAGCTGTAATACCATCAGTGAAGGCTTTTAACGTATCACCAATTTTAGTACCTAAATCTCCGAATATAACAACTAAACTAGTAGTAACTTCTGCAAGTTTAGCGGTAGCTACTGCTTCTTGTGTAGTAAGATCTACTCCACGTAGTTTAAGTGAATTTAAAGCACCTTGATTAGATATTCTAGATTGTTCTAGAGTATTAATTCTATCTATATTTAGTGCTTCCTGTGCATTGATAGCTTCTATCTTACTGGCATCTTTAAGAGGGTCTAGACCTACTTTAGCAGTTTCAGCTGTTTGCTGCGCTGCTCTACGTCTAGTTTCTGCATCAAATAATATACCTTGTGTAGCAACTTCAGTTTCTAAAGCTATTTTCTTTTTATTGATAGAATCGTTCTCTAAAGCTATTTGTACTTTAGATAATGCTGAGTACTTATCTAAGTGATCTAATTCTTGTTTCTGTGCGTCTAACGCTATGTTTTGACTTTCACGTCTTGAATCAATAACTTCTTTATTAAATTCTCTAGTTCTTTCCTCAATAGCAAAATTACTTCTAATCTTAGCTATTTCGTCATCAATCTTTTTCTGTGCTAATTTGGCCGCTGTCTGATCTTCGAAAATCTTCTTTAAAGTTGTGTTTTCAGTAATAGATTTTCTGGCTCCTGCTATTACGTCATTTTGTGCGCTAATATCTTTATTATTTTTAGAAGTAGCTAGTGTTTGACTTGCCAATAATATAACGTTATTAAGTCGCGCTTCTTCTTCTACGTATACATTTCTTTCTTTGTCCGTATTTAATCTTAAAATATCATTCTCAGCTGCAATTTTAAGATTTAAAATTCCCTGATTTTCGATACCTACGATAGAGGAAATAGTATCTAGTCTTTGCTTATCTATACTAGCTAGTTCTATATTAGCTTGTAATTGTTTCTGAGTATCAACAAATTTTTGTTGCCTTACGTCTAGTTGAGTATTTATACCAGCACTAGTCTTTTGTCCTTGTATTCCAACTATAGAACTTTTTGCACCCATAAGAGCAGCGTAATAACCTGCTTGCGCTTTCTGCTGATCTTCCGATAGTTTGGCATACATGCCAGAACTGGCTTTTAATCCACTCTGCACAAATTCTAGGGCTTGAGTATTTTCGGCGATTAATTTATCATTTTTTAGTTGTAAATCTCCAAAATCAGCAGGTAGACTACTTCCTGTCATAAGAGCATTAGTTGCCTGAATTTGCATTTCTTTCTTTGTATCCCCTAGGGTTTTATTCCTCAGAGTCAAACTATTTTCAGTTAATGCTCTAACTAATTCGAATTGAGAGGCAATTACTTGAACTTGTAGATCTAATTCTTTCTGTTTTAAGGCACCTTCGGCTTCAATTTTTCCAACACCTGTAAGTCTACTAGCTAAAGTTGAAGCAATTGCTAAATTAGCTTTTGCAGTTTCTTCATTAAACTTCTTATTAATTAGTTTTATACCTTGTTCAAATAATGCTTGTAAAGTAGGAGCCAAATCTTTCTTTAGTTTTTCCAAATCTGTATCAATTTGTATCTTTAATTTTTTAGTTTCTTCACCTTGAGAAATAAGA